>Ga0208620_1000139_pt1 | contig 12424 bp, 7 predicted proteins | sample CryBogCBH24Jun08_FD_184593 | JGI IMG/M metagenome (GOLD analysis project Ga0208620, IMG submission 184593) | Freshwater microbial communities from Crystal Bog, Wisconsin, USA - CBH24Jun08 (SPAdes) | ecosystem: Environmental > Aquatic > Freshwater > Lake | place: Crystal Bog, Wisconsin, USA... | reverse complement strand
GAACTGTTCTGTGCCGCCACTTTGAACTCCGCGGGCGGCGCAACCGTCAATGGCACTGTTACTTTCGCGTGGAATACGGCACCCTTGTCCAACACAAATGTAACTATCGGCGCGGGTGCGGGTGCAGGAAGTTCTGGCCGCACAATTTCTCCAGACCACGACACTGTGTCCACTCCGACTTGGTCCTACCTCGGCGAAGTGCCTGGTGCAATCGCAAATGTCGCGACACTTACGGTTACCGCAACACTAACACTCTCCGGAAACTACGATCTTGCCGACTGGCAATTCTACGGCGTCGCATACTGCTATTAACTTATGGCCACCCTCGCTGATGTAATCAAGTTTTACGCCACGCGCACCTCAAAGAAGTTGCCCGATGAGCGCGCAGATATTGTTTACGAAATCAACAATATCTGGAAACAAATGTGGAACAGTGTCGACGGGCCAGAGTCGCGCGCCACAATGTTCATTCAAATTCCGCAACCACTAAACCAGCGCGAGATTACGTTTCCGTACTACGTTCAAAACCTCCGTGCTGTGCGCGCCCATCAGGGCGATTACCCAATCAAACTTCTGTCGCCCGAAGCCTTCATGGGCGATGTCAAATCTTTCCAGAACTATGCAGAGTGGGTTGTCTTGCCACACTCGGCAATGGTCAACTCCATTCAAAATGCCTCACCCCTTACGTTCCAGTTGGCCGACAAAGAACCCGCCGACGTTGTAATTTCACTTACCGGCGTCACAACGCGCTCGCAAAATGCCAGCGAAACTCTCGTAATCAAGTCCGGCCAGCTCACAGCGGTTACAAAAAATGCATTCATTTTCGTCTCCTCCTGCATCAAAACGGCGATTACCTGCTACGACATTGCGGCCTACGATGGCGACGGTACGCAGATCATCGAGCTGCCCAACTGTTTTCTTGAAGCATTTAATCTTCGCGTAAAGGTCAAAGATTGGCGCGATTTGACGACCTATCCAGCCACTTGCTTCAATGTGCTGTTCGAGACACGCTGCCCATACCTATACAACGACGCGGACCTTATTCCAGAGCCTTTCCAATTCGCGCTTCAAAATAAAGCTGTGGCCGCCTACTATGCGCCCAAAGTAACTGCCGAGGGTACAATCGATCCGCGCACACAGGTCTTTGCTGAAGAGGGCAAAACGGCCCTTGGACAGAATGTTGAAAACAATGTGCTGGGCCAAATACGATATATCATGACGCCTCGCGATGGCTTCTCACGCCGCTATAACGGAAACTTCTAATGACGCCACTCTATCGTCAGTTTAACTTTACCGAGGGCCTAAATGCCCTGCTAGACCGGACTAAACTAGATCGGTCTAACTATCCGCTACTGCTTAATGGGCGCGTGCGCGACAACGTCGTAACGCCCATTAACTCGCATCTACTCCTTGATGCGCCTGCGGGCAATGTCCAACTGATCTACGAAGCAGGACTGTTCGTCCTGCTCGTCGTCTCTGGCCGCGCGTACCTGAAAAACCTAGCAACTGATTCGACTTTTCAAGCTGTCTCTGGGTGGCAGCCCATGTCCTCCACAGCGCCTAAGTGCTACGCAGAACAGGTGCCCACCACGTTTGCCTTCTTCACGCGCACGGGCGAGCCGCAAATTATGTTCAAATCGTTCCCCGGAACGGTGGGCGGCTACCCTGCGTGCATACTAGTCCAAGATGGCGTCAATCAGCCGCAAGCAATTTTCCCGGATGGCACATCAAAAGTAACTGGCACCTACGACTCTTGGAGCCTTGAGGTGCCCAACTACGTTCCGATTGGAACAGTCATGTGCTATTCGGGAACAAAACTTTACATTGCCGCGCCCGACGGCCGCTCTATCTACCATTCCGTCTCGGGCCGCCCAACGGACTTTGTAGTAAACGTGCAGTCTGACGGCACCAAGGGCGGCGACGCAACCACAGTGGCCACGTCCATCGGCTACAACCAAGTTACGGGCATGTTCGCCCAGCAGGACGGCTCAGTGTTTGTCACCACTCCCTATTCGGGCCACTTCATTACGCTCGACTACAACAACACATTGTTCGCCGAACCTACTCTCATTCCGCAGGCCGCCTTTCGCATCGGCGGAAACAATGAGCGGTCTTTCGTGCCCATTGTGGGCGATACTGCGTTCATTGCATCCAACGGTATTCAGTCGTTCAACTTTGCCCAAATGGTCAAAAACCAGACCAACGTTGGGCCGCTGGGTGCAAATATCTACTCGTTGCTGAAAATTCCGCAAACGGCAACTGCCGCTACACTGTACGACGACTATGCACTGTTCGCCATGCAGACAAAGTTCGGCAACGGCGTTGTTGTATACGACGTAATGACGCAGACGTTTGTGGGCATTGACCTTAACTTTGGGGCCGTGCAGCAATTTGCCCACACATTAGTCGCGGGCAAGCAGCGACTATTCTTTTACACGTCCGACAATTTGGTCTACGAGGCCTACGCTGGCCCAACGGATAAGGCGGCAATCTACCTAGGTGACTATGCCGCCGGTGTGCGCTCTACGGTTCACTCGATTGGGTTGGAGTTCACCAACATCAAAGGCTCGGGCAACGTGCGCTGTACAATGTTTGCGGACAAAAAAGCTGTCTATACGGGCACGCAGGCAATTACATCCAATTATCTTGCGCCCAATGGCATCATTGTTCCGCCATTTGAGCTTTTTGCCGAGCCGGAGATTGCGCGCTTTTCGCTGGGCAAATCGTTGCCCGACGCAATTCAAGTGGGCATCTACGTCGAATGGGACTTTCCGGGCTCGCTTGTTGTAGCGGACATCTACGGCGAGTCGGCCAACAGCTATAATGACGAGCTGAAGCAAGGTGTGTCCACGCCCCACAATGATTACCTCGTTCTGGGTAATGTTTGGCACAATGGGATTTTTACTTGTAATGCTATTGCCCAACCAGTCATTCAGGGCAATGTCTACTACTTTCAAGCATACAATGTCAACTCTAAACTAACCAATGGCACAGACTTGCTCACCGCGCCCGGCCCATTTACGGCGCAGGGCAACTATATCTGGTGCAACGATGGATCACTGATCTACGACATTACGGACGGCTACAATGTCATTACTGCCGCTGCCGCAAAACAAGTCTATGCTGGGCTAATCCTCCTAGGCGACGTGCACCCAATATTCCGTTACCTGCTCGCGCCACTCGGCGTTCCCGTTGTCGATGTATTGGGCGACCGTGATTTACTTGGTGAACAGCCATCATATATGCGCTACGGCTACTCGCCCTCGCAATACGCAAATTTCTTCTCGTACGACTCGGGCTATAAATATCCGGACTATACAACCGTCGTCGAGCCGGACGGCAACAGCGCCACGTCCAACCAATTCTCTTGGCTCACAACTTGGATGGGCCAGTATAACAACGCTTTCCGCGTTGTCTGCACGCATATCCCATACTTGACCGACGATACCGCAGCGCCCTCAGTACCTGCCCTAAATCTGCCCTTTGGCACGATTGGTGCTACTATGGTGCTTACAGGAAATAGCTACACATATGAGCGCCGCACCGTGGGCAAAACAGTCTATATCAATATGGGCCTATCTGGTGCGAACCACAATACAACTTTGGCAAGTAAGCCAAGTGCTGACATGGTGCGAACCGGACTTACAGGGTACGGTGTTCTTTCAACCAGCGAACTCGACGTGCAGTTCTCTTTTTATGGACAAGACGGGACGCTTTACGATCAAATAAGTGCGCGATGAGGCCCTATTCATTAAACGAAGTCGCCGACTGGATAATGACCAAACGGCGCAAAGACGCTTTTAAGGACTGGACGCACGAACAGATTGTAAATTTTCTGGCGGACCATTTTTCCAAGATAGTTCTTGAGCAAGACGACAGCGGCATTACGGCCGTTATTGTGGCGCACTATGATCACACAGAAAAGTATGTTTACGTTCTAGCTATTCTCGGGCCGCCCGGTTTGCTCCGTAGACTAATTAATTTAACAAAAGAGCACTATCCGGGCTGGGAGGTCTGGGGTGCACGCAAGAATAAAGGATATGTCAGGTATGATTTATTATGGACCAAGGACCACAAAGCACGGGCGCCGCAGGGAGTGAGCTGTACAACCAGCTCAAGTCCTATTTCCCCGGCATAGCATCTCTAGTTGGGCAACAGCAAGGCAGCCTCGCGCAAGCGGGGCTTGCTGCTGATCAGGCCGTGTCGCCGGGCTATGCGCAACTTGCGAGTAGTCTTTTTAGCCAATTTGCGCCGCAAAATGCCAAGACGGGCGTTGATGTGGCGGGTATTAACCAAATGGGCCAGACGCAGAATACTGTCGATACAGTAGCTGGGCCGGGCACACAACTGGTCAAGCAGGCTGACTCCCTCCAACGAATGTTGGACCCAAATTACTATTCGTCCGCCGACGCGGTTGGGGCCGCAAACACCAAGCTGCTCAATTCGATGGACCCAACTGGACTGTCTGGGTCTGAGCGGGCAGAAGTTGAGCGTGGCATTGGACAAAATCCGGCCAACCTTACGCCTAGTGCAATGTCCACTGTGTCCAATGCGACCCGCTTTGGTACGGCACTTCAGACAAAGCAGCAACGCTATGGAGACGTTGTGGCTAAAGTTGCGGGCACTTTGCCAACGCTTAAGTCCGGCATCTCTGGCATTGGTACTGCCACCTCAGGCGTGTCCCAGCCCAACACTGGTTTCAATGTGAATACTGCGCCAACCTCGGGTGCCGGTAGCAATGCTTTTAATTTATTCGGCACAACGGGCAGCCTGTTCCAGTCACAGGATGCAAATGCAATGAAAAACCAGTCTCCTTGGTACGCTCAGCTGGGCGGAATGGCAAAGGGAATTGGTGGGGCCGCAGGTGCACTAGGTTCAGTAATAGGAGCTATTTAATATGAGCTTTCTTGAAGGACTTCAACATGTGGGCCGCATTCTACAAGCGGCGGACCAAGACTCTGGCGCACAGCACAACGTAGTTGCGCGCCAAAAAAACGAGCAAGACTTTACCGCTAAGCGGGACAAATCTCTTGCTGAGATTACCGCCGAGCGCGACAAGGCTTTGGCGGACCTAGAGAAGTCGCGCGCCGACCATGCTGCAACCTTGCAAGAGTTGCGCGACAAAAATCTGCACAGTCAGACGCTTGATACTTTGGGTGTCGAGCACGGTTATACGACCGCACGAGATACCAACCTGCACAACCAGTCCCTCGACACGCGCCGATTTGAGACTGACGAAGGGTTGCGAGGAGAAAAGGGAAGGGCAGAACTTACTCGCCGCAATCTAATCGAAGCCTACGGACCAGTCATTGGACAGGCAAAGTACAACACTTTGCTCAATTCTCCCGTGTCCAAGGCCGAGGCGGACGAGTCAGCAAACCGCGTAACTACGGTCAAAAACACGCACATCATTCCACGCCTGCCCGAGGTCGTGGACGCCACAACTAACTCCACACTGGCGCGTGCGGGTGCGGATACTATGGCGGCCCAAAACGACATGAACGCGGGCCAAGCGATTTCGTCTACTGTGGGCCAAGTTGCGCGGGCCAAGCAGGACGAGGAGCTTGCCAAAGCAAAGGTAAATACATCTTTGTCAGATCGTATGGGGCAGCCTGTGCCTCGGCGAACACCAGAAGAAAAAGACGCAATCAACGCGCGACGCAAAGTCGCTGGACTTCCTCCGCTTGAGGATGACATGGCTGACCCAATCACAGAGACCATCCGCAACAATGCTGGACTCAACCGAATGTCAGACGACTACGGCGGCATCCTTGGTATTCTCAGCCGTAACCCAATTCTTGGGCGGAGCCTAGTTGATGGTGGCACAGTGGGTGGCGGCGTGTTGCCTAACTACTCCGGTACGACAGTGCCCAAAAAGACTCCAGTGCCCGGCGGTACAGGCAACCTCAACTTTGACTTTAGCGGCGCAAAGAAATAGTTTATGCCAACCTACGTACCTTTTCCAACGGACGAAGCAAGCGTTAACCAACTACGCTCTGGCATTGGGCCGACTGCATCACCCGACGACTATCTGTACGACACAGAGACGGGCAAAGTTGTGCCCAAATCAAGCGGTTTTAAGTCCGCCATGTTGGGCGCACTGGAGAGCGTTGTGCCCGCGCTTGCGGGTGGCGTTGCAGGTACGGCGACTACGGTGGCCGCTGCTCCCACTGGGCCACTTGCCGCGCTGCCCGGACTTGCCGCAGGTGCCGCTGTTGCCGCAGGTACAGGTATGGCTCAGAGGGCACTGCTCAAACGTTACATGCCTGAGACTGAACAGGCGCTGGAAATCGCCGAAGCTTCACATCCGGGCTGGAGTGCGGTGGGACGCGTGCCCACATCAGTCGTTGCGGGCGGCGGGAGTCTTGTTCCTGCTGGCGGTAAAGCTTTATTGTCCGGTGGGCTAAAGGCTGCGGGCCGTGAGATGCTCAAGCAAGAGGTGCCCAAGGCAATCGCGCACAACGTGGGCATTGATGCGGCAATGCAGTTGGGCCACTCTGCGTACAATCGCGGCGGAATGCCCAGCCTAGAGGACGTTGACCCAAAGGGACTTGCCCTATCCGCCCTGCTTGGAACAGCGGGCACTAAGCCGGGTCTTTTGGGCAAAGTCGTAAACGCTGCGGGCGAAGCAGTCGTGCCCCAATCCATGCGTCGCCCGGTTGCGCCAACTGCCCAACCGGCCATTGTGCCCACAATTCCCGAACTTGAGGCGCAAATCAGTAAGGCGGGCCTAGTTGGGCCTGCACGTGTCAAGGCGGTCGAGGACGCAATTACGCAGCATAATTTGCCACCGAACAAAGCAAAGATACTTCGGCGCGTCATTAAGCCGGAGGACGCTATTGACGACACGGCAATTCAAGCTGCATTGGCAAGTCCGGAGGATATTCCGTCCGATAGCCCGCTGAAGTTTATTACCAAACTTGCGGACGAAAACTACATCACGGCGCAAAAACCAATGACGGTGGACGAAGCAATGGACCTGTTGCACGGCGGCAAAGCCAAGATTGATGCGTTCAAGGGCATGCGGCTGGGCACGGCAACGGACACTAATCGTGCAATCCGACAAGCAGAGGAGGCCCGCATTGCGGCCGAGAAAGCGCAGGCAGACCAAATGCAGGCGGCCAAAGTGCCCACAATGCAGGAGGCTTCTGTCCTTGCCACAGGCGACCTTGCCGCACTTAAGGCTGCCCCGCCATCGCATCCGATTACTAAGAAAGTAATCCAGTTGCGCGAAGCGGGCCTTACGCTCACGCCGGACCAAGTGCAAAATCTTGCCACGGAGCCGGACACTATGAAGGCGCTCCAGATGCGCGCCGTGCCTAGTGCGGTCCAAACTGGCGAAACTAAACTGACGCAGAAGGCCGCAGAAGAGGCCGCCGCAAAACAGCGCATTGCCGACAATACGCCGGACACAGGTGTGCCGCCCGAGCAAGAAGAGGCCGTCAAAGCTTTGCAGCAAAAGCAGCGGGAGATTTTGCGGCAGACTGAGACGGCTAAAAAAATGTTGGAAGTTGCCGGAGGCTTGCCCGACTCTAGCCCGCACAAAGCTGAGGCAATTCAGCATGCGCAGAATTTTCAGGAGTCTATTGTTCTGCAACAAATGCGCCTTGCAAACTGGGCGGCAGGTAAGGGCATTGGGCACCTCGTTGCTGGGCCGCAGCACTTACCTGAGTTGCAAGATATTACGGTGCAGCCTAAGGCACAACCGGCGGCACAACCGGCACAGGCTGCCGCACAGCCGACGGCACAACCAGCGCCTGCTTCTGCGCAACCGGCACAACCTACACAACCTGCTCCAGCACCTACTCCTGCTCCAGCACCTACTCCTCCACCCACGCCGACACAGGCTGTGGCGCCTTCGCCTTTGCCTCCTGCTGCTGTGGCCCAACCGGCTCCTGTTCAGGCGGCGCCCACTAAACCTGCTGAACCTCCTGCCCCAGCTGCTACCAGTGTCGAACCTGCTCCTGTTGAACCTACTCCTGTTCCAAAGAAGCTAGAGAACGACATTACGTTTATTCCGCCGGGAAAGAAGAAAGCCCCTCTGCCCGGCACTACATCTGCCGCTGTGCCCGAAGAAGTGCAACATGCGCTTGAGGAGGAGACAATGAAAGAGCACGAAACTGCGCGCGAGCAGGCCGCAGAGCACGGAGTTGAAGAGCCACCAGTTGATGCAAAGCAAAAAGAAATCGACGACCGCATTGAGGCGCAAATGGCGGAGCAACAAGCGCGACTAAAGGCGCCAAAGAAGGCTGCCGCACCTGAGCCAGCTAAGGACATCCACGACGCGCAAGCCAAAGAGTTTGCGGACGCCATTGACGAAATTGCCCTTGATCCCGAGGCCAAGAAATCTACGGTAAAGAAGCTTGTTGGGCGACTAAAGGAAAAGGGCCTCATTACCGAGTCCGACCACAAAGAAGTTTTGCGTACTTTGGCGGACAAAGACTTGGGCGTTGAAGACGCAATGGATGCGCTGCCCGGCCTGTATGAAGAAGAGATGGCCAAAACAATGCGCGAGAATGCGGCCAAAACTCCTGTGCCCACTTCTAGTGCGCCACCTCCTGTGCCCGGCAAAAAGCCCAAGACTGGTATGCGTGTCGAGCGCACCAAAAATCCAAATGAGGGCGGATTTGCCATCAACCCGGCCGAGGGCATTATTGATGCGGGCAAGAAAGTGTTCAACGCGGGCCGCAGCTTGCTTAGTCACATACGCGAGCTGAATCCGTATGTCGCAAAACAATTGCGCCAAATGCCAATCGAGGCTTTGCGGCGGTCGAACAAGTACCAGACTCGCATCGAGTCTATTGCAAAAGGGCTTTCTCAAGATGAGCGCGCCGAGCTGACCGCCGTTATGCGCGATTCGCGACGGCGCAACGAGGACATGTCCGAGGACGCTAGTCCTAAAGTTCGCGACGCTGCACGCGCTTTGTGGCAAATAAACAAAGAATCTGGCGAAGAACAAATTGCCGAAGGGCCATACATTGGTAATGCTCGCCCATTGGACATCAAGCCTTTTTATGCGCCGGAGCCTGTTAGCATGCGCACGCATGAAATTCTCCGGCGGCCCGTGGGTGACCCAGAGCGCGAAAAGCTTGTGGAGGACTTTGTTGTAAACCATCTGGAGCAAAATCCGGACGCATCTTTTCAGGACGCCTACGAAGCAATGAACAATCGCCTTGGGGCCACACCGTACAGCGGACAAATTTCCACTACGGAGTTTGGGCCGCTGCGACGGCGCGAGGGCGACTTGTTGCCCGAGTCATGGACGGGCGACGCAATCGACGCGCACACGCGGTACTACGAAAAGTGGGGCCGCGATATGGCTTTCCACAACCTAGTCGAGCGCGACCCTGAAGTGGCCATACCTTTGGGGCACTTGGAAGATGGCCGAGGTGGGACATATGCGGCGCAACCTAATGGTCCTCTGGTCGAACTTGGGCGCGAGGCAATTAAAGACTTTGTGGGCACAACGCCATCGGGTAGCCGTGGGCAAAACTTGGTTACGTCCGCCCTGACTGCACTGCGTTTTTCGACGCCCACACACATTCTGAACTACATCCGCACTCCGGCGTCCATGACGGCAATGTTTGCCAATCCGGAAAAGGGGCACCTGATCTTGCAAGGTTTGGCCAAGTCTTTGACCGATGCGGCCACGCGTGAGCGGGCGGTTACATCGGGCGCCTATCGTGTTAATGCACCATCGTTGAATAACATCACTGGGGCAATGGAAGGTGCGGCTGCAAAGCTGGCACACATGGCCACAAAGTACTCGGGCGGCGACCTAATCACTCGGGCACAGCGGACGTGGGCGTACTCAACTGGCGAGCTAATGTCCCAGTCTATGCGGGCCGAAAGCTATGCGACGCAGAAGAAATTCTTCGACGAGCATGGCCCATCAAACTGGGAGCAACTTGCACGCGACCGGCCTGAAGAGCTTGATCAACGTGTGGGCGCACAGTTTGCGCGGCACCAAGGGGCGTACGATTTTACCGACTTGCCCACGTCCTCGCTAAAGCAAGCTGGTGGGCCTTTGTCCGCCTTGACGCACAATGCGCGATGGGGCATTGGCCAGATGAATCGGTTCCGCGAGCACGTCATTGCACCCCTTTCAAAGGGCAATGCTGTGCCACTAATCTCTGCCGCACTTGCGGGCGCGGTAACGGGCGAAATGGCCGACTGGGTTTCGCAAGAATTGTTTCGCGGAAAACCAAGTCAGGTAACTTTCAAAGAGTATCTGGGCATTGATACGCCAGAAAAAGAAAAGCTCCTTGCGGCCAAACTGGCTTCTGTCGTACCTGCGGGCATTTTAAGCAATCTAGCTACAGCAGGTCTGCGGGCCGCATATGAGCGCGACACGTCGGGCGAACTTATTACGGAGCCCACGTTTAACCACGCGTTTGGTATGGTCAAAATCTTGAAAGACTTTGTGGCTGAAGTGGGCCGCAGTCCGGAGAGATTTACGACACTTGTGGGCGAGCTGGGCAACCAGTTGCTGCTTGCAAATAGCCAGCTTGCATCTACGTTCAGGAGGCTGAATCGGCCAGACACCTATGCGCGCGAACGGAAACTGTACCACAATGTACTGGGCGAAAAGCCGGCCGAAGGCGGTGGTTCAATGCCGACGTACTTTGCGCCTGAGGAGAGGTTTAATCGGGCGCTGAGCCTTGAAGATGCAGCCAAGGAGTTGCCATACATGAAGGACGGGCGGCCCGCTGTGCACTCGCAAAATCCGGCGGACGACATTGGGTTCTACAAATTCATGGAACAACTGCACGGGCCAGCGGCGGCGCAAGAGGTGTATCGGTCCGACATGCAGCGGTATATTCTGGCCCAAGAAAAGAAAGGGCTTGCGGAAGCAGTCCCGCAAGCCGGTACAATCAAGCAACTAAGACAGGCAAGGTTCCTATCCGGGCAGTAGAAACTGCTCAAGGTTCGGCGGAGTCCAGGACGGCGGCTTGATAAGCTTGCCGTCTTGGCGTTTAACAAACACTTTTCCAGCCGGCCCTCGTGAACAAGCGACAATAGTAATAGCCTTGTCCCTTGCTGCGTGCTCGTGCGCTTCGTCCCACGTCCACAACTTGGCCATATTCGACCGGTGTACTTCGTTAAACGCACCAATAAAATTGCCCGTCACCGAGCGAGCGCTGAGTTCAACATTCATTAGGATGTCGCCCAGCGAGTTTTGCAGGCCCTCTTGACAGAGAGACGATTTGTTTAGCTCCTGAATTGCTCGGCCGACTGCGGTGGGCAAATTCATTTTGGGCGTTTTGGGAAAGTCCTGGCTCACGGCTAGCTGATCAAATGTTCCAGCGGTGACGTATTGCAGGTCGCACAGGGCGTCGAGTGTCTCCAGCTTTGTTTGGGCCGAGGACAGTTCGCGGTACTCTTCCGTGATGAGGTTGTAACGCAGGTGCGCAATGCGCTTTTCCGCGTTCATGAAACAGTTCGGGCGCGTAAAGTCGAACGCGTCGTGGAACTCTTTAACTTTGGAGATGTAGTAGTTCATGCTAAGTATGCGAATTATTTCTTGGTTAAGTTTTGGCTGGACTACTTCATTGTAATAGTGGAGGTCTTCTGGTGTCCAGTTTGTGGTGATGCCTTCCATTTAATAAAATCTTTGTAATAGGTTGCGAATATCGTTTTGTTGTTTTGCGTTAAACCGTTGTTGCCAACCGTTGAGAAATACAAACGTGATGGGCGATCGGTAACCTTCAAAGCGCGAAGTATTTGTGGGAAAGATAACGTCCGGCCGATTTACTCGACTAGCGTTCTCTTCAAGCCACTTAATTTCTGCTGCTGCGTTTGGTGCAAAAACTAGGTATTTCATTCAAAGTGTATTCCAAGAATTGTTCCAATGATCGGAAATTGTTTCACAAAGACATCCTTGATTGCAAAGGCAACGTCGCGATGTTCTTTCTGTGCGTGACTGGACATGCGCTGGTCGAGGTAGTGAATCCACGACCGCACGTTGCCTGTCATGTACAGCCGAGTCGGCGCGCACAAAGGCAAAATCATGCGGGCGCACTCGGGGGCGATGCCAAGCTTGAGTAGGTCATCGTAGTTTGCGTAGCAATATTTTATGACATCTTCTACCCAGTTCTGTGCTTCCCGTAGAATCGGATCATTCACATTATCAATGATTTCTTGTACTGATCCTTGCCGATTACCTTGCTTGGATTTGTACCGCATTTCCGGCGTCTCCGGGCGCGCTGTAACTGCCGCATACCGCTGGCTAAACTCTTGAAAAGTAAAGGAGCGGTGCCGAAGTATCTGCGCCGAAATTGCGCGAGTGGTCTCGATCTCGACCGTCATGTAGACGGATTCAAAGACGGACCAGTGTTTGTGTTCGAGGCAGTACTGCAACAACTTGGGCGCCGTGGCCTCGTTAAGTTGGTTGGACGGGTTGGACACCCGCGCAATGTAAACG
>Ga0208620_1000136_pt1 | contig 12646 bp, 16 predicted proteins | sample CryBogCBH24Jun08_FD_184593 | JGI IMG/M metagenome (GOLD analysis project Ga0208620, IMG submission 184593) | Freshwater microbial communities from Crystal Bog, Wisconsin, USA - CBH24Jun08 (SPAdes) | ecosystem: Environmental > Aquatic > Freshwater > Lake | place: Crystal Bog, Wisconsin, USA... | reverse complement strand
TACTGCTGCACCTATTCCAGGCAATGCAAGACCCGCCAACACCGGTAATGCCATCTGGGCAATACCGCTCAACATTCCGCCACCAGCGCCTGACTGATAAGTCATCTGCTTGGTTGGATCAATTGCGCCTACAACACCTGTTGTTGGATCGGCTCGAATATAAGTATTAATTGAACCTTCAGATTGTGGATTAGCAAACGAGAATTGATATACGCCATTTGTTTGGGTTGGCGATACATTGCTTGCAACTACATTTCCTGTTGCGGAATCAATAAGATTGTAACCACTAGCTCCATAATTTGGAGCGAATGGATTGCTATTCTGAGATGGAGCTTTAGCCATCACCAATGTGCCCGCCTGTGAGGCCTGCATCAATTGGTTATAGGTATCGTTACCTGCTACGTCAACATTTGAACCATACATCTGGACGCTAGGATCATTTCCTCGTCCGGGGATACCCATTTGAGCATATGGGATTGCATTTGATGGTGCGTTAGGATTCGTAATCGCGGGACGATTAGGGTCATAAGCAGCAAGATTAGGCGTACCAGTAGCAATAATTTGATCGCCTTGACCAGCTAATATTTGACCTAATATTCCTTGCCCACCATTTGCTAAGGTGGACGGGTTCATCATATAGGGATTAGCTTTTAAATAACTGGCTATTTGATTGTCATTATAACCAGCTTGTCGAGCAGCAATATAATCAGCAGGACCAAAATAGGCATTAGTACCAAAAGTCCTGGCGATCTCATTTAAACCCTGATAGGGCGTAACTGATAAGCCATATTTACTTAAGTCTGGTAAAGTTGCCATCACTTGTCCTCAATGCTCATTATGCCTACTACAGCCATCGCCCAATCCTGCCAGTTCTGAAAACCGCGCGGATCTGGTACGCCTGACTGTGCAAAATATCCTATTCCGTATACCCCCGCCGCCCATTGTTGCCATTGTTCTTCCGGCACCGTCCCCAAGTCGTTGGGGGCAAACAATTCAGCCATATAACGACAGTAATTATCCCAAGTAAGCCCTCGAGGATCATACGTTACTGTCATGGGTTGCCTACTGACCGCTCGTCTCCGGCCTCAGCTAATAGCAGAACTTTACCCATCTGATAATTGCCGTTCTGTGTATTACTCTCAAAGCGAAGACGCATCTCCCGTCGCTGTTCTCTCAAGTCAATTTTAAGAGTTCCCGGTTGATAGGTATATGGGCCGGTTGTTACGTCTTCGGCATCAGCATAACCCTTACCCGTCACATAGAGATTCATGGCTTGATTCTGAACAAAATCCGGCTCTACGCGGATTAATCTCAGCCATCTATTCGCGCCTACAATTTCGTTAGCGCCTGGCCCACCCGTCACTAGACCTATATTATTGGTCTCAAAATAGCTCTGAACGGCATCTACGTTAGTCAGATAAACCATGTCTGTACCTGACTCGTGCTGCCAGTTCGTATATCTTCCCTCTGAATTGGGCTCATTTCCGCTCCAAATAGGGAATCGGAAAACCTCAGAGAATGTACCCGCTGATCTGCGCGCACCCATCGCCTGTCCGGCGTCATACCATGTCTGTTCACGCACATTATATATGATTGCGTCGTTACATTCAGTTGCATTACCGCGAGGGTAGAACCACCAGATTTCTCCATAACGCGGTACTTTTGTACACCATACTTTTTGACGCTGAACATAGTTCAAGTTATCAAAGAAGTAGTTTTGATTCATATTATTTGGCATTTCCTGCACAACGCCGTTATACATCAAGAATCTATCTACGCCGCACCAGAAATAAATACCGTCATACTCAATCACACATGAGCTAGACATAATAGATGTCTGTGATGAGATTAAGTCATACCGCCAGTAATAGGGCGCAGAACCTGTGAAAGTTACGCGGATTAGCGCGTCTAGAGCCCAGAATAGTCCGGCAGGAGATGTTGTGCCGCCGCGCACAGGCAGACCTTTCACGATCTTACCTGTTGCTACGTTGTTGCTATTGGAGTCAGCAGAGTTCCAATCTTGGAAATTACCCGCTGATGAATTCTGAATTAATCCGTGATCCCCGTATACAAATAGATACGGATGTAAGACTACACATCCGCCGGAGACCGATATCGTATTACCCGTCGGGTTGGCGCCGGACGTGTCTTTGACCGCAGAGAGCGCAGACCCCGGAAAAGCTCCGTATAAAACAGGAGTGCTAACAGTGCTATCAATATTAGAAAGATTTTGCCCAGGGTGTGCAACGATAGTTTGTGTCGTTCCGGTCGTGTCATACGCTATGTCAAATTGCCAAAGATTATTATTGCTAGCAGTAAAATTTGATAAAGAATATTGATAAGGACCCGATCCTACGCCGTCATCATTATCAGTAATCCACTGCTCTAAACCGTTGTTATATCCAGATACCACATAGTTCAAACCGTTCTGGGAAGTCATCGTCATGCCGCGTGACACACTTGTACCGTTTAAGAAGATACCTTTATAACCGCCTATCTTACGGGGACGGCCGCGCTGAAAGCGCACCCATTTACCGTCTACATAGGTGGGCGCATCAAACAAGGTTCCATCTCTTTGGATTCCTGGCTTGATCTGTAGCGATATCGTCTTATCGGTCAAAATGTACCCCCGCCGATTCCTACGGGGATAGAAACGCCAGTAGGCGTGAAAGTAGCAACGTTACCGCCACCAGCAGAAATACCTAAACCACCAGAGAATGGCAAATACAAACCTGTTGTTGTATCACCGGTAAAGTTCAAAGATGGATTGAAGGAATTCCCATTTCCGAGCGTCAAACTTAATAATGAACTAACGGCGCCTGATGTTGCGTTATAGCAGTTCGTGCCATCGCAGATAACAATCTCAGCAAGCGTTTGCGGTACTGTAATAGTCGCAGCGCCAACTGCTCCTGTTCCGAACGTAAGGCTAAACGAACCAGTTGTGTTGTTTTGTATGGAATACAACTGCACTGTAGGCGGCAATATAACCGTACAGTTTGAGGTAAGTGTACCGTAATACTCTTGAATAACGTTCTGGCCCTCTACCGTTGTCAGCGTAACAGTACCGCCAGTTACTAACTTAGATAGAATAGTGAAGTTAAACTGAGAAGGTAATGTAGAACCGAAAGAGTTAAATCCATTACCGGAGCATACGATTACAATTGATTGAGCAATCTGTAACTGAATAGAAGAACTGCCATCAACTTTGTCTGTACCCTGGCAGGCAATAGTCAAAATACCTACGCCGTTATTACGGATCATTACAAACCAGTTATTACCTACTGAGGACGGGGGCAGAGTAATCGTACCCACACCCGCATCCCAAACGATAAATGAAGCTCTATCAGCCGCTCCTAACGTTCTGTTGCTATAGGTAGCTGAATAGTTATAAGACTGGTTTAAAGTCGTTCCAATCGGCGTTAAACCGTATCCAGCTAGTTGGGATGCGTTGGCCGCAGATGTACCCGCGCCAAAAGTCACAATTGACCACGTACCGTTTACAGTAGTGTTGTCAGTAACATAAATGTATTCAGATATTCCAGAAGGAATAGAAACAATTGTGTTAAGACCGGCGTCCGTTACCGTAAATGGATTGCTACCAATATTACGGATAATAGTTGCCTGACCCGTAGATACAGCCGTAGCCGGAGGCATCAATAAATTCAAACCAGTTACATTTGCGGTTACTTCAATAATATTGGCAACAACTTGATTAGTATTGCCATTTATAGGCCACTGAAGTTGCGTATCTACATAGATTGATAACGACTCATACCCCACCTGAGAGGGTGAAATCGTTGCCCCAGTAAATGGATTTAGGTAGGCGGTCATATTTTAAGAGTCCAGAGCTATCGCTTGGCGGTCGGCCAATCGTGTTACGTCTTCAGCCTTCAGAGCTTGAATAGCTTGATCATATTTCTGTTGGAATATCATGCGCTGATCATCTTTCAAGAACATCTGCGCTTGTAATAGCGTCCCAAATAACATCACGTTAGGAGCATTAATAGTAAGCCAATTCGTCTGGTTAGCAGTAGACAATGGCGGTATACGCTCGTAATACAATACTTCAAAGTTATACGCTTTATCAGGCATAGGCGCTATCAGCCAATGATCATAGTCATAATCAGAGTAGAACTGAGGCGCACCCTTTACAGTCGCATCCGGCGCATATTCCAATAAATACTCATACTTACGCAAAAATACCGGCTGCTTAACACCCGCAACATTTATATTAAATGAAACCGTCTTTCTCCAACGTGCAGGTTTCTGCAACACATTATTGTTGGCAAGAATCGCACCTTCTGCTACCTGAAGCTGACCTAACGTCTTGATTTGCTGGGCGACCTCGTACTCACACAACGTAATAAACGTTGGTATGGCGTTAATAGTCGCTTGGTCCGAACGCTCTAAATATTGCAAAACGGTCGTAGTAAGCGAATCATATGTCATGACCCAGCTTTCAGTTGTCATTTTTCTTTACACTTCAATTAGTTCGCCCCTAAACTCTATCACATTTTCATCCCACTTGCGAACGAGTTCTGGGCTGAGCATCTTCCCTTCTTTGAACGTCAACACAGCAAATCCGCTGCACCAGTTCACAGGATTACCCTCAGTATAGTCAATAAATTGTGGCCCGTAAGGGTCAGCTAACGTCCCTGTATCTACACCGTAACGCCGTCCGTTATAGTCAGAGAATGGCGTAACTTTGAGCTGGTGTAAATGTCCTGTCACAATCGACTTACCGGCGTTAATCGTATTATTCCAAGTCGCATGAGCACCGCCTTTCCAGCGATGCTTCACAACAACCTCATCGTTAATCCAACAAGACCAGCAAGCCTTCCACTCAGGGAAATGATCTTTTAAATGGAATCCATCTACGCCCTGAAACTGAGGCACTTGCGACGCCAAAAAGGTTTCATAACGCGAGTCATGATTACCTAGAGGCCAGATCAGTCTACACCCCTTCGGAGCGGCGTCAGAAATCTCTAGGAGCCGTTCTGTTACTGCTCTAAGCTCATCTATCACCGTAGGCTTAGAGTCCCAACCTATGCGCGGATGGCGCGATATACCAGCACCGTCAAACGCATCACCGTTATTAATAATCGCGGTGGGTTTTAACTTCTTAATCATCTTCAACAGGCCTAAATGCGCCGTTGAAACCATATCTGGATAGTAATGTGCATCTGAAAAGACAATTACAGACCCATTTAATACTTCTAAGTCTACGCGTCCTTCATGAGTTTTAATCGTTATAGGCGCCTTTTTTTCTGTCTTTAACGAAGCAAAGGTCTTTAATTCTATTCCCTTATTTCTCAAATCAGCGCGGTAGTTATATACATGCCTGATTGATAGTCCCAACTCTTTCGCTACTAAAGTGGGAGATCCCAGACGGTTCCATGCTTCAACAAACTTTTCTTGCGTCTCAAGAGGCGTCATTGTGAACCCTTATAAAAAAAGGCACCGTAGTGCCTTCTTAATTTATGAATAGTAGCGTGTTCCGCTGCGTTCAATGATGAGCGCCTGTCGTCTGGGCTTATCACCCTCATGGTTAGGCACGGAGATGTGCGTCCATGAGTTAAACTCTCTGATTACTTGGTCGAATTGTAGATCAGAGGCGATTACAGCTTGCGTGACTTGATCAGGAGTCATACCAGGTACTCTGATGTCAGCCGCACAGCCTAAACGATGCTGCGAGGTATCCTTGGATCCTACAGCGTCATTTACTTGCTTAGAGCGATAAGCCGAGTTAATCATAATTGGCTTACCGCCTAATACTTCCTTAACTTGCTCTAAAAACGCCGATAGGCGTGTGAGGTTGGCTAACTCTGCCTCGTTAGGCGTGTTATCCCATCCCTGTCTCACCGCCACGTCAGAATGCGTCATTTCTTCATACGAAAAGTGTTCGCTTAACTGCATTTTATTCCCCGCACTCTATAGGCGCTGTTTTGGCTTCGTTATTTTTTGACACGCCTACCGGCGTTGATTGATGCAACAATTCGTCTTTGCGCTGGCTACCAGCGGAAGATCCAAAGTAAAAAGATATGACTTGCTCGCACTTGGCTGATAGATACCCGATAAGCGTACCAGCCAATACTGAATCAACCTTTGTTAATCCAAACAAAGTCATTCCTACTGTAACTAAGAATGTCACTACAATCAGTAGTGCCAATCCGTATAGGAAAAAGAAATGGGATTTTTTCTCGTCTAACATTAGAGCACTACATCCCAGTTACGAACCATGTTAAATATCTGCACAGGCATATCTGGGGTAAGCTCATCAATCAGCTTACGGATCTCATCAGCGCGTTTGGATAGCTCAACCATCTTTTGTTGGATATCTTCCAACTCCATCAGATAAATCTCTTTAGCGCTCATTTTTCTTATTCCACAGTTCAAACAATGTTTTGATCTTTTCTTCTAGTACGTTAATACGTACGTCCATCTTGGCTAAAACAATAACCAAGGTAATAAACCCAAGAAGAACAGGCCAAATTTTTACTAATAGATCAAATGTATCCATTATTTGTCCGCCTTCCCGTCTAGCTTGTCAATAATGCGATCAAGGGTGGATTTAATATCTGCTAGAGCATCTTTGAAGTCATCCTTACGGACATATTTCTCACCAATGTGGTGATCAAGCTCCTTAAGATCATTCTTAAGGTCTCTGATAGCTTCCCACATGGTTTTCAGAACCCAACCGGCTAACGAACCAAATACTCCAAACGCTATATCAATCAGGCTCTGAAATTCCATTTTTAGTCATTCCGTGAAATGTTTTAGTCGAAGCCGCGCAGAGTCTTGGCTAAACGGGCACGTTGACCCATTTTACTAGGCTCTTTTGCAGCCTTATTTAGCTTCTTGACGGGAATCTTCTTCCCTTCAGGAACGCCCAACTCTTCTCTCAACATCCCACGGTGAGCGGGTTCAATAGCTTCTTGAATCCACTTTTTTGACTTAGCCATATTAGACCTGCTCTGTACTCAAAGCCGCTGCTTGATCTGTTGAAAGAGCAGCAACTGAATCTGTTGTTAGGGCATCAATAGAGTCGGTTGAAACATCTTGTGTGAATTGAGCATTAGCTTCTAATTGCACAGCGTTGATGATTCCTTGTACTTCAATAAAGGGCATTTTACCCAAGCAACCCAACATTGCATTTACCAGATCTATTGAAAGAGTAACTTTATCCACGTCTCATCTCCTGAAAAAACCGCTATCAAGGCCAGCGGGTTGCCTATTTACCACCTTCATTCCAACCAGACGCCTGATCTGTGTTTACTTGAAGCACACCAGCGGCAGCCGATCCATCATCTTCAAATCTAAACGACAGAGCAAAACGCCCGTTTAACTTCCATCCAATTATAGTTTGGAAATATGACGGACTAGCGTCAGCAGACCACCTAATTTGTAAACAAATACAAAAAGGCAGCATGAATCTAATACAGAATATTCCATTACGGAACATTTGCGGATATTGGTTAGTAAAATCAAACCAAACCCATTTTCCTGTTTCCGCCGAGATATATCCAGACGTAAACATAAATATTGAAGCTATTGCATATGTGGGCAGCAGAAAAGGAGGCCAATTCAAAAGGGTATTTAACCAATTTGGTAGGCGCGGATCATTTTCTACTACCCATTCCATGATTTATTAAACCTGGGGCAATACTTCATTCCACTGCTTTTTGTCTTCATCCCATGCGTACATTTTTCCATCTACAGGCATAGCAACGGGAGGAGTCCAAGTCCAATTGGGCGCAGAAATAGTCCAGCTTGGAAATGGCTGAGGAGGATAAAATACATCATTCTTGGAATCATAAATATAGCCAATTCCAGCATAATTACCACGAACCGGCATTCCTCCATCTGGCTGATTAGTATCTGAGGAATAATGCACACCGCCGCGTGTATTGTATGAAGTCTGAATGTATTGTCCGGGCAATGTTGTGACAAAGTAAGCATCAGCAACAATTACTTCAGTAACAATTCCATTTTCTACTTTTGCATAATGAGACATGCCTAATCTCCTAAATGTAATCCAGTAAGTTCTAAATCATCACCAATATATCCTTTCAAAAATGTATTGAAAGATATACTAATTCTTGTTTCGTCTGTTTCAACAGTCTGAACCATGTGGGTTAAATGAGAAGGAAATAAAATTAATTGCCCCGTCTCAACACCCAACCACCAAGATTCAGAGTTATACAAATTATAGTTCTCAGAAGGCAACTTAATTTGTTGATAACCATTTTTATAAAAAAATATCTTATCAATATCCTTTTGAGCCTGAACATAGAACACACCAGAAATAAAACTATTTGGATGTTCATGTCTGTGATGCCATTGCCCTTTACTGGTGTAATTGGCCCAAGACTGAGTAATATAGGGCTTTACATCATACTTAGGAGCGTATATTTCTTTATAATATTTTTGCAATGATTCTTCACAAAAACGTGCAATTTCCGCTATCTCAGCGGAATCAAACAAGTAATTATTTGCACTTGTAAGATTTCCGCTGTTATTTCTTGTTTCTTGATTTTTAATAAAGTTTTCTTCTATCTCAGTTAGTTTTGATCCAAATTCAAAAAAACTTACTGCTGTCGGAAATAAACTATGAGTAATCATTTAGAATGTAATTGTCCCCGAAGAATTAAATGTATAGACATAGAAATTGCCTGATATACTTTGCACTCCACCACCAGTAATAGTAGCTTGTCTATATGCGCTGGAATACGAAATAATTACAATTCCAGAACCGCCTGATGCTCCACTTCCACTTTGACCACCTCCACCACCTCCACCACCAGTATTTGCAGTTCCAGGGCTACCTGCTGCTCCATTATTTCCGGCAGAACCGCCACCACCAGAACCACCAGTACCACCAGTGCTTGGGCCAGAATATACTCCACCTCCACCACCGCCAGCATATGTAACAGAAGATCCAGATATAGATGAAGCCACACCAGGGCCACCATTACCACCAACGCTTGCATTAGAAGGACTGCCTCCAACTCCACCAGCACCACCACCACCTCCAGAGCTGTTTGGCGCTGTTATAACAGTTGCTGCTCCACCATTATAGCCTTGACTTGGTGTAGTTGCGGGCGTGTTTCCATTACCGCCAACTCCGCCAGGTGTATTTAATTCTCCGGCACCACCTCCAGAACCGCCATCTCCACCATTTTTTGGATTAAAGCCAGTTCCGCCATATCCTCCACCAGTTGCGGTAACGCTTGAAAAAACGGAGTTACTACCTTGAGCGCCAACACTACCACCAGCTCCAACTGTAACGGTATATTGAAAACCCCCAGTAACCGGGAAACTGTTACCAGTTAATAATCCACCCGCACCACCACCACCTTGGTTTCCGCCACCACCGCCAGCAACAACCAAATAATTAACAGTAGGAGTATATGTAGATGAACCCAAAGTAAGCCAAGCACCACCATTATAATATTCCATAACCGATAATGTGCTATTAAAACGCATTTCACCAGCTAAAGGGGTTCCAGGACGTTGAGCAGTAGTTCCATTTGGCATATTGATTGCACCAGTATTAGTGCTTGTATCAATAATTCCAGTATTACTGGTCAACGTTAAATTACCGGTTGAAGAATTAACTGTGCTCGCAACAGAAACAATAGGAGCTTTCAGAGTTCCGGTAGAAGGGGTAAATGTATATTGTGTATTAGATGTATATGCCGTTGTTAATGAGCCACTTGTTGCGTTGGCAAATAAAGGATATACGGCAGTGCTTGTAGATGTATCATTACTAATTGTTGCTCCTGATCCGCTAACAGCCGCCCAAACAAATGCAGATCCATTCCACTGCAAGTATGTAGACGTCACTGTAGGAGCGACAATAAAGCTAGTAGCACCTGCACCTGTATTAAATACGATACGGTTAGCTGCACCGCCAGCTACGTTTGTAGCTGTTGTAGCGCTTGTAGCGGTTGCTGCGTTACCACCAATAGATAAGCTAGCAGCAGTACCAGTCAAACCAGTACCGGCACCGCTAAACTGTGTATTAGCGGTAATTGTTGTACCAGTAATTGCAGCAGCTGTTGTTCCACCAATTGCGGGAGGAGAGGCCAAATAGTTGCTAAAACCTGTTCCAGATACAGTGCCAGACGAGCTTAGGTTAGTGAAAGAACCGGCTGCGGCTGTTGTGCCACCGATAGCAGGGGGTGAGGCCAAGTAAGTGCTAAAACCAGTACCGGATACGGTGCTAGATGCACTCAAGGTCGTAAATGCACCTGTAGATGCTGTTGTAGCACCCACAGACGTACCGTTGATCGTACCGCCTGTAATCGTTACAGACGAGAACGTACCAGAGTTAGCAGCTTTAGAAGCAATAACCTGCACCGCGTTACTGCTATCTTTATAAAACAACTTACCATCGGCATAGTTAATAGCCAGTTCTGCACCATTGGCGCTATTGGTCAAATTGGAAGCAGAAGGCGTATTGGTTGCTGTGCCGCTACCGTAGATTAAAATAGGTGTGAATCCAGTTTGTGCCATGATCTATTCCTTAGAAAGAACCGCCGTTAACAGCCGACAGATAACCACTTGGGTTTGTTGCATTATACGGCGTAAAGCCTAGTGCCGTGGTGATTTGTGAAGAAGTAAACGCCGGTAGGCGTGCCGATGCTAATGTACCGCTAGTGATATTAGATGCGTTAGTTGCGTCTGTTGTAGCAGAAGCCGCCAAGCCAGAAATATCCGAAGCGCTCAATGTAACCGCGCCTACGCGACCAGCAACGCTAATCACTTCTGATGCCAACCCGTCTATTTTATCCCAAGTTGAGCCATCAAATATGATTACGTCACCAGCATTCCACTGGCTAAGACCATCAATAGCAGTTGCGCCGGATACAGATACTTTGTAGTAATTACCCTTAGTGCCAACACCAGATGCTAATGCAGGAGTGTTTGTAGAAGCATTCCACACACCTTGGTATACAACCGCGCCTGTTACTGCTGTGGGCAACTGAGATGCAGGAATCTTACCTGTTGAATCAAGGGTAGCCACACCGCTATTAGCACCTAGAGCTGTTGTAGCAACTGCACCGATACCTGCGGGGGTGATTGTGTTTACGCTAACGCCTGTCAAACGACCCTTAGCATCTACTGTGAAGCTAGGAACGCTTGTAGCAGAACCGTATGTACCTGCGCTCACACCTGTAGTTGCCAAAGCAGCTGTGATAGCCGTTGTTCCAGAACCAGATACATCGCCAGATACAGTGATTGTTTGGTTGCCAGAAATATAACCACCAGGGTTTGTTGCGTTGTAAGGCGTGTAACCTAAGTCAGCAACAATCTGCGCCGAAGTCAAAGCAGGGATTGTGCTGATAGGTGTGTAACCTAATGCTGTAGCAATTTGACTTGATGTGATCGCTGTCAAATAGTGAGCATCGTTTGTAAACGCGCTTACATTTGTAGGTACTGTAGGAATTGCTGGTTTGTTTGTTAGATCATTATATGAACCAGATGTTGCTACAGTAGCCAAAGATGGCTTGCCAGATAAATCACTATAGCTACCGCTAGTAGCAACTGCAGCCAATGCGCTTGTGTTTACTTTATTAGCTAAGAAACCGCTTACTTGGCTTGTTGTATATGCATCTGTGATTCCATAACCAGCTAATGTTGTAGCCTTAGCTGCGTATGTAGATGCAGCAGTTGCAGCGGTAAGAGCATCAGTAATTCCATAACCAGCCAATGTTGTAGCTGTATTTGCTTTTCCGGCCAAGTATGTAGTGATTTGCGCTGTGGTGTACGCATCAACAATACCGTAACCAGCCAACGTTGTTGCTTTGTCTGCCTTACCAGAAACTGTGTTTGTTAAAGCAGCCGCAGCCGTTTCATCGGCTTGCAATTGTGCATCAATCTTAGCAAGCGTGTTAAGAGCAGCAGGAGCCGCACCTACAATTGCTTGGATTGCTGTATTTACTTGAGCAGATGTCTGGTAGCCGGAATCGTTAGTAAATGCGCTAACAGCAGTAGGAACTGAGGGAATTGAAGGCTTGTTGCTTAAATCGTTATAAGAGCCCGATGTTGCAACCAAAGCCAATGAGCTAGGATTAACAGGAGTGTATCCAAGCGCAGAAGAAACAGAAGAGCTAGTTACAGAAGCATCAGTTCCGGCTGGGCCTGTCGCGCCTGTTGGACCCTGTATACCTTGAGCGCCAGTTGCTCCGGTGTCGCCTTTAATACCTTGTGGGCCTTGCGGTCCTGTAGCTCCAGTTGCGCCTTGAGCTCCATTATCCCCTTTAGGTCCTTGAGCGCCAGTAGCACCTTGGATGCCTTGAGGGCCTTGTGAACCTGTATCGCCTTTGGGTCCTTGAGGACCGGTAGCGCCTGTATCGCCTTTAGCGCCCTTCAACTGAGCGATTACACCAGCGGGCAATGTTGTTACGTTAGACAGATCAGCGTTTGCTTTTCCGGCAACGGTTGTTGTTAATGCCGATACAGCAGACTCATCAGTTGCTAATTGATCGGCAATTTCTTTTAAGGTATCCAAAGCCGCAGGTGCAGCGCCCACTACAGCAGCAATAGAAGAATCAATCTGACCTTGAATGTTTGCAGCAGTAAGAGCAGCAGAACCGTTGATGTACACGCCAGATGTGTTGATCTCAACGTTGCCAACATC
>Ga0208620_1000130_pt1 | contig 13024 bp, 11 predicted proteins | sample CryBogCBH24Jun08_FD_184593 | JGI IMG/M metagenome (GOLD analysis project Ga0208620, IMG submission 184593) | Freshwater microbial communities from Crystal Bog, Wisconsin, USA - CBH24Jun08 (SPAdes) | ecosystem: Environmental > Aquatic > Freshwater > Lake | place: Crystal Bog, Wisconsin, USA... | reverse complement strand
TGTGCTCGGCGGTGATGTGAATGTGTCTGGTAGCGTCGATCTTTCTGGCTCTTTAACGACGGGTCACTTCGGTGTTTCTCCCAAGTATATCACGGCGACGACAGGCGCTATCAACGCGGGCTCTTCTTCTGCTGGTATTGCGACATTCCCTGGCAATTCTGCAACACTTGTGGTGACAACTAGCGCTTGCACGTCTAACTCTGCTACGAAGCACTCGCTCGTTTTCCTAACAGGGACTGGCGCGGCCACACTGCGCGCAACAGTTGCAAATGGTTCTTTTACGATCACCTCAAGCAGCAGCACGGATGCACAGGCGGCCTCCTGGCTCGTGGTCAATTAAAGAAAAGCCACCCTACCGTCTAGATGAAGGTTGCGTATCTGATTAATACGACCCCTAAATACTTCTATTTATTACCCCTCCATATTGGGTTAATACGTAGATATGCACCTGGCCTCGACTGGGATCTCTGGATTGCAACAGAGGAACCCAATCACCACGTGATTCAGGATATGAAGAGTCAGGGTGTTAAGGTCCTGGAACTTCTACCGAGTGAGTCTGGATTTCTGAAGTCGCGTGAGGCTGCCCTCCGTCGTCTTCCTACCTACGACTATGTAATCCCTGCCCAAGAGGATTTTCTCTTAGAGCGCTTTATTGATTACAATACGATTGATCAGACCTTTGCAATCCTGGAGAAGGATCCGTCAGTTCAGAGTATTCGCTGGATGCCGTGCCCTGGACCTGCAGAGGCAGATGAGCCCTATGGACTTCACTGGAAGGAGCTCGATCCTAGCTTTGATGAGTATCTGTTCGTGTTCCAGATGACCGTCTGGCGCTTTACAGCTCTGCAAACGTGGTATACCAAGTTAACCGAGCAGTTTGAGAGGGATTATCCCAAGACCTTGACGGCAGAAGAGAGGCGGATTGCTGAGATTCGCGCAAATTATGCCGAGAATTCAAGAGGGCAGGGCTATTTCAAACGGTGGATGATGTCGGCAGGTGAAAAGCATTTGGCGTGGACGCGTGCACACAAGCATCCCAATGCTGTGTATATGAGTCCGTGGCCGTATCGCCCTACAGCGGTTGTAGGGGGCAAGCTGGAGGCTTGGGCTGTAGAGTTGGGAAAGAGAGAGGGATGGCCTATTCGCCAATAATCGTCATATAGGCGGTATTGTATTTAGATGAATAGGAAAGGATCTGAGGAGATGAGAGGCCAGCGCGCACATAGTTATACGATGTCGCGGGCCAGGAATTGGCGACAGAGTTTGAATAGCCCCCTATACAACTAGGAAAGTAGTGATTCACACTATAGTTAGAGCTCCAGTTGGATGCAACAAATGTGGAAGGGATATTAATTTGGAGTCTACCAAGTAATGGATTTTGAATAGGATATTGACTAGGAGCTATGAATATATCTTCAATAGTTGTACCAGGAACTATCATATCACCATAATTTAAGAATGTAGAGAAACCAAACAGAACATTTTGTTGTAAACCAGTTATTGTGCTATTCGGTGTAAGCAGAAAACTGGGCGTGTAGTTTAGAACAATAGATGCATTTACATTTCTCTTTATGATTGTTGAGTAAGGACTCATATTGAATGTTAAGCTGCTAATATAGGCATCTCCAGAATAGATACCTAAGTCACTTTCAACTACAGACACAGTATACTCGCGCTCAATATCTGTTTTAACAGTTGACATAAATGTAGAGATTACATTGGATCCTGATAGGCCACGCGGCTTATATGGCCATCCTATGCTGCTTGTAAAGTTAAAGTTGGAATCAACAGGAGGGTTAACACCTGCGTATTTGAGAGTGAAAATACCATTGTAAGGTGTTGATAGATTTGCTGTGATCCCGTCCGTCCTGAAAAGGGAGTTGGACGGTGTTAAGGTAATCATATCGCGATAGTGATAGGGCATTGAGGTTGACATTGCGGTCAAGGATGAAACCTCCCCTGAAAGTGATAAGTAGCCTTCGCTTGTAAAGGTGCTGATACTGAAAAAGACGGATTTCTGGTCACCATTGATCGAAGATAGATGGACATCACGAACACCGAGGAACCTGATTGTGGAATTTACATTGTCAATGTTTAGTTCCTCGTATTGATCCTCAATAACGGAAGGATCTATGATAGGAATATTGGAATTGATCAAGAACTTAGTGGGATTTGTATTCAGATAGAGGGTCTGCTGAGTCGTGCACAATGTAGGATAAATCTGCCAACTGGTTGTTGATAGATTTATCGTTGAAAAGAGGACACCAGGAGGTCCATCGAGAACCGTCATATTGCTTCCACTGTTCACATCGTGCAGTGCCTGATACGCCTTTGCATAGACAATGGCCTCTGTCTTTCTAACACTGCTCTGTATACCTGCGCCCTGTCCGCCCGTCAGATACAGAATATTGTTCAGAGAGAGATCCCATGAAATCAGAGAAACATCCGTGGAAATATAATTGAGTCCATAAACACCGAGGGAACTAGGGTGGGTCCAGAGGGTTCCACCACGCCCATCTGCCGTAAGCGCAAGGGTGCTCTGTATATTAGTATTATAGGCGCCCTTTGCATAGACAGTGCGAAGAGTTATATTGTCAGTATCAATGGATCTGCGAGCACTCGACGACATCTAACGTTATCTATCTTTTATTTTTAATGTTAATCACTCGTAAAAAGATTTAAAAATAACGAGTTTTTTAGCGATGTTCTGATGTGAAGAGTGCTATTTGATTGGGTGCCAAGATGATAAATATTAGAAGCAAGAGTATCTGAATAATGATAGATCGTATAGACGCCTTCACCGTTCTGTAAGATAAATTCAGGGTCAAGCCTTAGTTTCATAGGTTTTGAGTAGAGGTTTGAGAGAAGTGCACTTGCTCCAGCAGAGGGGGCGAATTGATCCATTTGTAGCGTGTCTTGGAACACTGCAGAATCCATTATAGTGCCATCTTCATATACTATACCTGTATACAACGTCTGAGCAGGGATAAACCAATTACAAGCCATCGGTAGGAGCAATACAGGATTGTATTCAATATACATATCAGTGTTTGCTGTTCGAATACTGCTCACAACGTCTTTGAAACATAAAGTAACAGTGCTCGTAGTAAATGTGCCCGCTACCGTATTATATGTAAAGGTGATATTGTCACCATGTTTGCCAGTGTAGCCAAGAGAAGAAATCAGGTTGTATTTAGGAAGTAGCCTACTGAAAAAGGTCGATGTCATTGTGGTTGACATTGTAGAGAGTGCACTCTGCGTCGTTGATAAGGATGAAAATTGGATCGAGTTATTGTAATTGATAAATGAACTTGTTGTGCTCAGAAACTCGGTCAAGAGTAAACTACTTCCATATACTCTGAGGGTGCTATACAGAGTGCTCATCTGATAACCCATATTCGAAGTAAATCCGATCGTTGTGCTGCCTAGCTGGCCATAGATAAACGTCGATAAAGTAGATTGATTCACCTGATAGAAATAGGAGGAAAGGGTGGAGATCCACTGATAGGCGTTCGTTGAAACAGTTGAGATACCTTGTCCGTTCAGACACGACACAGTAGATAGATCATGAATTCTGGCAGATGAAAGTGTTGATATATTACTAAAAGTGAATGTGCTGATTACCTGATATCTACTTGCTGTTCCAGATGAAAGAGACTCGATGCCTGTAGAGAAATCTGTTTTGAGTGTATAGAGACTACTTACAGTGCTGTAGACAGTTGAATCAAAGTTCAAAATAGTATACTGCAGATCCTTGTAACCAGAGGCAGTGAATCCATTAATTCCAATGTTTACAGTATTTGAAAGAGGAACTGTTTGCAGATAAATATCGCCGAGTCCCGCGAACTTTACAGTGGAAAGGGATAAGGTAATAGGAAGAGATCCTATCTGCGTGGGAGAGGAACTATTTGAAAGCACTCTGATGGATTTGATTCCTCCATCAAAATAGAGGATATTACTGGCAGGATCTGTCTTTATTGTCAGGCCACCTATGGATGAAAAGGTGACAGTGGGGGTGAGTGTAGTTCCAGTGAAGGCGGTGATGGACGACTGACCATTTACAAGAAATGTCTGAAATGCCTTTGTATAAATAGAATTAACATTATTTGATCCGGAACCTACGAAGCCAATTCCTGTGCCGCTACTGAGGGTAAAAATCGTGGAGCCAGGTGTGGCCGTGTAAATGTTGGAGTCAAATGCGAGTTGGTTGAAGGATGGATAGGAGCCGATTGTGCTGACATGGGACCAATAGGTTCCACCTTTACCATCGCTGACAAGAACTGATGTAGATGGGATTATACTGTTGTTGGGTCCGCGAATATTTACTTGGCGGAGCGTAAGTATATCCACATCTAATGTGCGGCGACTTGATGCCATCTATTGGTGAGGCTAGAAATTACCGGTAACCTAAACAATCGCATTATTGATTGTAATAAATAACCCATTCGTAGAGGGCATATAATTTCTCCAATAGGTTTCAGACATTAGGATAGGACCAAGTTGACAGTTAGAGGCATAGATAGTATAGGGCATGACGGCGCCTCCTAGAGGATTATAGGATGCCATGGAGTTTTTCCAGAAGACTATATTTGAATGGGTGTGAGTTATACTATACGATCTTAGGTAATGTGATAAATAGTAGGTAGTATCAATCTGAAACTTAATAGGGTTTGTATAGCTTCGCGTGAAGGATCCTCGTGTATTTGTTGGCGCACCTGCGATCGAACTCGTATTCAAAACCGTGTAATCTAGAAAGGTTGTCACCGTGCTTGTATCATATGTGAGGGCTGTTTCAATAGGATAGCAATTGGCAGAATATGTCATTCCGTTGATCTGATAGTTGGAAAGGTTGGAAAAGGAATAGTTGGGAGTGTAGCTCAAGAAAATCTGGGAGTTTGAGTCAATATATTTTCTAAATGAGGACAGATTAATCTCACAGGTTGAAATAGGGATGGTAAATCCAGCACCAAGTGCAGTGGGGGTGGAAGGAAAGGGTGTATAGACCGTGTAGGGGACAGTAGAGAAGATGTTTGCGCGATTGCGATTCTTAGTTAATGATAAGAAGGTTGACGTAAACGTTGTAGAAAAGGTGCTCATTGGATCACCAATTGAGGAGAGAATATTTGGATAGCAAGTATCCTGTCCAGACTGAATCGCCTCAAATGAACTCAAATACTCGATCCGCTTAACGCAATCATTGAAATTAAAGAGGGTTGTGCTCGCGGTCGAGTAGTTATTGGATAGGCCAATTAAAAAGGTGCTCACTGTTTGGTTATGATAGGTATAGGTTGGAAATCTGAAAATACTGGTTGTTGATAGTATCGTCTCTTTTTGTAACAGAACGCTGAGTGACGTAGAAAAGGTTGAAATGACTCCATAGATTGGAGCTGGACTTTCAGGATTAAATATCTCAGGTAGTGTGGGTTCATTTGAGAACGCGGCTATTGATGAAATATAAAGATTGGCAGACGATAGATTGTCATTTGCTATATTTGTAGAAAAGTCTTGTAGTGTGGAAAGAAGCCCTTTTGTTGTAAAAATTTTCAGAGAGGAAAGAAAAGAGGTGGATAAGGTGCTCGCGGTTTGTTGCATAACTAGATAGTCTGCATTGGTGAAGCTGCTGATTCCAATTTCAATTGTGGAGTTTGCAGAAAGATCCAATAGAATTCCTCCTACACCTGCAAAGGTTAGGGTGGGCTTTTCATTGGTTATTGTTAGGGCTCCATTGCCTACTTGAAAATTTGGGTATTTTATTGAATAGGAGAGGGTTTCCTTTTGACTCTGAATGGATACCATACCCATGCTCGACATGGTAATAGAGGAAAGAGATACGAGTGAAGTTTGCCCAGGCACATCAATCCTGTTAAAGGCTTTTGCATAGATAGACACCGTGTTTGGAAAAGGGAGCTGTGTGAATCCAATTCCTTCTCCTTCCCTGAATGTGAAACGATTCGAGCTCGCATCCGCCACATATCTGCCTGCGGGTGTTGCTACTGTTGTAAAAGCAGAGACGAATGCATTTGGCGAGGAGATCGTAGACCAATAGGTTGCCCCCTTTCCATCCGATGTAAGTGCTTGAAATGGAGGGATAAGTGTATTCGATGGCCCTTTTGTATTAAATGTTGTTACAGTCACAATATCAAGGTCTTCTAATGTTTTTGCCCTTGACGACATTCCTCTATTGCTAAGTATATTTTTTAAGAAAGATGAAAAATATACTTAGTTTGTTAAAAATATTAAAAGATCAGCGGATTCTGTATTGATATAAAAAGTGAATTTGTTGACGCCATAAACATCGCCATACTTGTTGTCGTATTGTCAATGCCACCCGTCAGGTTGTAGGAGAGGGATCCAGGCATTCTATGTATAAGTGTATAGGGCTGATCATAATGACCCACGATATTACAGCCGGTAAAGGTCATGCGAATCGGTTGGTTAAAAAAGTTAGAGTTGCCAGTAAGGAATCCTGTCGCCACCAGATATGAGTGATTTACAATGTTAGGCACAGGATTATGGTCATATTGTAGCAGTGTGCTGAATGTAAAGACGGTTGTCGCGCAGATTAGGCTCATTTCATTGAAAAGGAAGGTAGGATATACATCAATCGTAATAAGAGAGGTTGATGTGATATAGTTTGAATAATTGCCAAAGTTAATTGTGGCACTTGAAAAATTCATGTCTTGTGCAATGGCTTCAAACTCCTGTGCGCCATTGTTTCCCGAATAGGTGATTGATGAGTGATAGAATGTGCTCAAGAAGGCAAGGTTTTGTAGGGATGAGATCGTTACATGACTGTTGTAAACAACTAGAGTGCCCGCCCTGTCTACCGATATATTTCTCATAAGGCCATCGGTTGAGCTCAGAAGAGTTTGTGTGCTCACATAGCCAAGAGTTCCGAGGCCTTGAACAGTGCTTGCGGAATTAGTTAAAAGGCTGATTCTAGCACCCGTAAATGTGCTGGTGAGTGCAGCTGTGCTGATATAACCGGATCTACCGAGGCCTCTCACCGTGCTTTGGAGTTGCTGGGAGCTGATGTAGCCATATGCGGCTAGGCCGTCGAATGAACTGATCAAACTTAAGCTACTGACATAACCGATGAACCCAAGTCCATCTACAGTGCTTATAATAGGGGTTGAAATGTCAAATACATTTGATAGTGTCGCGGTCAAGTTTGCAGCACTGATATACCCTGCTGTTCCAAGGCCGTCTAGAGTGCTACGAATCGTCCTGTTTAGTGTCGCTGTGCTGACATAGGATGCTGCACCAAGACCATTTACTGTGCTATAGAGCTGGGGTCCCGTGATACTACCAGGAATTCCACCAAGGCCAATACTTGTGGAAATCGTGCTGAGGCCTGTGCCGTTTATAGAGGAAATGGTGTTGAGCTGCGTGGAAAAACTGTAGATTGTTGATGGAAGATAGCCGACTCCTGCCTTCACAAGGCCTGAATAGGTGGAGAGATTTGTGAAGGCATCTTGCCATTGGAGTCCGCCGATTCCATCCGTCGCCAGAATATATTGTGTGCTGACTGGGAGATTTGTATTTGAATCGATAGCGAAGAGACTCCGGAAGATAAGTAAGTCTGTGTCAAAGGATCGTCCAATCCAAGCGGGATCCATACTATTGAGAAGGTATACTTTGCTTTTCACCGTCGTGACTATTAGTTAAGGAAGCTTTAGCTTCCTTAACTAATATGTCCTACGACGTTTATGGTGTCAGGCCTCACAATTAAGGAAGCTCTTTGAGCTTCCTTAATTTTGAGCGACACCGGTCAGTCTAAAGCTCAAAATGGAAGGTTAGAATAGTATGACAGCGGGTGGCGGTCTTTTACAGCTTGTCGCTCAAGGAAAACAGGATGTTTTTATAACAGGAAATCCCCAAATCACATGGTTTAAAATGGTCTATCGCCGCTATACAAACTTTGCAGTTGAAGCCCAGTCAATGTATTTTGACGGAACCCCAGATTTTGGAAAGAGACTGAGTTGCCTTGTGCCTCGTCGCGCCGACTTGCTCGGTCCCATTATTCTTGAGGTTACATTACCTGCCCTCACCCTTACGGACGGAACACCTGTCTCCTATTGCAACAGTATTGGCCACGCCCTCATTGAAGAGATATCATTGGAGATCGGTGAGCAACTCATAGATAAGCAGACGGGTGAATGGATGGAGATCTGGTCAAACTTGACGACAACGTCAGCGCAAAAGAATGGATTCTATGATATGATTGGAAAAGTGGATGCCTATACGACACCGGATCTGAATGGTCCTCTGAAGCTGTATATCCCTCTCCGTTTCTGGTTCAATAAGAACCCTGGGCTGTATCTCCCTTTGCTCGCGCTCCAGTATCACCCTGTTCGTATCAATATCAAGCTCCGCCCTCTTCAGCAGCTCTTTTATGGGCAGCAGCTTGTTGAGAACTGCAACACAACACAGGTGAACAATGCTACGATCACTGATATGATGTTATGGGGTGACTACGTGTTCCTCGACGTGGAGGAGCGTCGTCGGTTCGTCAGCAGCACACACGAGTATCTGATTGAGCAGGTTCAATATACACAGAAGCTGTCCATTCCTACAGGAAATACATTGGCAAATATGCGCCTGGAGTTCAATCATCCGTGCCGCGAGTTTATCTGGATTGTGCAGCGCGACGTGATGCAGGCGTATCACGAATGGTTCAACTTCAGCAGCTTAGCGACGAGTGAAATCGGTATTCGCCAGGATTTGCTGGCAACTGGCCTCATCCAGCTGGATGGCCAGGACCGTTTTGATCAGCGCGATGCTGGTTACTTCCGTCTCGTGCAGGCATGGCAGCACCACACCGTCATTCCTAACGACGATTTCATCTACCTGTATTCATTCGCATTGAGACCTGAAGACATGCAGCCGAGTGGCAGCATGAATGCGTCGCGCATTGATAATATCACACTGGTTGCTGGCCTTGTGCCTGATACGAGGCTATCACCTGCGAGGGGCAATGCCACTCTTCGCGTCTATGCAACAAATCACAATGTGCTCCGAATTGTGAACGGATTCGGTGGCCTCGTGTTTACTATATAAAGATCTTTAGTGATAGAACTTATAACGTCAATGACATCTTCATATGATCAATATGCCAACTTTGTTGGGGAAATCTGCGCACTTAATGATCTCAGTTTCTTTAAGGCGCACAAGGACTTTGTCTATATGTTAGAACATGTGACACCTGACCAGGGACAAGAATACTTAGATGTGATTCTACGAGTAACACATTTAAGTGAAAAGGATATTAAGGAGTTCTGTGAACTAAATGACTCACTGGGCAGACCTCGCACAGGCACATATTCATTTGGGACTGTATCCCCAACAAATCTCAGATATATTTTCCAGGCACATCTGATCTTAACCCATATTTATAATCATAGTCTGAAAAATCCAGATATTGTTGAACTGGGAGGAGGCTATGGAGGCCTATGCCTTGCGATCCACTTCTTTGCCCCCAGATATCTGGATACAAACTTCACCTATTCAATCATTGATCTGCCGAACATCATCAATCTACAGGAGAAATATCTTGCAAAGGTTAGCCCAGGACTCAAGGTCAGCTTTTATCCATCCACTAAGTTTGGTGCAGAGGTCCCTCTACAGAACGCCTTTTTGATCAGCAATTACTGCTTCAGTGAGATTTGTCTAGAATACCAAAAGGAGTATATCAAGACCCTCTTTCCAAAGGTGTCTCACGGGTTTATGGTGTGGAATGCAATACCGCTTTACAATTTTGGGTTTCCAGTTGTTGAGGTAGATGAATACCCGTGCACCGCTGAGAATCCGAAGAATAAGTATGTCTATTTTTGACTTTTTAAACAGAAGATAGTATAGGGAATGCAAGCATTACAAAGTGCTGCTGCTGCCGCTATACCAAAGACAAGCCTTGCAGGCGCAGCAACAAGCCTTATTCCAACAAGCCTTGCAGGCGCAGCAACAAGCCTAACAGGCGCAGCAACAACACCTAGTATTATACCCAAGATTCCGGTTTGGCTATATCGCCTAGTGGCCGCTTTTCCCATTACAGGAATGGCGGGCGTTGATCATTATTTACTTGGATCTCAACAGACAGCTTTCGCAAAGTTTCTTGTCAATCTTTTAACGTTTGGATCATGGTATGTCTATGATATTCTACAAAGTTTGGACGCAGATAAAGTATCTGATAGAGGGCTTGATTTTCCCTTTTACGGAGGAGGAGCTGTAGGAAAGGGAAAGATGGCTGCTGACGCGAAAGACCTTGGGCCCACAGGCGAGGCATTTCTGAATCTAATTTTTGCGTGTACAGCGGGAGTTCTATATTTAGTTAGTCACTATGTTCTAGAAAAGGAAAAGCCACCTGTTGATAATGTTGCAAAGGTTGTTTCTCCTATTCTGTTAGCTGCTACAACAGGTCTGTTAGCGCTAGTCGCTTATGGTTTATTTAAGGGGGCTACTTCAGTCTCTGGCCTGGCGGGTGCAGCTGGTATTGGTGGACTTGCTGGGGTTGCGGGGGTTTCTGGGATTACCAGCATACCTGGGGTACCTAGTATACCTGGTCTACCTAGTATACCTGGCCTTACAAAACAGGCTGGCGGTGGTTCCCCGTATCCATCAACTGATTTTCTAGCCCTCGGCACACTCACATTAATCACTGCAACGGGGTTTATACTTTCAGCCGTTCGATCACGTGGAGCGCTTTAAAATAGCAAATCCGTTGCGATCCTCTATTCTATAAATGAGAGAATAGCCACTCTGAAGTGCATCTTCCAAGACCTTATCCGTTTTCATTGTCCTGATATCATCCAGCATAAGATACTTGGGATTACACGCCTTGATTGCCATATAATCTTGAAACCCACAATACTCACCTCCATCAATAATCACCAAATCTATCTTACTATTGATCTCAATAAGAGGAGCCTCAATTAAACTTGCAATATCTAATTTATGCCACCGATCATAATGGACTTTCCATTGATCGAAGACAGGATGTGCTTTAATCTCTGCGTCGGTCATCATAGACTTGGCAATACGTGCTCTACAAAACTGGACCATCTCCTTTCCAGGACGGCTTTCCCAGTTTTTCTGCGCTATACCCAAGTGTTCAGCATTTGTTTCAAGGGAAAGGACACTTACAGGCTTGTATATGGGCCTCGCCATAGCCCCCATAACAACGCAAAGAGTTGTGCCAAGACCTGTATAACTCCCAATATCTAGAATCGTGTAGATCTCCGGATCCTGCTGGACAATGCTCATAATCGCCTGCCCTGCGGGCGTGTAGATATTAATTTCACCGAGGCTCATACTATCTAAATAGTTAGTATACTCTTAAACCTAATGGAACCTCTCCTTTCCCAGGACCAGTTTGAGCAACTGATCGGTCGCGCCCCTACAGAGGCAAAAATTCCTCCACAGATCGTCGTCTATTTTACGGCCAGTTGGTGCGCACCCTGCAGGCGTATTAAGTATGACGAGATTATGGGGGCGAATAAGGCCGTTTACTGGTTCAAATGCGATGTGGATCAGAACACATATACACACGGTTTCTGTGGTTTACGCTCTATTCCTTCTTTTATTGCAATCAAGGATATGAAAGTGGTCAGTAGTTTACAGTCATCTGACAATCTGAAGATAGTGGAGTGGATTGGGCAGAAATTTTCTAACGCATAAATATAAATGACATCAGTTCTGCGTTCATTTGCCTCAAATAAGGATATGTCTCAGAAAGACCTTAGTTCCCTATCCACTTACACTATAACCAAGTATGATGCGCAAAATCAACTATACTACAGGGGATCAACTACCATAAATATCACACTACCCTCAAAGATAACTGCAAAGTGGAATAGTTTTCCTATCATTTATCTTGCAAATATGTCATTGTTATCCGGCAGCTTGATGACATTTTACTTAGATACAAATGTAAGAGTCAAAGCACCAGACAATGAAAATTATACATCAAGCTTTTCGCTGCGGGGAGGGTTCAACGGCTATCTCTTATATGTTGGAGATGACCAGTGGATGCTCCAGGGTGTAGGCGCGAATGTTGTATAATAAGTATAATAGTAAATAGATGTCCTACGATACTCTAATCGTAGGTGGTGGAATAGCAGGTTTGTATTGTGCTCGAGAACTTCTCAAACACAATCCAACTATGAAAGTGGCAGTCTGTGAAAAATATAAGAGGCTAGGTGGACGAGCCACAACCTTCAAAAAAGAGGGGCTCCAGTGGGAAATGGGTGCGGGGCGCATTAAGAACTCACATACAATGCTGCTCGGCCTGATCAAAGAATACGGGCTTCATACGATTCCGATCGGCGGCGGCCTCCGGTTCAGAGAAACGGGGTCTTCAGAGTATGAAGAGAATCATTTTGAGCCGGCGATTGATCTTCTCATCAAACCGCTCGCTCTTCTTCCGGCTTCAGAGCTGGCGCAGCACACTCTGAAAGAGCTTCTAGTGAAAATCCATGGACTCGCCGAGACGCAAAAATGGATGGACCGTTTTCCGTATCACTCTGAGATCGTGACCATGAGGGCCGACATGGCGATCCGTGAGTTCCTTGAAGAGATGAAATCGCATGAGGGCTATTCCGTCTGCAAAGAGGGGCTCTCGGCCTTGATTGATGCCATGGTTACAGACATTGAGGCCAGAGGTGGGCAGATTCTTCCTCGGCATGAACTGGTCGGCCTCGGCGACGGCTGGGCGAACTTCAAGGTTGGTTCTTGGACTCAAGGTGCGAGCCGCCTCGGTGTTCGCCTTGACTGTAAAAGGCTCATTCTTGCTTTACATGCAAATGCTCTACGAGGGTTAACGGTGTTCAAAGGATGGGGGGCATTGGATAAAGTGACCATGGAGCCACTTCTCCGTATCTACGCCAGCTTTTCTGAGCCGTGGCTCCGAGGAATGACACGTGTTGCGACGACATCGCCGATTCGCTACTTCATTCCTGTTGGAGATCGTGTTGGAATGATCAGCTATACGGATGCGAAGTTCGCGAGGCACTACATGGGCATCCTCGAT
>Ga0208620_1000125_pt1 | contig 13098 bp, 17 predicted proteins | sample CryBogCBH24Jun08_FD_184593 | JGI IMG/M metagenome (GOLD analysis project Ga0208620, IMG submission 184593) | Freshwater microbial communities from Crystal Bog, Wisconsin, USA - CBH24Jun08 (SPAdes) | ecosystem: Environmental > Aquatic > Freshwater > Lake | place: Crystal Bog, Wisconsin, USA... | reverse complement strand
TTACTTACAATTACATTTCCATAATTAGAAGGTGCTTGCCATATACCACCTGTAGCGTTGTTATCTTTAAGACTAACATACTTAACAGAATTTAAAATATTGCTTGGGCTATTTAAAGTAGCTTGTGTGCCTGATGTAGTGCTATTAATTGTTACTAGATTGCCTGCTGTGCCATTGACGTTAAAATTAGTCATTGTTTGAGTTGTGCTGGCAGTAAATGTAATAGTAGTAGGTTGAACAGTATTGCTAATAGTATTAAATGTATTTGAACCACTAATGGTTAAAGCATTACTGCTAGATTGAGTTAAGTTGTAATAAGTTTTACTACCACCAGCAAATGTACCAACACCACTTCCGTTAAATACAATTGTAGAAGTTGATGGAGTTAAAGTGAGATTTGTAGATGTTGCTAAATTCCAAACTGTACCTGTACCTGTTAAAGTAAAAGTACCAAAACCCATCAATAAACTTCTTGTATTGGTATTAGATGAGTTAAACAATCCTGTAGATACGTTTTTATTATTAACATCAAATGTTCCTGATGTAAGTGTAAATGTATATGTAGAACCAATTGTTAAATTGTCTTGAAGCTGAACTGTTTGTGTTCCATTGGGAACAAATCCGCTATTTACAGTTACTCCATTTGTAGTGATTGATTGTGTTGTCGCAATAGTTGAAGAAAAAAATATTCCGTTTGCAACAGCAGTATATGTCATACCACTACTTAAAACTAAATTACGATATAGATATAAGTTGAATGCTACCCTTGTAAATGTTCCAGTAAACCCTGTAAAGTTTAAACTTCCTAAATATGAATTTCCGCTTGTTGCAATAATATCTGACCCTGCAGTTACATAAATATCAGGTACGTTGGTTTCTGTAGCTCCTGCGGTACTACCAAAAGCAAATGCTCTTGTTCCTGTAGAACCTGAGTAAGTTAAATTAATCGTTGGTGTGCCTGTATAGGTATACCCTGTAGCCGTTGTCATACTAAATACAGTGGCACTACTACCTGTTAAAGTAATGTTGCCTGTACCAAAAGCAATTGCACGGGTGTTTGAATTGCTAGAACTAAACAATCCAGCAGTAAGTGTTTTATTGTTTAAATTTAATGTGCCAGATGTAAGCGTTAATGTGCGAGATGAAGTTAATGTTAAAGCATCTTGCAATTGAACAGTTTGAGTTCCGCTTATTGTAATTGGACCACCAAAAGTAACTCCATTAGAGGTAATATTTTGTTGAACTAAAGTAGATGCAAATGTTGTTGTATTTGTTCCATCTGTAGCTGTCATACCACTTGATAAAGTTAATGACCCATATATAGTTTTACCAAAATTAAGTAAAGTTCCAGAAAATCCCGTAAAATCAATATTTTTAAAACTTCCATTTGGATTAATGTTACCAGTGCCAGCAGAAATATTAAAACTTATTGCATTGGCTTCTGTAGTCGCTGAAGGCGTTATTGTTCTTGCACTTGAAGATGAGTTAGTGCAAAGCATTAATGGTGTACCTGTTACAGAAAAAGTAGTTGCACCCGTATAAATTAAGTTTGTACCTGCCAAAGTAATTGAGTTACTACCAAACGCTAAAGTACCTGTAAATCCAGTCATTGTTAGCGTAGAACAAACTGCAGTTCCACTACCAATAGTTACAGTATTGGCTCCAGAGTTAGCATCAAAAAATACTGTATCAGCAGAAGTAGGGACAGCTTGACCACCAGCACCGCCAGAAGTCAAAGCCCATTTAGTGCCAGCAGTTCCATCCCATGTTGCTGTACCACCTACCCAATATCTATTCGCCATATTAAGCCTCTACAGGAATAGGATTGCCGTTGTCATCTAATACTTGATTACCTTCAGCATCTGTTTGCCATACTACGCTTACAGGATTAGTAACAATCGCATACCAATTGTCAAAACGTTGTTGTTGCATGCTTGAGATTTGTTCAGGAGTAAAAGAGTCAATGCTATCATCATAGACAATAGCATCGCTTAGAGTATACCCATTTTTAGTAATCTCAAAAGGAATAGACTGGATAGTCATTCTTAACTGAATTGTACTTTAAATGTAAATTGAATTGAATCTCCTGTTGATAAATTGATTGTACTAAAGTCACCTTTAGCAAACAAATTACCAGAAGTAGAAGCATCAAATAAACCTGCATTAGTGATAGCTAAAGTTCCACCTGCAGTTTGAGTACCTACAACTTGATATGTATCATTAGTAACTGAAGTTGTTACTTGTGATTGTGTACCAGATACACGAGTACCTGTTTCAGTAAATAGTGTTGTGTCAGTAGCAGATGTAGTACCAGTACCTGTACCATAAGCCACGTACTGAGGAGCAGTCCCTGACCCTTGAAGACGATTAGTTACAATCGCCTTACCTGTGTTGACTAAAAGTGTAGCCATTGTTTAATTCTCCAAATAATTCGTTTAATAAAATTTTTATGCCAGTAATCTATAGTTCCTAATTCTTCAATAGAACCATCTGCCCTAATTATACGAGCAGATAGAACTATTTCTTTAGCGTTAGTATTAACTATTTTCATTAATATTGTTTCATTAAATATAAAATTACTGAAAAAGATAACACAGTGCCAGTTGACCAACCTTGTGTTGTATATAAAATCTTTCCAGTAGCTCCAGCAGGAGCAGTGTTAGCTACACCAGAAGAACCTTTAAGTTGTAAACCACCAAAGTCTCTATAGTCTACTTTTGCACGACCTGTAAGTTCTTCAATACGAACTGGAGTTGTAGCATCCCAAAAAAAGTTAACAGATAAACCATCTTCAATGTTATGTATAATTTTACTAATACGGTATGAAGAGGCTTTAAGATAACCTGAACCAGTAGGGTCTACTGTAGATTGAGCAGCAGGGTCCACTACAAGAGTAGAAGAAATATCAGACGTATCTAATACTCCTTCTAGCTTAAGGACTGTACGCTGTGCTCCATCTTCCAAAATTTGGATTGATGTTGAGTTAGACATTACAATCTCCTATTAACGTAAAACTTCTTGAGCTGATAAAACAAAATCAACTGTTAAAGTATCTGTAGCAGTTGGAGTGATTTGCCATACTGGAGTCAACAAAGCATTAGTTAATGTTGTACCACTTGAACCAATTGTAGGAGCAGCAACACGACCAACAAGAACTCCACCTGCATAAACTAACAAGTCAGTACCATCAAAGTATAAACCTAAATCAAGGTTAGTGGCAGCAGCAGCAGTAGCTACCCCTGTTAATAATGTTGTTGATGTACCATTTACAACTGATACTAAGTTTACAGAAGTTGATGCAGCAGCTTTAGCAAACCAGATGCCATCATTAGCTGATGAACCTGCACGTAAACCTGCATAGAAAGATACGTTACCAGCAACAGCAGATGCTTGTAAGCGAGTTGTATACCATAAACGTTGACCAGCAATAAACTGAGCAGTGTTACCAATTTTGTAAACAGCAGTAGCTGTTGTAGTACCACCTGGGGTAATTGTAATAGCACCACCTACAACGTTAGCAGCCGCAACTGCGGAAGACGTACCAGTGATTGTGTAATCACCTGAAGGCCATGTTTGAAAATCTGATTGAAATGTAGACACACCATAAATAGGTTGACTAGCTGTATGGAATGGGTCTGGAAGAGGGTAATTACCTAATGGTTCTGAAGCAAATGAAGTAGCTAAGCCACTAGGGTAACGGGTTGGGTTTGACATTTAAAACTCCTTTGACGTTGATTTAACAACGCACACTGTGCGTCATCGGGGTTATTTATTACTTACCAAATCCTTTTTTAGGGACTGTGGTATCAGGGCGTTTACCCTTTTCTTTTTGACGTTCGAATGACATTTTGTTTTCCTTAAACAAAAAGAAAGTAGGACTTACGAAAGTGTTTTAATCTTTCAGCCTACTTACTAATATAATAACATAATTATTGCTTTTTGTCAAGCATTATTATTACGGGCCGTTCACGCCCCAGATAGCACGTGGGTCTGAACAACCGAATGAATAACGCTCGTAGCCTTTAGCTTTAACATTCATTGTGTCAAAGTCATTGTCTTGGTCAAATTGAATACCAACACGCTCATAGTACTTCATACCTGTTTTGCCTGGGATTGTGTTACGGATGAACCAAGCGTTAGGAGCTGTTAGGTAATGGTTTACCTTGAAGCCACCAGGGATGTAGTTACCAGACTTGATAACGTTAATATCGTTATTAGCATTACCTGTTTGGTATGAAGAGTGAAGGATACGTTGTGCATTGAACACTTGTTGACGTGGGATAATCAATGTCTTAGGCATGATGTTAATCAACAAGCCACGGTCATTTTGAAGACCCATAATTGCAACAATTGCATCTTCCAAAGCTGCTTCTGACAAGTCAGCATCAATAGATGGACGGTTAGCCCATGTACCACCTGAAGTGTTAGGATGAGCTGTAGAAGCTAATGCAACTGCATCACCGCCAGCGTATGTATTGCTAAATGCACGGTTGTACACGTTAGCAGCTACGTTCTCTTTCGTTTGACGGAAAGACATAGCCAAAGCAGCAGCACGACGACGACTTACTTGCTCATACAAGTTATCATCCAACTCTTCTTTAGTTACAATGTAACCAGAAGCGTAAGCGATGTGTGTATAACGTGTAGTAAAACCTTGAACTTCTGAGTCGTATTGAACGCCTTGACCTTCAGGTTTTTGTTGAACAAGACCGAAGCCTGTTAATTGAACATCTTCTTCATAGTTTTGATTAGATGTCTCTGAATCGAACAAGTCAGTGTATTCAACTTGATGTTCGTCATAAACTTGACCCCACCATTGTTTAACACCAGGCCAGAGTGCCTTTGGATGACTTGCAGTAGTAATTAAACCCGCCATTTTATTTCTCCTATATTATTCTATTAAACGCCAGTACGGCCTGTTACAGCACCATTGAACGCATGTACGTTAAAGCGAACTAGCAAGGCAGCATAAGCACCTACTGAGTTATCAGCACGTTGAATGAAGCCAGCAATTTGTAATGGTAATGAGTTAGTTGTAGCTGGAGCAGTAGCAACTGTGTTAGAGTAAGGAGCACCGTTACCAAGAGTTGTTTGGTTAGCAGTGATAGTTACGTTACAGTTGTTGTTAGCATTTGAAGTAGCCCAAACTGTTGAGTCACCTTGGATTTCATATACTGTACCTGGGTCTGTTACAACGTATAGGTAATGAGCACCAGAAGAAACTGGCAAGTATGTTTTTTCCAAAGCTAATGAGTTACCAACCAATGACACACCAGGGTCAGCAACACGAATACCAACAATAACACCAACTGGCAATGTTGAAGCACCAACGGTACCTGCCCATTTAGTTACTGCTAGAACACCAGAAGCATCTGAACCTGCTGCCAATTGAACAATGTCACCAATAGCGTATGAGTTAGAAGAATCATTAGCTACGTAAAATAACGTAGAACCTTGTGACCATGGACTACCGTCACTATTTTGAACTGGGCTTAGGCCCTTTGGACGATTAATGTTCGCCATAATTAAATCCTTTCAGAATTAGTTTTTATAAGAGATACCATTAGTAGGAGTGTAGAAACCTTCAGAACTTCCTTTAAGATTTCGACCACTACGGATAGCCTCGTCAATTTGATTGTTTTTTTCTTGTAGAGCTGTTTGGTCTTCGTCAAACCATTCTTGCTTAATCTTCATTAAGTAGCCATATTGCTCACCTTCTTTAGCAGAAGGGTTTACAAGGAATCTAACCTTATCTCCAACGTCTGTGTTACGAGAAGTTACATTCTCTTTAACACTTAATAATTCTTCTGGTCTAACAAACTCATAACCACCATCTAAGGCTGCTTGTATGCGGCCTGGAGTGTCATTTAAAATATGTAAATTATACCCTTCGATTTTGTGTTCTACTGTTAGCTTGCCTTCTGTACCATTAAAACTATTACGCTTTCTCTCTGTGCCTGTTCGTTCTGCTGCACTGCGTACTTGTAAGGCTTTTTCTTTTTTCTCTTCAACTGTTAATGCTGCTGGCATATCTATCTCCTATTCCCAATCGTATAAATCAACATATTCTTGTTTGCTTTTAAACAAACCACTTTTTACAAACTTATCACAAGCTGCTTTTGCATCTGCAGGTAAGTTCTCATAGCTTTTCTTCTTAGATGAGGGAGCACCACGAGAAGTTGAACTATCTACTGTTGACCTAGCTTGATTTGGGTTTTCATATTTTTCTGGTAAACGTTCTTGCAAACGTTCGTCTAATTTAGCTAAAAACTCTTTACCTACTAAGTTAGGGAATTGCTTTCTTACTGCAGCACCCACACCGTTTGCAATTTCAGTGGCTTCAATATCATTACCAAACCACTTGTTAGATTCAATCCATTCAGATAATGCAGGGTCAACTTGAGTCTCAGGAACTGGTGGAGCTTCCGCTACCACAGGTTTCTTAGATTGCTCTTCTTTGACCTCTTCAATACGGTCTTCCAACTCCACTACACGGTCTGCATCACCTTCTCGCATAGCTTCTTTACGTTGTTGTTTTAAAGTTTCTAATTCTAGTTTTGCTTCAGCTTGCTTTCGTTCATAAGCTTCTTTTTGAAACTTTTTAAACTCTTCTGCAGCTTCACGAATCTCTGCTAGTTCTTTAGAATGTTTTTGACGTTCAAGCTCCATTTCTTTCTTGAGACGTTCATTATTAGCACGAAGGATAGGATTAATTTCCTTACCACGTTTTACAAAGGTTTCAGCATCTACCCAAGCTTCATCCGAACCTCGGAACTCTTCTTTAGGTACCCAACCAAATACTCGTGCTTCTTTTTCCACACCGCCATTATCTTGCTCGGCTTGTTGTACTACTTCTTCATCACTCATTCTCTATCCCTCTTTATGAATACAAACAATATCTAAATCATTTACTACTCTGTACTCTTCTTCATCTAAAGTGTCTTTGCCTTTATAGATAAGTCCTGAGTATTTACCAAAGGTCACTACATCACCTACCTTACACCAAGGTTCTGGTTGGTCTGAGTAAGCTGTGCTACCTACTTCAATTACCGTTCCTTTGATTTGAGCAAGTCGTTCCCTATCTGCTGCTTCACCTACTGAAATGATAATACCTGTCTCAGTGGTTTGCTCTATTGACAAAGGTTTAATTAAAATCCGATGTCCTACGGGAGTAATGCCGCTATTATTTTGCATTTGCATATCCTTCCATTAACTGTTCGTAAGTCATGTCAAGGATATTAATGACACTCTTACAAATTCCTTTTACTTCTAACTCTTGCTTCTCGTCATATAAACCTACAACGATATTTTCTTTTAACTCTTCTCGATTAGCTTCTAAAGCTTTAAAAAAAGCTTTAGTTACTGAGTGTTCAAGCCACTCCTGGTACTCACTTTTTGTAATAATCATTTATTCCTCTCTAAGTATTCAATTGCTTTTTTAAGTACATCTACATCATCATTACAACAACCAAGCATGTTATTACATTTATGACATAACAATGCTCTAACTTTTCCAGTAGCATGGCAATGGTCTACTGCTAATTTATTTGTTAATTTATTTTTTACTTCTAAAGCATGTTTACCACAAACATCACAGCAACCATTTTGTTTAGTAAACATTTCATTATATTGTTCTAAAGTAATTCCATATTTTTTCTTTAAAGAGGCATTTGTAGAATGTGTTTTAAATTTTTCAGGGTTTGCTTTTCTCCAAGCTTGTACTTTTTCTTTTTCCTTTTGTTTTTGTTCTGGAGAAAGTTTTTCATACCACTCTTTTCTACATCGTTTAGGTTTGAGCTCCTGCGTTACTGCTGTCTTCATTCATTGCTCCCTTTTGGTCAAACTCTAATGCCTTCATCATAGTCTCTGCGGCTCTGAATAGGCTATCTCTATGTGCTTTTTCAGCACCAATCTGAGCATTGATAAGAGCGATTTGATGCCCTGTATCAACACCCTGAGCTTCAGCCAACAACTTAATAGCTTCAGCTTGTAACTTATTAATCTCTGCTTGTTTCTTATCTGCTTCTGACTGAATCTTCATTACAGCCATCTTAGCCTTCATTTCCATATCCATTTGTTTAGCTTGCATTTTCATTTGTTCAATTTGAACTTTAGGATTTGGAGCTGGAGGAATTGCATTTTGACCTTGTGGGTCTGGAAGGATTTTCTCAATGTTAGCAACCTTCAATGCTTCTAAATAACGTTTGTTGGCTTCATATAAGTTAAAGCCTGGTGAAGCGTGAGCAGCTTGTAGCACTGCAGATGCTTGTGCAATACGTTGTGTGTCAGATACTACGTTAGGGTCTGCTGCTGGTGTAATGTCAGAAGGATTGCCTGTATAGTCTTCTTGTAACACTTTAACATCACCAAACTGTGTTTCAGGTGAAAGGTAAAGTTGATTTAAACGATAAAGGTGTTTAAACTCTTGTTTAAGAGAACGATGAACACGTTTAAAGATACCTGTGAATATCTTCATACCTTGCTCAACCATGTTACGACTAGTTTCTGCTGGTGTGTTCTGACCTACATTCTCTCCAACCATAACGTCAGTGGCAGCACCAATACGCTCACCGTAGTTAATAAGAAGAGATAGCAAAGTAAACATAACTTGGCTAGGCTCACGTACAGGAAGAGGAAATACATTCTTACGAATATCATCTCCAGTGGTCTCTACATGCTTCCATTCTAATGGGGCAAAAGATTGGTTGCCTCCTCGAATCTTAAGGCCACGTCCTAGGAAACCACCTGCAGTGACAGCCATAGTACCAGCATCAATAAGCTGATTGATAATAGTATTAATTGATTCGTTGAGGGGGCCAAGAAGTACTCCAAAGCCCAAGTCATAAAAACCACCATCAGGAGAAGGAATAAAGGAGTATTTAGTAAAATATTGCTCAGGCTTAATAAAGACAATTCGGTTGCCTTTCTTTTCGATAGAGCTATTGAAGTAGTTAGCTACAATACGGAATACCTTCTTAGAATCTTTGTCTACAGTGACAATGTACGGCTCGGCATACCCATCACCATCTAAGTCAATGTAACGATGTTGTTCTAAGATTTCATAAGGAGTAGATGGGTCATTATCTGCTGGATGAACCCCTTGAGCTTGGTCTCGTGTAGGGTTAGGGTCTTTAGATTGAGCTTGATTAAGTTCTATCTCACGATAAAGGCCACGCACTGTACGTTCATGGATGTCATTCTTAGTCATGTAAAGAACATGAGTAATACGATTGGCTGTGTCTAAAGATTTAGTCCAATAGTCTACAACTAAGTCACGAGCTAACACCATCTCTGAGATGTTTGTTTTATGTCGTGGAGAAAAATAAGATTTCTTAAAAGAACAACCAATGATAGGTGTAGTGATAAGCACCTTATCCATTTGGTCTTCCCATGCTTCGTCTTCTTCAAGCAATTGGAAAGACATGTGGTTCTCAATGCGTTTAGCACGAGCACTCTTCATACCATCTGGGTCTTCACCAGTGACTCGCATCTTAACAATGTCTTTGCCTGGAATAAGAGCAGGGTATGCACGAGCATGGAATTGTAATGCAGCAATGGTGATAAGAGGGAACTTAACGTTTGATGCACCTTGCCAAGGGAATGATTTTGCTTCTACTACTTGAAGAGCCAGCTTCATGCTGTCTTCCATTTTCTTTTCCCATTGTTCACGGGATTCACGGTCCATTTGATATTCACGGACTACTTGCAAACCAATAGTGGTAAGCTGTTCTTCATCCATCATCTCAGCAATGTTAGGAGAAGAGATTAGTTTATCAATTGATTCTTTAAAGTCTAGTTCCATTGTTTTCCCTAGTATCCACAAACAGCAGAGCGACCATCGTCATTGCTGTGTCGTTGCATTTCATAAAATAGTTCTTCTTCATCTTCTTCTGGAGTATTGGCATTATGTACTTGGTCAATTACCAAACCTAACCAGCTAGAAGCATCCACTTGGTCATCATGTCTTCCTTTAGGGAAGCGAACCAATTCATCTTCATAATCAGAGTACCATACAGCACCCTTATCAAACTTAACCCCACCAGCACGTAACCTAGCTTGAAAAGACCTAGCACGGGTTTGTTTGTCCTTAGTTGGAGTCATTGGATAAAGGTTCATAAAAGAACCCCGTCTACTCATTTCACTACGTAATATAGCCCCCACAGCCTTTTCAATAGCACCTCGTTCAGTGATGAACAATTGTGGAGAGTATTTCTTTTCCACTGCAAACATCTCATCAACAATCTGTAAAGCATCCCAACGGCCCTTACGAATGTCTACAATGTACATAATCCCTCTATCATCCATCCCAGCAATTGCAATAACTGTGAAGTCACTTCGTTCTTTAGTGGAGATAGCAAAGTCTACTGCAGCGTAATAAACAAGTTTCTTTTCATTGTGATGAATGGCATCAAGTTCAAACTTTGGAATCTCGTTAAAGTCTTCCCGTTTAAAATAAGATGTAGCTTCATCAATTGGATAGTTTAAGAACTCCTGAGAATACACTTCAGGAATACCTTGGTCTAAATACCGTTGACGTTCTTTAATCAAACTATCCTTAGACCATCTTGTAGGCCAAAGGATATGTGAGTAGTCCTCATCATGAGCACGGTAGCGAACGCTGGTCCATGTTCTTCTAGAGTTAGTGCTATAGGTCCTTAAGGGTTCTATAACAGAGTATTTGTCAGAGTCTTCTGGTAGTAAACGATTTAATAGGCTATCCAAATGGAGAACAGTACCGACAATACGGCAAATTCCGTGCCGTGCCATACAAGGTAACAAAGCCCCGTCAAACCATTTTCTAAACTTCTCACGCCTATCTTTGTTAAGAACTTGTTCATCGGATTCCAAATCATCACATACAATTAAGTCTGGTCGGAGTTGGTTCCATTTGAGACCACGGACTCTTTGCTCCGCCCCACGTACCAGTATACGAAAAGTATAACCATCGCTAAGTTCAATGATAATATCAGTCTCTGTGTCTTTCTTGAAACCTTTAATACCAAATAATTCCACCAAGTCATCATTATTACGCAACTCTTCTTTTATGTCGTTTAGGAAGTTTACTGCCTGAGTTTCTGTGTCACTTACTATGACAACAAATTTTCTTTCTCTAAACAACGTAGCCGCAAGGGTATAAGCATGTGTTATAGCTGTGCTCTTCCCGTGAGACCGAGGTGCCGCAATTGCAACTAACTTGTCTTTACTTGCACAGAGTTCCCACCATTGTCGGTGAGCTTCTGGTGTTGGGGTTGTACCATCATAACGTTTAGCTAAGGTTGATACAGAAAACCCCTCAATAATTTGAGAGGTGAGTTCCAACTATTTCTTTACAGCTTTTTTAGCTGGTGCTTTCTTTTTCATTGCTGGAGCTGAACCACCATCTACGTCCGCACCTGCAGCGTCATAAGCCATACGAGCTTTAGAATCACCACCCTTGCCTTTAGCTGGCTTCATTGGAGCTTTCTTACCTGCCATAGTTTTTGGATTACTTCCTGTGTTAATAGCCATTAAAATTATCCTTTTCAATTATTGAAGTGTGTTGTTCACCAACTGTTTCACCAACCCAATTTACAGCTACAGAGTCTGGACTACCTTCATTCCATTTCTCAAAGCTTAAATAGGAAGCTCCAGGTTGTTTAGTTCTAACTGCATGCTTCTCACCATTAATGGCTGATACAGAAGCACCTAATAATCTGTGAGTGCCTTCAGCACCTTCTATTTGACCTTCAGAAGTGTCTGTAAAGGTTCCATCTGCATTACCAAACTCTAAGTGTCCAGTGAGGTATACAAAATAACTGTCTACCCCTGGGTGTGAATGGAAAGGACATTCCATGTCAGGTTTAACAAGGTAGAGTTCAATTTGATATTGCCCTTCTCTGTATATACACAAAGAGCCTGTCATCTCTGTAAAGAATATAGGATTTTTGAAAGGAGGACGAATAGGTGCTCCCTTACTAAACCACCATTGAGCAAACTCTTGTACGGTGTTATATGGCTTCATCTTGTTCCTCTACAGCTTCTTGTACTATTATTCCGTCTTCTATAAGACGGCTTGCTGCAAATTTTTGAAAGGCATCTGCTAGTTTGTTAAGTCGGTCATCCACACCAATCTTTGCAGATATGCTGGTGGGTTCTCCCCGTACCAATTGTCGTTTTGTTGTAAGGTTGTCAAATAGGATAGCAAGTGTTTTAGTGTCAACTGGTTTACGTTTGTATTCACCAGTCTTACGGTCATAGAACACATCACCTAGTTCTAAACGGTCTTTAATCTCAACAAGAGATTTGTCTAACACTTCATTGATACGAGAAGAGAGGTTCTCATTCTGCTCAACGTACACTTGCTTTTGAATTTCTACCCACCAAGGTTCTTGATGCCACAGACGTAGCTTCTCAGAAGGAACCTTTGTTAATTCAGAAACCTTGTCAAAGTCTCCATAGATGCAATAGAGGGTACAAGCATCTACTTTAGTTTGTTGAGGGAACCATTCAGGGTTGTGATGTTTAGCTTTTAAAGGGCGACCTCTACGTCTGCCCAGCATAATCTCTTGTCCATCAAAAGTGTAGCCACTCCCCTTTGGTTCTTTTGGAAGTGCCTCTTGGACTTGTTTAGCAAGGTCTAAATCATCTGACAACTGGTTATCTCTTTTCTCAACTGTTCTACTATTATTGTAACAGAAACAAACAGATTTGTCAAGTGTTATTTATAAAAGGAAGTATAATAATTATTTTTAGAAGTGTTTTTTATTTATAATAAAAAGGTATTGACTTTTTTATTAAAGTGTGTTAAAATAAATTAATAATATATAATAATAATTAATATATAATAATAATAATTAAATAATATAATAAATAATTAATAATATAATTATATAATAAATTAATAATGGTTTAAAAATATTAATAATTCTAAACTAATAGTTTAGTTTTATGACTTAAATTGCTCTTTCAATTGCTTCAGCTTCTGATGCTTTTTCGCTTGTCTTATTAATATGCGCCAAAACTAAAGCTAATTGTGCTTTCATGTGTTCAATTTCAAGCTGTGTTTGTGTCTTAATAACTGTGTCGTGTGCTTGAGTATGTGTACGCATCTCAGTATCG
>Ga0208620_1000124_pt1 | contig 13105 bp, 10 predicted proteins | sample CryBogCBH24Jun08_FD_184593 | JGI IMG/M metagenome (GOLD analysis project Ga0208620, IMG submission 184593) | Freshwater microbial communities from Crystal Bog, Wisconsin, USA - CBH24Jun08 (SPAdes) | ecosystem: Environmental > Aquatic > Freshwater > Lake | place: Crystal Bog, Wisconsin, USA... | reverse complement strand
AAAAAAAGGGCACCTCCTATCTCGCCTCTATCTCGTCACGACTCTCCCCGATATCGCAACCCCACAGATAAATGCAAAGGCAGCGGCGGACGCATCAGGAGTCAAGTTTCTTGGCCCCACCTTCGGCTGGACGAATTCTCTCGGTCATGCTCTCATAAACCAGGCCGAAATTACGATAGGAGGATCCAGGTGCGAGCGTCTTGATGGGCAACTCTTAGAGGTGCTGGACGAATTTTACACTCCAATGGAAAAGGTGACTCTAATGAATGCAATGCTACCGCGCCTCGATAACGGATTCAAGGCCGGTTCCATCGGATCCTCAGGCGTGACGGTGGCAACAACTCCTCTTCCCTTCTGGTTTTCCTGTGGAGATGCAGGTGCCTATCTACCCATTGACGCCATTCAAGCGGACCAGGTTCTTCTAAAGATCCAGTTTAATCCGCTGGCCTCTGTTTACGTCAGCTCTCAACAGCAGACACCTACAAATCTCACGGCGAGTGTGGCAGGAGATGCCTATGCCCCTTTGCTAGGAAGCCCCTTCTATTATGCGGGACCTGGTGGACAGACTCCTCTAACAGTGTCTATGCCAGCCCTTCTCCCTCTTGGCGACACCTATATCATGGCTGAATATATCTATCTCGATAAGCCTGAGGCGAACCGCTTTCGCATCGCCGATATACAGATCCCTATTCCCCAGCACTATCCGTTTGATCCTTATGATACGCGTGGTGTGCCGAGGGCCCAAGTTCAGCTCAAGGTTCCGAATCCCACTCGCAACCTGTTCTTCTATTTACAACGCTGGGAGGCTGCACGATACAATGCGCCTTTTCTGGCTACACGTGATCTGAGCCGCGGCGGCTCTATACCTTGGTGGCCCGATGCATCTGGCCTCAATACATATGGACTTGGTCAGTATAGCCCTGGATTCTGCACGAGAGAATCAGAGCCCATTAGCTCTTTGGCCCTTACGTATGAGGGCTCTCTCACACGATTCTGGACGGATTCTCCCAGCCTGTTCAGATCGTTCATTCCGTGCCTTGAAATGAAAAAGGCCCCGTGGGTCAATCGCTATTTCTATGTGATGCCCTTCGGCTTTCAGAATGGCCTCACTCCACCCTCTCTACCCTCTGGAGAGGCGAACCTTGATAAGCTTCTCAATATTGAATTGTCTCTTCAGCTTCAGCCGAATCGCGGTTCAATTAATCCGAATGATGTCCCTCGCTATCTCGTCTATGTCTGGGCCGAGACCTATAATGTTCTACGCATCTTCGGTGGTCGTGCGGGTCTCCTCTTCGGATACTAGGCGGACTATGTATTCTACAGGAATATGGTCAGACAACTTTACAGAATCATAGTAAATAACTCGCCGAAGCCAAAGGCGATCTTCATCTCGTTTAAGATACAAAAAATGATCCAAGTGCTCTTCCGTTTCAGGGAAGGTTACATGTGTCTCCAGATCTAATCGATGAAACTTCTTAAAGATACACATATTCATGTCGCCAATGACAAGTGGAAAGAGGCTACTGTGGGCAGCTTCATAGAGTTCCTTTTCTTGTTGATGGCGTGAGGCTAGATAATTAATACGAATACATGCAAATTCCGTGATATCTGATTGAAGATGCGTATTGAAGACCTCGAATTCATATCCATCCAATTCTAAATAGACAACGAAATATCCCTTTGTCACGAAACGATCGGCGCCGTGCGACATAGAATATCGATGAAAAGAGGCCGGTTTTCGTTGTAGATACTTGGGGTGAAGAAGAAACGCGAGGCCACTGCCACATTCCATTCTTGGCAGAATGGAGCCAAATAGATAAGAATCTTCAGGGAACACAGCTACCCACCCTTTACTCGTAGCATACTCTTCAAGAATAGTTCTATGTTTCTGCGAGAACACTTCTTGAAGCGCAATAATGTCAGCACCTGAAGAGGACATGAGCCAACTTCCTACTTCATCAATATTCGTAGAGGACCAGGGGAGGCCGCGAATATTGTAGGTAAGCACTCGGATGAGCATCTAGTTATATTAATTCGCATATTTTAGACCACCGCGTTGTGCATCGAAAACAGCCATGGCCCACGCATCAACCACCACGTGGAGCTCAGTGGACTTCTGCCCTGTCACAGGATCAACAGGAATATCCGCTAAATCTACATAGAAAGTGGGCCGATCCGCCGTCGTGAAGTTCACAGATCCCTCTGGCTGTCTAGCAAACGGGGGCCTTCCTCCTCTCTGTTCACCGAGTTCCCAGTTCATTGTGCCTAATCCCTTTCCAGGATCCCTCTCCTCCTTGGCCAGATGCTGCAGCCGATTCCAGACCGAAGGGGAGAAGAGAGTTTCGCGGTCCCTCCCTGCGATTAGAAGAGACACATTATTGTAATACTCCGCACCTGTATCCGTCAGATACTTGTAATATTTATTGGCGCGAATGTCTTGTGAACTGAGAAACCAGAAGAAAAGACGGCCCGCTGGATGGGTCGCATCAACACGTCGCGTCGCGGATGCAACTGCGCCTCTGAGAAGAGGGCTATAGTCGGCTGAGCCAAATGTAAAGATATTCTCATAGAGGCGTGAATAGGGGACTTCCAGAGGAGTCTTTGATAGCGCGGCACGAGTATCTGGATCCACATAGGTGTGACGCGTCTCTAACTGTATGGTCGGTCGGCCAACCTCTGTTCGTAACAGGGTCTGAAAAGGGACCGTTCCGTCTGTAAACGTGGTGCCAAGAGCCCAAGGCGTCGGCTTCGCCCTGGAATCGCTCGCTTCCACAAGATCCTCTAATTTGCGCAAAGTCAAGCGCAGTTTGAAAGTCTGCTGTCTGGCGGCGATACTCGGAACACCTCCATCGTCATGGTGCTGACAACCAAGAAGAGGAAGACGGAGCCGTAGCCGACCTGGAGTCGCAGCTGCTGCAATTGTCGCGACTTCACCAGACGTAACCGCCGTCTGAAGATTCTCTAAAAAAGCGGAGTTCAGAGAGCCGCGCGCTCTTGTTGCAGCATAGAGCGCATCGCCGCTAAATTCCTGGAGAAGAATCTGATCCAAGTAGATCTGAATTTTACTGAAGAGGAAAAAGGCAATTCCGTTTGTGTATCCATATGATACACCCGAAAGATCCGTGATCCTTAAAGAGGGGTTCTTATAGGCGTATGTAGGCGGGAGCCAGGTGGGAAGATCGATGAGCAGAGTGGGATCAGTAAAGATTTCACCCGCCACTTCAAACTCAAACTCGCAGGTTCTCCCAAAGTCTGCCCCATTCAGAGGAGGTATTCTACGACGTTCATGAATTTGCGCGGGTATAAGGTTATAGCGATTATCAAAAGGAGAAACGGCTGAAAAGTCATCGTGGAAGAAGTATTTATCCTTATTTCCTCTTGCTAAAAGTTCAAAGAGAGCCCCTTCATTTGTAACTGCGGATCGCGCACTCTCCATCTTCCTTCTAACCTACCCCACTTTTAGATGAGCGAGTATTTCCTCCTCGTTGAAAAGGGTGTTACCCTTTGTATAGCAAATACATTTCAAGATATTTTAGAATGGCGCAGTAAAAGGCCTATTCATGGTATTTTATATATTCGATGCATAACTGAAAGGGGGGGTGTATTTACCTCTTATGATATCCGTGTCCTACCTTCCATTTTTTATACTGAAAAATTGAATTCGGGCCTCCGTATCCGGATTCCTATACAAAATGAAGCAGACGATCATCACAGCACTGGACACCCTTCGGAAGATGGACTTTGCAGAGAAGAGGAGGTTTCAAGCGATCGCCTATCAGAAGGCTATCCAACAGTTGACGGAGTTCCCTGGCGAGATCGCGTCATCGAAGGATGTTCAACACTTACCAGGCCTCGGTTCTAAGATTCTCAAGAAGATTGACGAGATCGTTGAGACAGGATCGCTTGCGGCTGCAGAGAGAGCGAAGGCCGATCCAGCCTTCGGCGCCTATGAACTCCTCTTGAAGGTCTATGGAATTGGACCCTCAAAGGCAAAGGCCCTGATTGAAAAGGGGGTTACAACACTTGAGAAGCTTGCCCTAGAGCCCTTGACTCCTGCACAGAAGCTCGGTGTCACCTACTATCATGACTTTCTTGAGCGCATTCCGCGTGAGGAGATGAGGACGCACGAGGCCTATCTGCAGGCGGAGCTGGATCCCGCCTTTACGATGGCGGTTGTAGGGAGCTACAGGCGAGGTGCAGAGAGCTCTGGAGATATTGATGTTCTTATGACACTTCCTGATTCGATGACGGGGGCCGAGAGGAACACGCTCTTTAAGAATGCTGTTTCCAATCTTCAGAGGCTTGGATATATCAAGGGCGTTCTGGCCTTTGGTATCACCAAGTGTCTCTGTATTTGCCAGGCTAGGGGGCAAAAGGCTCGCCGCCTCGATCTTCTGATGATTCCTGCGGCCGAGTTCCCTTATGCGATTCTGTATTTCACGGGTTCCGATCTCTTCAATGTGGCCTTTCGCACCCACGCATTGGCGAAGGGCTACACCATGAATGAGCACGGCATGGTTCCTACGGGAACAGCGGCGCCGCCTCCACGTATGAGCACTGAAAAGGATATCTTTGACTTCCTGGGCCTGGAGTATGTAGAGCCAAATAAGCGCGTTGGAAAGGCGTCTGTAAAGGTTGCTTCATAAGTAGATGAAGATAAGTAAACATATAACATTCTTTTATGATGAAAATAGATTTAAGTATCTGAATCAGCTTATTGCAGAGGCAGGGACATATCCTCACGACGTTGATATTTTTATTCACACAAATAAGTCAATTCCAGATGATAAACTCCATTTACCTTCAAATAATATTACTATACTTGTCTATATTCATGATATAAAAGGAAGAGATCCGTATATTCTTCCGTGGTTATGTAGGCCTATCATGGAATCACAGAAGAATCATTATGATATTTTTATGTATGTAGAAGATGATATCCTGGTTCCAAGGGCTGCCCTACTCTATTGGCTTGAGCACAAAAACACTGTTATGGCAGAGAACTATAATTTGGGATTCTTACGCATTGAAGTTGATCCTATGGGTAAACACTATACAACCGACAATGCAACTTCGCCTGATGGTTCTATAGATCAGAGGTTATCAAAGACCGTTACAATTAATGGGAAGGTCTATGCTGTTAATGATGTAAATCCGTATTGTGCATTCTGGATCTACGATGCGAATGAATTCAGTCGTTTTGTTTATAGTGGTTTCTACAATCCTGCCTTAATTCATGGGTATGGAATTCGCGAGAAAGCAGCGATTGGTCTTCATGGACTCTATACACCTTGGTATACTTACACGGTCATTCCTGTTATGGATAGGGGTCTTAACCCAGGATGTAAGATCTATCATCTTCCCAATAATTATCTGTATGGGGCCTGGAAGCTCCATTTATTTGACGAGGTTTTTGTTAGCCTTTAACACCATTTCAGCCGCCTTGTCTGCTGTCTTAGGCAGAGTCAGATACCCTATACGCCCATATGTGCGAAACTGAATGACATGGTCAGCAGCTTCGCCCGTTTTAATCCATTGGTCAAGCGCCTCCTTCGTATCCATATAGGCACCATTTGTATCTGAGATGCCATTTGCTTGAAGCTGCTTGAGAAGATGGACTGTCTCCTTCACACGATCAAACTTGGTCTTCTCCATTCTATATATGTATTTTACCACCCGCTTAAACTGCCAACACACAAATCATAGAGATGTGCGGTATCTGGGCCTGCATAGGTGCCGCGAGCGAAGCAATTGATAATCCAGACCGCTGTATAAAGCAGCTGGTGGCTAGAGGGCCTGAACGTGTATCTCGCATCGATCTAAGTGGCTGTATTCTTGGATTTACTCGTCTGGCGATCAATGGATTGAATGAAGAGGGAATGCAGCCCATGACGAATGGGCGTCTCTGGTGGATGTGCAATGGTGAGATCTATAACTGGAAGGCGTTGGCCCAGACGTATGGAATTGTTGCGAAATCTGGAAGCGATTGTGAGGTTCTGGGTAACCTCTACCAGAAAATAGTGATTGACGAGGGCGCTCCGCTCGAGGCCTTTTTCAGACTTCTGGATGGCGTCTTTGCAATTGTGATTGTTGACACGGTAGAACAGAAGGTGATTGTGGGTCGTGACCCCTATGGCGTGCGCCCCCTCTTTATCGGACACAGATTCTCGGTTACTATGACAAACCAGATCTATGCGTCGACTCTTCTCTTTGCGAGTGAGATGAAATCAATGTATCCTCTTTCGCAGTCACATTCTCACTTTACACCTGGAACGTGCCAGATCTATTCTATGAAGACACTGGCCCTCCAGTATACATGTCGGTTTCACCCGATTCATGTTCTTAAGAATCCTTTTTTTAATGGGTTGGAAGTTGCATGCCAGGCCCTTCGTGTTGCTCTAGAGGCGGCTGTGAAGAAGCGCATGATGACGGAGAGGCCTGTTGCTGCCCTGCTCAGTGGTGGTGTGGATAGCAGTCTGATCGCGTCTCTTGTTGCCAAAGAACTGAGGGCCGCAGGTGCCCCCAAGCTCAAGACCTTTAGTATCGGCATGCAAGGTTCGCAGGACCTTGCATATGCAAAGAAGGTGGCAGAGTGGATTGATTCAGATCACCACGAAATTATTATGGATCAGGAGGATTTTCTATGCGCTATCCCCAAGGTTATCCATGATATTGAGACCTTTGACACGACAACTGTGCGCGCCTCAGTTGGAAACTGGCTCGTTGCGAGGGAGGTGAAGATGCAGTCAGGTTGCAAGGTGGTGTTTAATGGAGATGGGAGTGACGAGGTGTTTGGCTCCTATCTGTATTTTAATAATGCGCCGCACGACTCAGCATATGAAGAGGAGGTGAGCCGACTTCTGGAGGAGCTACACATGTTTGATGTGCTCCGCTCAGATCGGTGTATCAGTTCTCACGGACTTGAGCCTCGGACCCCTTTCTTGGATCGGCAATTTGTGGCAGTGGCGCGCTCTATACCGACCGAGTGGCTGCGACCTGTTCTAGGAAAGAGGCCTGAGAAGTGGCTGCTCCGCCGCGCCTTTGATGATGGGGTCACGCTGCCGCATGAGGTTCTGTGGAGGAGAAAGGAGGCGTTTAGCGATGGCGTAAGCGCAACTGAAAAAAGTTGGTCCGAGGTTGTTAAAGAGTATACAGAGTCTATTGTTTCGAGTGATTGGAAAGAAAGAGCGCCTCATGCCTATGCGAACCTTACGCCTGTGACAGCTGAACAGTATTTTTATCGTTTTCATTTTGAAGCTAATTTTGGAAAGACGGCAAGTAGTATAGTGCCGCATTTCTGGATGCCGCGCTGGTCGCCTGGTGTGACGGATCCTTCTGCTCGCGCTTTAGCACTCTATTAGTGCGTCAGCACTCTATTAGTTAGCACTCTATTAGTTAGCACTCTATTAGTGCGTCAGCACTCTATTAGTTAGCACTCTATTAGTTAGCACTCTATTAGTTAGCACTCTATTAGTTAGACAATTACACCACGCTTGCGCTTCTTAATTGCCTTACACTGTTCCTTGTGACCACTCTTCCAATGAGTGCGCTGACAGGTCTCATCACAATAGACAGCCTTCATACAACCATTGCACATTCCAGCAAGATCAGACTCAATCAGAGTGCCACACTGAGCACACTCGAGGAACTCAACCTCAGATGGAGTAGAAGAAGGATCCTCCTTAATAGGCTCGGCCTCATCATCTGCAACCTCTCCCCCCTCTTCTGCAGGTGGGGGCTCCTGCGCCTCCTCTTCCTCTTGCTCTTGCTCTTGCTCTTGCTCCTGCTCCTGCTCTTGCTCTTGCTCTACTCCTGTGGCAGTCAGACGAAGGCTTTCAATCTTCTTAATATACATTGTAAATGCATTAATGATTGCAGAAACTAGAAGGGCAGATCCAAGGAGAGGCTGTCCATTAAGAAAGCGTGTAAAGCTGAGGTAAAACAAGGCTGTTCCAGCGATACTCTCCATGCTGAAAAGGGTAGTCATTTATACTACTGGAGTTGAGGTGATCCGACCCTTCAAATTTGACGCTTGCTGGTTTTAGTTGGTTGGTTACCAGAATGGATACACAATGTATGGCATGGCGTGTAAGAGATGAAAATATGCCTCGTTTTATAAATGAAAAACAGTGCAAGTTTCATATCCCTTATAGGTGTGAGGGTAAGGCTATACAAGGAGATAAAGTCTGTGGTATCTGCGCTAATAAGCGCGAGAAACCAAAGCCTACTAAGAACAAGAACCATCCATCAAAGTGGTGGGGGCTGATTGATGAACCGATTAAGAATATTGGAGCTTTAAAGAGTATTGCTTTTGGTAGCATCTGGTTCTTGGAAAAGTTTAAAGCTGGATACAGGATATCTCCAGAAGATATGGGTAGGGCAAAGAATGCACTGAAAGGAACCGCCATGGAGGGATTACCTGAGACTTTGACTGAAACGGCAGCTAAAGCTCCTGCCTCTGCTCCCGCAAAGGAAAAGAAGAAGCCAGGTCCTAAGGCTAAGAAGGAACCAGAGGCAAAGGAGGAGCCAAAGAAGATCAAGGTCAATGTAAAGAAGGCCGAGGTAACCCAGCCTATCGCCGTCGTTCAAGAGGAGGCCATTGAGGCCGAGGAAGTGCATGTCGTTCAGGTCATTAAGAAGGAGCTGAATGGCAAACAGTATTATTACGATTCGGGTAAGAAGAAGCTCTATGAGCCATCAACTGGAAAGTATGTGGGTCGCTGGGACTCTGTCAAGGAACTAGTTATCACCTCTATTCCTGATTCAGATGCTGAGTAGCTTCTAGGATGAATCAGAAGCGTTGTAGCTTCTAGGATGAATCAGAAGCTAAAGCTTTCCAAGAAACAGGGAACGCCTTCTCCATCTGCTCCGCAACCGCCGCCGCAAACTCGCGGATTTCTTTTTGTGCGTGGGGATCGAGGCGTAGGCCACAGAGGCGTGAATACGCAGCGAGAGACGCCGTCTCAATGAACTCAGTATACATAGACTGAGGCAGAACGGCCCGCGCAATCTCAGGCGCAACCCCCTCCTGTAGAAGAAAGTTATAGAATGACACCGCGCCCTCGGTAAAATTCTGGATCTGCTTGACAACCTCAGGGTTCGTGGGGATCAACTCGTCCTTGGAGCCCTGCTTCTTATTTGTGTCACGTGCCCTCAGCTCCGTGGGAACCCAGCACTCGGGCTCGTCATCTACATAGCGGCGGCTCACCTCGTTACGCGAAAAGCCGACCGTGTGGCGAAACCACTCGCGTGCAACAAAGATTGGCATCTTGAGGCGGAAACGCGCCTGCGGGTGGAAAAAGGGACTGTTGTGGTTATGCTTAGCCAGGTAAGAGATGAGCTTCTCATCTTTTGTCTCCATCACAGTTGCGATCTTGTGAAAACTTACTCTAGCGGCGTTGACGACTGTGAGATCGTTTCCGAACACTTCTAGAAGTTCCACGGAACCGCCGCGTCCTACTTGCATTCTTCTTAGATTTACGCTGTGTCCGTTTAGACCTGGATCGGCCGCCTGACATTGCCGGCTTTAATGATGCCACATCTACTACAATCTTTTTCCTCTCAACAGTAAAATCATGTGTATTCACATTTGTCAGTTTAAGTATCTCAACTGTTCTCAACTCATTGCTATCGGGATACTGTGTATGATTTTGTTGAAAACCTTGTGTTAATTTATACTTCATTTCATCAATTTGATACTGATCTCTAAATCCATAAGATAAAGCAACATCTACAAAGGCAAGTTGGGGCTTTCCATTGGAATGAATACAATCTAAAACGACACACCCATCTCCCACTCTACTACCAGAAGGTGAGTGTTCGCATCCTGCATATTGAGCACTCGCCATGACTGCTTTCGTGCGCGCATGTCCGCCATTTGTTGGACAGTGGCCAACTACAACTAACTTATACTTAGTCTTAGCAATTTCAGCACAGTGTTTATTAGAAATAGATTGTGCATACGAACGGGTCCAGAGGGGAGCAGGTTGCTCACCTGTTGGATTTACAAAGCTGGTTATTGCATCATCTGGAAAGAAATTTTCAGCGCCTCCTGGTGTGAAGTTTCCTGATACCTTTTTTTGAAGTTCTATAATAGTTTCTGTATAATCTATACTATCTATTTTTCCTAAATGCGCATACTCAATTATATTATGTAATCCTCCATGAACACATGCCACCTGTCTTTGATCTCCAAGTTCAATTGAAAGCAGATAAAAAGGGGATACCTTGTAAAAGGGGAGGAGGGCTGCCTGCCTCTTAGGATGGTCACCAAAGAATCTCTTTGCTTCTTCTGTCACATAGTGTTCATACAGACTAGATGTCTCTCTTATAACTGTGTTAAAATCATGATTTCCAAGTGTAAACCTCACATCAGAACCTCTGTTTAGTGCTTTTATCTTCAAGTTGTAAAGAAGAGCATGCAATAAAAATTCAAACGAGCCCTGTGGGTCATTTATATATTTTTTATCAAACCTCTTTCCGTCAACCAGATCTCCAACAATAACAAGAAGTATTCCAGCCCCTCCTATCCATTCAATCTGATCAAAAAGGGCTGGGTTATAAATAGTATTAAGCTTATAAATATCATTTAAACTTCCTAGATCTAGAAGCCCAGCTCCTTGGAGCATTTGTATAAACTTTCTAACATCTGAATGAATATCACTTGTGATATAAACTGTCGGGTATTTAGTGGCATCTACAATATAATTTCTATCAACAAGCTGTGATAATGGAGCGATCTTATCTCTTGTAACACGGGTCATTTCATCAAGGCCAAAATATATACTTCCTGTCATTAATCTCATATCACCACTCGTAATTAAAAAATCTGATAGGTCTGGTCCTGATGCTTGTGCTTGTGCTTGTGCTTGTGCTTGTGCTTGCGCTTCTGCTTGTGCTTGCATGGCAGCAGATTCTTCATAGGATGTGGCACAGCCCTCACAATTAGGAGTATTTACTTTATTAAATGTTCCGCAAACAGCACAGCGCCAGGGAAGAGGAGAATTTTTTACGCCTAAATTAGCAACTAGTTTTGCAAAGGGGTCGTTATTAAACTTAGGAGGCATCTACTTAACGTCTATTTTAAAAGTGACTGTGTCAGAGCCCACATTCCATCGCAGCTGCTGTTCGCGAGCCACCACGCCTTGCACGCCTCAGACATCTTTATCCACGTGGCCTCATCCGTCTCCTCGGAAAGGCGCTGCGCATCCTCTGGTGTCTCAGCCTTGAAATAGTGCACACCCTCAACGGGCGGATTCGCGTATCCACTAATGTCTACACCTGGACTCACGATCGGCACACACCCCATCGCCATACACTCAACCTCGCGATGGCACTTGAGGCCAAATCCTGGAAGGCAGAGGCCGAACTTCGCCTGGCCCAACTTCTCCAGATACTCGCGCTGTGTATAAGGATATTTGGCAAGGCCGTCGGGCATAGAGAACTCGGAACAGACAGCAGCCCATTCAAGAGGCCTGTGCTTTCTCTGCGTATCGTTCTCAGTTCGCCCATAGAAAACGAGGCGCTGCAACCGCTCTGACCATGTGGCCGTGGCCTTGGGAGCCAGCTCCTCCACCAAGGCAGGACGACGCGGCCAGAAACTCCACGCCTTTCCTCCATTCACAGGCGCAGGGTTTCCAAAGAGCGCCTTCACAAAGCGCCGTTCCTCAGGAGGAGCATTCTCAAGCCACTTATACGTCGGCCGATCGTATAAGAGCGTATTCCCTATTCCGTGGAGCCAGACATGGTGCGCATGCGAGTCCTCGATGATCCGCACATAGCCCTTTTCAGCCCACATGACTGCCATCTCTCTGAAGCTATCACCACTGTGGTGATAGAAGTCGCCAACAGGCTTCTTAGGGATGATCAGAAGAGGAAGCTTCGTATCCACCGCATCGGCTACAGGTGTCAGAATCTGCTCCACCAGAATATTGCGCACATTCTCCGTAACCTGACCCTTGGGCGCGAGAACCAAGAGGTGCACAAGCTCCGATGCACAGGCCAAGTGGAGACCCTCAGCATTCGGCATCATCTCATTCTGGATCTCAATGACTGTGGAGCCGACAGGAAGAATCCAGGACCACCCCATGTTCACGGATGCGGCGATGAGTCTGTAGGCGCCACTCAGCTTTGCCACTAAAGTCTCAATGGTGGTATTCTCAGGCCAGATTACATCCACATTGTAATTGCCCTCGATCTTACGGATAAACTCGCGATTGCAGTAGGTCTCATCAAAGAAGACAACAGTCCTCTTCTCCTTCTCTCTTTCCGATAGCCAGCGCGAGGAACCTCCGTCCCTCCTCACGATCAAATGCTTACGAAGAAAAGTGACCTGCTCTCTGCTTATCAGATTGTTATCTGTCGGCAGCATAATATATGCCTTCTCGCAATACACCTGAACACCCTCGTCACGCGGAATGACAGGCACCTCCTTCTGATTCCAACTAAAGATCTGGATCGCATCCATAAACGGCTTGCTCCGCGGCAGCCAGAACTCACCCTTTCCTCCAGCCTTCTCTCTGAGGATTAGGATATTGGAAATGTATCTGAGAATAAAGTTGAGAGGGTTTCTCATAAACGTGTCAGGAAGAGGAGCGATGAGACCAATCTCTACTGGTAGAGAGGGACGAAGCTTACTGACAGTGGACTTGTTCCACGCATCTGCCGCCGCCTTGGACTTTCCAACGTAGATGCTATCATACGTGTAAGCGAGGCCAGTATTTGTCTGGAAAACACCAGTATCTTCATAGATCTTTACAGGTTCTGTTGCAGTATACTTATTGTCTGATCCATATGTGAATGTTTGTTCAGAACCCTTAGATACCATTGTGCAGAAGGTGCGCAGATGGTTCTGAACAGGACCTCTAACGGGGCGGGAAAAAGGGATAACAGGAAGAGTATGAGTAGGGCTCAGTGAAAATAGGGGGGTCATGTCGTGAAGACCTGTCGGCTTGATGTAAAAATACATATTCTTGTCCACAATGTCTGTCTTGTCATATGTGCGAAGAGTAGACTCGTGAACGTGATGCGTCTTGATTGTGAGGGCTGGATTCGTTACAAGAAAGCCAGCGCGGAGCATCTCCATATTGATCGCATTGTCACAACC
>Ga0208620_1000123_pt1 | contig 13159 bp, 9 predicted proteins | sample CryBogCBH24Jun08_FD_184593 | JGI IMG/M metagenome (GOLD analysis project Ga0208620, IMG submission 184593) | Freshwater microbial communities from Crystal Bog, Wisconsin, USA - CBH24Jun08 (SPAdes) | ecosystem: Environmental > Aquatic > Freshwater > Lake | place: Crystal Bog, Wisconsin, USA... | reverse complement strand
GGATACGGCGACACGTCTCAAGAGGATGCAAGACGAGCGCGAGAAAGAGTTCGCCTCCGTCGAGAGGAAGTAACCCGCCGATTCTTGCGGGTCTTGCGTTTGCGACCCCCGATATCACGACGCTGTTGCGGAGGTTCTTGAAATCCAAAACGTCGGCGTAATGTGTCTCGCTGTTGATGAATGTACCCATTGACACCGGTTAAGTAGGATGCGATTTCCCCCTCAACTGCATGAGGAAGCTGCTGCCGGTTACCAAGCAGGCCAGCATTCCGGGCACCGCGTCCCTTTTCTCTGGTTGGTTCCAACAAAATAGCTAGGATTTCGGCATTGCGGGTTCGTCTTGCAAGGTCGATTGGCGTAACTCCATTGGGTACATTAGGAACGAATACTGTATTTTCATTCTTCTTGACAATTGCGCGAACAACATCCGCCATGTTTCCCGCGACTGCAAGATGCAATGCTGTAGCACCATCGACTGCTACCGGATCCTCTGGATGGATCGGTACCACATGAAGCAAAGTCTGTGGACTTGTCTTGCTGACCAAGTACACTGCCATACCAGGATTCTCTTCTATGATTGCAGTAATCAACAATGTATCGTCATAGTTCAAATCCGTGCTATTTGCAATTTCGGGGTATTCGGCCAAGATGAGCTGGACAAGTTCATATCGATCCCATGCTACAGCCGTTTCAGCTGCAAGTGTTCTATCGAGTGGTGTTAACGTCCTAAATTGGCCCATAATGGTTTCAGCCGGTTGGTTGATCTGAATTGCATGTTCCACACGGTCACGAGTTGCAGGTGGTGGTGCGACTGGCTGCCCTAGTGCATTAGCCATTATTTACAGACGATATAATAGATAAAAACATGTCATCACCCAAGCAGCGACTCCTCGATGCGTTCTTCAATCAGTTTTCCGCGTTTCTTGACGAGGTGTGTAGGATATACCCCGATCAAACCGAGTTTCGTGCGTACTACACGATTCTGAAGTTAATGCGAACAACCAATCCGATGATGGTGATCGCAGAGTTCAGGCGGAATGTGGGTCAGTATGAGACCGAGCTACGCAAGAAGGATGATAGCTTCTTTCTTGCACAGTCGTATGACTCGGAGACGGGTGGAAGTAGTTCATTGAATGACTTTATCAATATAATCAAGAGTCTGTGGAAAGAGGCAACGCCACAGGTCAAGACATCCATTATGGATTACGTGAATCTATTGCTCGATATTGCAAACCACTATTACACGATCTGATCCGGAGGAGGATCTGTGAACCCATACAAGTCACGATGCGTCAAGGACACAAGATCTTGGATTCCTTGTTCGGGCGCACCGAAATTCCGGAACAGGATCTGATTCACTTCGGCAGGTGTCCACTTGCCCTCCAGATCAGGATTTTCAGGAACTACGAGGTCTGGATTATCGTAGAAGGACGTCACCATCTCTTGCAGAACATCAAGCGTACACCGATCAAAATGAACAATCATATCAACACGACCCGGACGAATCAGGGCCTTGTCGATACGTTCGGGGAAATTGGTCGTAATGATCAGAATACGACCATTTGCCTCCAGTGTTCCGTCCAGCAAGTTCAGAAGAAATGACAAGTCAAATACTTCCTTTTCCTCCTCCTTTTCGCGATCGAGGAACGGGTCACCTGTCTGCTCCTTCTTTACGGGCGTAGGCTTCTTCCACTCGCGGCGCAACACAGTGTCGCCCATTGCATCGATATCTTCAATCACGTACAGGCGTTCCGAAACCGGAATCGTGTACTTTTCCGTTTGGGTTCCGTTATACACGTGGATATCGTCGTTGAAAAACAAATGCTGTAACTGCTGCTTGGTCTTGATCTCCGACAGTTGCACATTGATAATGTGACGCCGCCCCTCGTTTGCAATGGCCTTGATACTGGATGTCTTGCCTGTTCCCGGGGGACCGTGGAACATGAATCCTAGCGTGTACGGAATGCCTTTCTTATCATACCAGTCACGCTGCGTAAAGAAAAACTGGGTACGGTCCCGGACCTGTTTGCGCTGGGAAAAGAAGACGTTATCAAATGTTCTGTTTGTGGTGAATTTGGTCTTGGTGTAGATGAGATGGGTTGTCGGCAAGGGATTTTGTGTATTTCCCTTGACTTTCGTAGTCACCATCTGATCGAAAAAGTACCGGTGAGCACCCAGCTTATTGGCCATTCTGCGCTCGTAATCCACGGCACATGTATCCACAAAGGCCTGCAGATGCTGGACGTCATGTTCATAGCAATAGAGCTTGAACTTGATCATTTCTACCTGTCCGTCAGTTACCTTCAGGTCATTGAGTTCAAAGTACACGTCAGCATCCAGACGCACCGGGTCAAACTCGTGCGGCAGGTAATCGTGGTGTGTAACAGACAGCAATGTCTTCATTGCAGGTCGGGTCGTGACGGAATGAATCACGGCATCCATCCGGGATCCGTACACAGTGGAGGGAGCGGGTGCGTTGCGCTGTTGATGGGGTGTGCCGCGCTCGCAGGTGATAGAGGCGCGAGGAGTCCGTGTGCTCGATTGAGGAACGGCCGATACCCTCTTGCGACGGCAACAGCCTCCAAACCAATCTGACCATGTGGGAAAGGTCCGGACGGCCAAATCGAATCCACTCATGACCATCAAGTTTGTGAGTGGGTTGCGGGCTGCTCCAGACTGGAGAACCAACTGCATTTTCATCATTTCAATGTAGTTCTGCATTGCTTAACCGAAACACTTGTCCAGGGTCGCAACTGCCGAATGAACTGGCTTGGTGCGACGTAACCGAAGTTCTTTGGATGCCTTGGCCACTGTATCCTCCGAAAGAGGTACGAACTTCTTGACATCCCGTGCCGGACCCTGGACATTCATACTGGGCACGTGGAGCCGGATCGGAGGAAGCTGGACCGATACAAGTTCATCCGATGTAGTCAAGTACTCGCGGAACTGCTCGATATTCAAGGGACCTCCGAACATGCGGAGCACACTGCGGTTGGGGGCCGGGGTCAACTCCTTTGCAGAGTACAACACTCGATAGAGATCAACCAAGAGTGCATGGCGAGACCAGCGAGTCGTGTCGGATACATGTACATCGCCGTACAAATAGGCAAGACCACACTCGGGCGAACAAAAGTGTCCTTCGCATTGGTACATGTTTTCAAAGGCATCATAGGAAATTGGGAGAACACATGGCTTCCAAGAAAATCCGTGGCAGCACCAAAAGCAGGCTGCACCAGAGTACGTCGGGCTCTTGACACGTTGAAAGATATCCTTCAGCGTTTCAGTATTGAACCGTTCACTGACCTTGGATGTCTCGACGGCAGACAGGATTTCAGAGTAATTTGTCGATAGTTCAGCCGGAGTCGGCGCATGTTCTTCCACCGGTAAGCGGAGGGAAAACACTACAGGGGCTTCCTGTAGCGACTTTTTAGGAGGCATTGTTTACTTTGAGTTGTTCTAGAAACTGAAAACCTTAATACCCAGGGGTCACAGAGTAAACATAGAGTCCAGCATTTGCAGTGGTCGTAATAGGGTAGGAATAGACCGAGTACAGGACGTTCGCACCGCCAATCGCCGACGAGACAAAAACAGTGCTTGGAACTCCAATGGAAGACGCCATAGTCGCACCACCGATCGTTGTTCCCGGATACACAACACCGTTGTACGTGGTACTCGTTGCTGTAACGTTGGTGGTTGCACGGTAAATGTTCGAAGTCGTGTCGGCCATGTAGATGAACCCGCTGCTTGAATCAATCACGATCGAATCCGGGCTGCTCATGTTCACAATTGGCTGGATTAGGGTGGCTACCGGAGAATTTGAAACAAACCATGGATTCGTGTACGACGCAGTCTGACTTCCTGTGGGTGTCGTGACAGTACCACTCACAGCCACTACGATTTTCTGGTAACTATTGGAGACGTTCGACTGCAATGCATAGAGAGTGAAGGTATTGTTTGCACCTGTCGCATACGTAATATTTGCAAATGCAGAGTAGACGGAAAGCGGTACCGAGAGTACAGCCTTTCCTACTGTGGAAAAGACCTTTCCATTGTACCCGCCGAGATTGGAAATCACAAACAATCCAGTATTTGAAAAGTTTGAAGTACCCCCGGATGCACTCGGTCCATACCCATTGACCAGTGCGTTACTCAAGCCGTTTGAGAGATTGTAAGGCGAGAAAAAGTTCGAGGATGTGCTGTAGAGAACTGCTGTGTTGGAAATATTGTATGCACTCGGAAGCACACCTGTGATTGAATAATTTGCATTCGACTGAATGTAGGGAACAGTGCCCGGACTAATGTTCGAATAAATATATCCCGTCAATCCATTTGATAATGACACGGCAGTTGCAGCCGGTGTTCCGCTAAAGGTAAAGGTCGAAATTGAATAAAAGTTAGACCCTCCATAATTTGTTGTGTTGGCAACTCCTGTGACTGTGATGGTCAAGTCATTTGTAGGACTTGTTCCACCCAGGTTTGATCCTGAAATAACAATTTGCATGTTTGAACTGTAATTCGCACCTCCGTTCAGCAGCTGGACAAAGTATGACAGTGATTGTGCAGAATTAGTATAATTGCTCATCACATACACATCAAACTTTGCGCCCACGGCACCTACTTGTACCGTACCATACACACTTGGAATCACATTTGTAAATCCTGTACCCGTTACAGTAGCCGTACGCTTGGATGGTCCAACAAACAAAGCATTTGCCTGGTTGAACGAGATAGGGATAAACCCTTGCAGTGCACCATACACGCCGGTATTCGGGCTATTGTCCGGAAACCCTCCAAGACCAGTACTGGTACTACTGTTTCCAACTCCGATCGTTATCTGTGTAGAGCTGCTATACGTAGTTGACGTAACAGGTGTGATTGGGAAAAATGCATATCCAGAGTTCACGGCTGCAGAGCCAGTCACGGTACCGTTTCCATAGACTTGAAGAACCTTGGTTGAATCGGTGTAGCTGTACAGACCGCCAATCGCTGCAGTAGTATTGCTACCATTGTTGCTTGAATTTGCATTGAAATTGATATCACTGCCCGTATACCCGGCAACCACCATATGCGCGTATTCACCAGGCGATGGCTGTGAATAATCGCTTACTGATCCGGACGTACGGAAGCAAGGTAAGGTACATGCAAGGGTGTACGAAATAAGTGAAACAGTTGTATTATAACCATTACCTTGTCCTGTTAAATTAGATCCAGCCACGAGCGATGCACCCGTAATGGGAGCACGCGCATCTCCGAACACTCCGGGGAAATAGGCAGCCGGACCCGCAGCTAAAATCGAGTATCCGGCCGGACTGTTCACGGGCACGTACGAATTGAATGAAACCGTTCCGGATGTGAAACTTGCCGTACTTGTCACGTTTGATCCATTCGCGATCTTAATTTGGTTCGACGAATAAATACCTGTGATGGGAACTGATGTATAATTGAAACCAGTTCCACATCCGGATGTTGTAATCGATTGGTTAGGGCGAAACAAGGCTGAATTCGAAACGGTATAGACAATACTTTGGTTGCTAATTAATGTCGCAGCCGTATTACTGTAGCTAATTATACCGTTACTCAAATACGTTACATTGCTGTTAAGTCCGCCCCCGCCGGGTGTGGTTCCGGTGATTGTAGTGGATGTGAAGGAGACCAACGCGTAAGTTCCATTATATTGATTATCGCGAAACCCCCCGCCGTTGTATGAGAACCCCGTGACAACAAATACGGTACTAGCACTGTTCCAGTTGGGAGCGTTGGAGAGAGTTGCAATGGTTCCACTGCTGATTGTGAATGTATAATATCCAGTTCCGGTGTTATAAGCGCCTGAAAATCCGGTGTTCGAATAGGTAGTTGTTACGTAGTTGTAGAGAGGATCTGCAAGAAAAACCGCCGTTGTTGGCGTCGTGAGTCCTGTCGTTCCAAGGTAGAGCGTACTCCCTCCACCCACAAAGGTCGCGTTCGATGCACCTGCCGAGCTGAATGCAAGTGGGACCGCAGTTCCAGGTGTTCCCGATGTAAGGGCCGTAATATCATCCGCATACGTGGATGTCGAAAAATTCAGACACGCGTCGACCAGGGCCACATACTGATTCGAGTTTGAAAGATACGACGATGCATAGCGGATCGTACTGTTTGATGCATTCAGACACAGTCCTTGAATAATACCGTTCGAGTAGGATGCGTTGGATGTGGGATACGAACCGTTGGCTGTAAAGGGAACATTGTACAGCCAATTGCTCGAGTTGGAGTCTGTACCTGCAACGTACAATGCAGTGTTTGATACAACACATGTATTTGCCGTGATTGCAGGTGGATTCGCAAAGGATGTGCCCGCCAATGCATTGAAGACGAGTGACTCGCCTGTAGTGCGCGGCGTCTGCTTATTCAACACGCTCGTTAGCATTGACTTTTAAACAAGATAAAAGGTCGACGTAGTTGAACCCGTTGAGCTCGATACAACTGTGAATGAACCACCTGGCAAGAAGGGGAGCGCATTACTCACGTTCGATGCACCGTTCCAGTACGATACGACGCTGGGTGTAACGACTGCGCTACACGTATACGGTCCATTGTTCTGGAACGTCCAGAACATTCCCGGTGTCAGCCCTGAAGTTGGAAGTGTGATATACGCGTTACAAACGTTCGATGTCAGTCCATTGAACGTATACAGTGTTCCGTTGGAGGCCGTATACGCTGTCAAGTTGCTTCCCGTGACGGTTTGAATCGAGGAGACCGGTCCCATACCGCCCGTGTTCCCCGTAGGTCCTGTAGCACCAATCGGTCCGACACCAGTTAAGCCAGTTGGTCCTTGATTTCCCGTGGGTCCTTGGTATCCCTGCGTACCTGCAATCGTCGATCCGGTAGGACCAGTGCTTCCTGTTGTACCGCGTGTGGCGGACGACATATTCAAATTAGCACCCACAACGTATGCATTGTTCGATCCGTTGTAGACCACAACACTTCCATTGTAAATGTTGCACGGGGAGACAATGTTCGTGCCTGCGCTATTAAAGGGATTGTTTGTACCGACACCCTGCAGGTTAGTGAGGTTGAAACTATTGATCGTATAGGATGTGATGTATCCGGTTTGATTGAGCGAGTTTGGGTAAAATCCCTGGACGCGCACAATCACGTTTGATTGAAACTGCGGTGTCGTATAGGTATTGTTGGGGCTGACGATGTATTGAAGAACAGAATTGGATTCCGTTCCTGTGCCGCCAAACGACACAAACGTAACGTTATTCAAAAGTTTGGGCATATTGTATTTAGCATGCGAGATAATACGTAGACAATGACACGAGTGTTAATGCGTTTCCGTTAGGAATAGTTATCGACGTTGTAGGTGCCCCCTTATTTGAAATCGTTTGACTTGACGTCAAGGTGACTGGAAGAGCCACTCCTGAATTATTACGAATCACGTACTCGACGCCGGTCGCGTTCGAAGGAATCACAATGGTTGTGAGGTTTGTAGCCGTTACATTGTAAAAGACATTGGCAGACGAGAGGGTGAGCGTTTGACCGCTTGTAAATGCATTGAGTGTCACTGTCGAGTTCCTAGAATACCCAACTCCAGTGGGACCCGTGAATCCACGCGAGATACCTTCATATCCCGGTGGTCCCTGAAATCCCGTCACACCCGTTGCACCTTGCGATCCTGCAGGTCCCGTCGGTCCAACTGGACCTTGCGGTCCGGTACCTCCGATCAATACCATTTATACTTACATGGCTACATAATTGGATCCGGTCCAGACGATTGCGGCACTGTTTCCTGCTTGAATGGGTAGCGTGTATTGCACTGCTCCTGTAGATGTAATTGTAGACACATTCACTGCATTACCACCCGTGGAGCTTGCCGTGGTCGTGTTTCCAACTGTGAAACTCGTGGTTGACGGAACCAAGATCACTGGAAGAGGGTTTGTCGTGTTGAATGCCGAATTGGTAACTCCGGCAATTGTAACGTACTGTCCGACAGACAAGCCATGTGCGTTTGAAGACGTATAGGTCGCTGCATACCCATTGCCCACGACAGATGCAAGAGGAATCACGGGCGATGTCAAATTCACAGTTTGGTAATATCCGGTAGGCGTCAAGGCCGTCGTGGCAGTTGTCGTGTAGATGGTTCCACCCGATGCGCTCGGCGACGAAATCAAAGTTCCAATGCTTGTAGCTGCACCCACTGTAGCTCCAGATGTTGTCACGGTGATTGTATACGTTGTGACTGCAGTAATGGGTTGAGCAGTCACGTTAAATTGGCTAGACGAAAACCCAGTGGATGTAATCGTTTGACCGACAACAAGACCAAGGGGAACGCTGCTGGTAAATACAATCGAGGTTGCAGATGTCGCATAGGCGGCTGTGATTGTTGCAATTGCAAATAGGGTTGAATTCACTGTGAGTGTGTTGGACGTATAACTCGCAATCGAAAATGCACCATTGTACAAGGACGGTGTGAATCCGGTGCAGTAAATAGATCCGCCAGTCAGGTTGTGATTCGTTGCATTTGAAAACACAATTGTAGTTGCAGTCGCTGTAGCCGAAGAGCTTGTCAATGCGTTCGAAGCCTGCGTTCCGGACGTCAAGGAGGGTGTGAAGAGAATAAACTGGGTGTTGCTGTTTGTGATGGTCGCACCGGTTTGTGCGGCAGGGGTCAAGTTTTGGACGTAGCCGCTCACGTTGAATCCGGATCCACCAAGACCGTTCACAGTTACCCAATCGTTCGTCCTGAACCCGTGTGTAGAATCCGTTGTGTACACATTGTAGTACAAGGTGGAAGGCGGGTTGGAAGACACGTAGTTAATGAAAGATCCGCCGCCCGTCGCACTCACACTAAACACTGTACGCAAGGGGCTTTCGACGCTGAATGTGGTCGGAGAGGGGATATTGTTAATCACCATGGTGGGCATGTTTCCAAGCACAGACGTCGACGGCGAAACTCCCGAAATCTGGACAAGGGTTCCGTTTGACAGGCCATGAGCCGATGAAGTTGTCACGACAACCTCCGTGTTGCTGCTTGCACCGTAAGGCCCCCCGGATCCATAAATTCCCGTAAATGGTCCTTGCGGGACAATCGTCAATGTGCTGGGTGTCAGCGTCTGGAGACTGACCGTTCCCGTGCTTGATTCAGAAACGGGCGATGACGTTGAGTTTGAGGCTGCAACCGTGAAGGTTGTCGTTGTAGGAACCGATGTAATCGTGGTCAAGGTATTGCTAAAGACTGAATTTGTGAAGCCCGTGAGAGTAACAACCTGACCAATCAGCAAATTGTGGGCTGAAGCGCTCGTGTACAGGGATGAAACACCATACGGATTGATGTATGCCGACAAGCCTGTCACCACACGACTCACTGTGCATGGTGCAAGTGTATTGTAAGCCGAATTGTTGCGAATCACCCAATAAGTCCCTGCCTGTGTCGGCGTCAAGGCAGGCAAGTTGATGAATCCGGGCGTGTTTGCGGAAATGACTTCATAGAAATATCCAGATCCGCTATTGTTAGGCTGAAGGTAGAGCCCGTTGGGATCACCTGCCAGGGCCGTTCCGATACCTGTCGCTGTCGTCAGGACGCCAAGACCTCCGGCTCCAACGGTCTTTGTCAATGTACCTCCGCTCTGGTCGGTAAGCGTGCGCAGAGTCGGTGTTGTCGAAACGTCAAACGTTGCAGAGAATGGGGTGCTTGATCCAGACGAAACGTAGTAGCTGGCCGCAGTGACCAATGATGTATTTGACGTGTACGCCCCACCACCTGCTCCAACAAATTGGTGATTTGCAGAGGTCGAGTAGGTAAAGTAGGTACCATTTCCATTCACAAAGGCAAGGTTGCTCGTCAGTCCGGATCCAGACACGGTGAAGGACGTACTAGCCGTTGATGCAATCACTGGCACCGAAAGCTGATTGTATGAATTGTTTGTAAATCCAGTGAGTGTAACAAACTGACCCGGAACAAGAGTGTTTGATGAGGTAACGTATGTAACCGTCCCTGGGGTTGCAATCGCAGTGAGTGTTGACACTTGGTTGCTACCAATGACAGTAATGATTCCAATGTTGGACGACACGCCTGTCACGCCAAGCACACCATCGCCACCCCCAACGCTATACGTGTAATAATACCCGTTGAAACCACCACCCCCAGCTGTCAATGCAATGTTCGAAAAATTGAATCCATCAGAAAACCCGGAGGTAATGACGTTTCCGCTCGCTAACGGTCCGGGGGTGATAAAGGTAACTGTTTTTCCTGTTCCCGATGCATAGCTGCACGCATACCCAATCGAGCCACCGACAAGAACAGTTCCATTTGTCGTTGCAGTTCCTGATGCTCCAGTTGTGTTTGAAACTGTAAAGGTTGTGTTCGTAATGGCCGTAACGGGGACGTTTGACACGTTGAACGCATACGGTGCGAACCCTTGCGTTGAGACGTATGCAGTCGTGTTTGTCGAAATTGCACCAATACCGTTTGAAGTACTTGTCGTGAACACAATGCTCGAACCGCTGACAGTTGCGCTTGTCGCATACAGTAACGGCTGCCCCGATGCAGGGATGCTGATAACTCCGGGACCAGTGGATGTCGAAGGAATCGTTGTAGTATTTCCCGTCACAACGCTTATCGTCGTCGTACCTCCGGCTGGAAAGGATACGAACGTGTTCGTGTTCAAGATTGACTGCACAGTACCATTGACGTTAAACACGCTGTTGGACCATCCGGCTGTGTCAAAATATTCACCTGTTCCAAGACCGTGAGGGTAAAACGTGTTCCAGTAGATGAAGTAGCCCGTCGGGTCCGACACGACTGGCATGCTCCCCCACGTGAGCGTCATTGATGTTCCGGATCCAATCGCCGTTGTTGCGTTCGAAAATGTGAAGCTAGTACCCGTCATTGAAGTCACAAGCTGCTGACCGTTGAACTGGCTCACTCCACTCGATCCAATCAGAACATACGAACCGACAGCAAGACCAAGCGTTGAACTCACATAGCACGTGGCTGTTGTGCCGTTGCCCTGCACGTTTGACCCAGACTGTCCAGTGAGGAGTGTAGGTGTCAAGGGACCACGAATGATGGGTAGCACGGACATTGTCGTGTTTGTCGAGTTTGACATGGCGATTGTTGTTCCATTTGAAGTTGCAGCCGTGGACAGCTGATAGATTCCATTCCATCCCGACGGTGTGGCTCCGGACACTTGGACCCAGTTACTTCCCGAGATCGCAGCGTTCGACAAGGAGAGTGTATACGTGTTCGAAGGCGCGTAGGAAAGACCTGTATTGATCGTATAGGTCACAACGGTCGAGGTGTAGGATGCCGATGCATCAATGTAGGTCTGGGCGATTGGAAGTGATGCAGTAACCGTTTGCGAGGCCTGACCGATTGCGGATGTGCCTGCAATTGTCAAGGTGTCGGACGTTGTGCTGACAATTTGCCCTGTCGTGTTAAAGGTGGAAGGTGAAAAACCAGTGGTCGTGATGTATTGCCCTGTGGAGTACCCATGCGGAACAGCGGTAAGGAACGTAATTGGATTACCCGTTCCAGTAACGCCAGTAATGCCCGAGTATGTAACATACTTCAATGCATTTGTACCTGCAGCCGTGCCCGTTGTACCCGTTGTTCCGGTGGGTGCATAGTACACTGCACCTGCTGTACTGTAAAGTGAACTTCCGACTGTACCCGTAGGGCCGTCAAACCGTCCTTGAGATCCTTGAGGTCCAGTGATTCCAGTGGGACCTGTTGAACCTTGCGAGGCAGCACCACCACCCTGTGGTCCAGTTGGGCCAGTGAGTCCAGTTGCGCCGGTTTGCCCTGACATCTCTTACTTTAAAAAACGAAAAGAATGGGTTGTCACGGAACACACGTCACGCAAAATGACCGACCTATCCACTTACCGCAAGCAGACCCACCGTGAGCACATTCTTTCCCTCCCTGACACATACATTGGTAGTATCGAGACCGCACAGGAGGAGGTGTTTCTTCGCGAGAATGACGGGTTCGTTGCACACACCATTCCAGTCAATCCCGGGTTCTACAAGCTGATTGATGAGCTCCTGGTCAATGCCCACGACCATGCAGTCCGGACCAAGACAGTCAAGTCGATTGAGATTACATGCACGCCCACGACCTTCTCGATCAAGAATGACGGCGACCCGATTGCCGTGGCCGAGCATCCGGAGCACAAGACCTGGATTCCGCAAATGATCTTTGGTGAGCTCCTGACATCGACCAACTACAACAAGGACGAGAAGAAGCTGGTCGGTGGTAAGAACGGCTACGGAGTCAAGCTGGTGAACATCTTTGCCAAGCAGATGGTGGTGACGATTGTGGACCAGACACGCAGCCTCATCTATACCCAGACCTTCAAGAATAACATGACCGAGATTGGTAAGCCGGCGGTCAAGGCGTCCAAGCACAAGTCCTATGTCTGCATCGACTGGACTCCGGACTTTGGACGTTTCGGAATGAAGACCATTGATCCGGACATGACCCGGCTCATTGAGCGCCGTGTGTGGGATTTGGCCATGACTCTTGGCAAGGATGTCAAGGTCTATTGGAATGACACCCAGGTCAAGTGCAAGAATCTGACCGAGTATGCCAAGGCGTTTGGATGCGACACGGTTGTAGCTGACTCGCCGAATGAGCGCTGGCAGATTGCAATTGCCGACACGCCGGCAGACAAGTTCTTTGCCATGTCCTTTGTGAATGGCGTGTGGACATCCAAGAATGGGACCCACGTCGATGCCGTGACGAACCAGGTCGTGAACCATATTGTCGAGTACCTCGACACCAAGAAGAAGGTCAAGGTGCGCCCGGGTCTGGTCAAGGATCATCTGGGACTCTTTGTGATCTCGAGCATTGAGAACCCGAGTTTCACGAGCCAGACCAAGGAGACGCTGACAACCAAGGTGTCGGCATTCGGATCGAGTCCCAAGCTCTCGGAGGATGTGCTGAAGAAGGTCGTGTCCAAGCTTGCAATTGTGCCTCGTCTTCTTGAGGCGCAGTCGGCCAAGGACGCCAAGGAGAATTCCAAGACGGACGGCAAGAAGCAGTCCAAGATCACAGGTATCCCGAAGCTCGATGATGCATTACTTGCTGGAACCAAGGACTCGGCCAAGTGTACGCTGATTCTGACCGAGGGAGATTCAGCCAAGGCGATGGCTCTGTCGGGCTTGAGCCAGGAGC
>Ga0208620_1000122_pt1 | contig 13173 bp, 12 predicted proteins | sample CryBogCBH24Jun08_FD_184593 | JGI IMG/M metagenome (GOLD analysis project Ga0208620, IMG submission 184593) | Freshwater microbial communities from Crystal Bog, Wisconsin, USA - CBH24Jun08 (SPAdes) | ecosystem: Environmental > Aquatic > Freshwater > Lake | place: Crystal Bog, Wisconsin, USA... | reverse complement strand
ATTCCAAAAGTGTTCGTGCGAGACGGAAATGACATTGTATTTCCAACTGGAGAGAAGTGGACTAACCTTCAAGGTATACCTCCTTTTTCCAATCCGGGCTACGCAAATCTAGCATGGCAAGGTGCTGCCAAAGACAGCGACATTCTGTACTGCGGAGATGACGTGCGTTTCCTGCAGAGCAATACCGTAGAGGTGCTGCAACAAGTGGCCTACTCAGACCCAAAGATAGGGATGTTATCTCCTAGAATTTTAGGACAGGCTGGGAATTACTGGCAACTCTGCCCTAAGCCCGAAGGCATCACATACACCAAACAACGATTGGCTCTCATTTGCACGTACATAAAGCGGGAGACTATTGATGTTGTCGGCTACATGGATAATATATTTGGAGGATCGTACGGTTACGATGATGATGACTACAACTTCCGTGTGAGACGAGCAGGGTTCACCTTGGCTGTTACGCCCTTGGTAAGTGTAGAGCACCAGCACGCGGCGAGCACGTTTACTCGCACCGGCCCAGGCATCGATTGTACACCAGGAGAAGCGAAGTTCAGAAACAAATGGGGAGACGAAGCAATGGCACAACTTGCGGCAGAACTTCAATCCGAATCACCGTCCGTAGTTGCCGCTCCTCCACTACCGACGCGCACCTTCAGACGACTTGGGAGGTAACTATGAGGTGTCTCCTAGCCGTTGTGAACAGCCATAACCGTCCAGCCTTTCAACAAGCGATACGAGACACATGGCTTCCATTCATACCCGTAGGAACTGATTATAAGTTCTTTCTGGGGCCTTCAGAACGAGAACCAAAGGCAGATGAAGTGTTCCTGAATTGTGACGATTCCTATCAAGGGTTGCCCAGCAAGGTTCGAGCCATTGTACGTTGGGCGTATGAGCACGGTTATGACTTTGTGCTGAAGTGTGATGACGATGTGATCTTGAAACCAGCGAGGGTCATGTCCTCAGGATTTATGTACCATGACTTCACAGGGCACGCCAACGACAAGCGTACGTACCCTGTACCGTTTGGTTTCTGCTATTGGTTGTCTAGAAAATCCATGGCAGCAGTGGTCGATGCCGAATTGCCGAAAGACAACAATGATGAGGTATGGGTAACAGAGTGCTTGGCTAGAGCAGGTATTGTCCTAAGCCACGATCCACGGTATGCCATGTATACGGGCAAGCGAGAGAGTTACGTGCCCAAAGCACCTCGTGCATTGCGTGCGCCAGTTAGACCACGATGGGAAGACCCTTCTATGGTTCTGGACAGCGATGTGATCGCGTGGTGTATGTTCATTAATTGGACAGGATATGGCAACACGCCGCAGGAACGGGTTGTACAAGAGATGCATAGCGTCTTTGAAAGGTCAAGATAATGTCGTTACGAGAAGATGAAACTCAGGCATCAAACGAAGCGAGTAAGAAGTTGAGCCAAGACGCATTTACCGAGCACTTGGTTGCTATGGAGAAAGAACGCATAGCCAATGAGGCGGCTGCGAGTAACTCAGTAGGCAGCGCATGGAACGCCCTGGGTGTCAAGAGAACACGGGGCAAACTGATAAAAGTTTTGCAGAGGTTTCCTTTGCAATCGCAATAAAAACTAATTGTATCCGATAGGCCAAGGGGCCGAGGCGGGGAAAAGAGAAGTACAAATGAGTAATATCGTAGCAGGAATTTCACTTCAGGAACTGACATTTCCTGACATTACAGGCAAGACCCAGGGAGCGTGGGGAACCGTTAGCTTTGGCTACGGATTGAATTACACAACGGGCGGAATCCCCATGGGATTGGTCCTATTCGCAGACCAACGCACTGTAGATTTCAACGGGTTTTTGTGGTGCGACGTGCATGATGAGTCAGCCGCAAACGACGCAACGTTGTATACGTTCCGCTATGTACCGGCCACAGACACGCTGCAGATTTTCGTCAACGGAGTTGAGTTGGCTAATGGCGCTGCGTTGTCTACTGGCCTTCTGATCGATTCTAGCGTAATCTTCCACGCAGTGTGGGATAGAACGACTGTGAGGGGATAACAACATGAGCACAGCACCACAAGGAGTATTTCTAGCGGAAGAGCGTGACATTAACGGCGCACAGTTCGCAGTCGGAACGTACGTCAACGTGCGCTGCAAAGTCACAGCCTTCACCCCCACACCGAATGGGGTTGGTGGGGCAGGCGACCGCGTAACGTGCGTGGTGGAAACCCCTGGAAACGTTGGGGAAGCCCAAGGCGTAACTTTCCAAGTATCACCCGTGCAATGCCGCAAGGCAGGTTCTACGGAACAGGCGTAGTAAACAACATGCACCCGACTGATTCGGGAAGGGCCGTGAGAATCGGCCCACACATTTCTAAAAAATCACTAGGAGCAGGCAATGCCAAATCCACCGTTTTTGAATGATTTCCAAGTAGCAGAGCAGCAAGCCATAGTTGACGGGTATTTGAATGGCGCTGCCCCAGTTTTGAATCCAGCAAATGTAAATACGCAGACGCAGTTAGGGAACACTTTTATAAACCCTGCCATTCTGCCGTTGACCCCAAACTACCCTCTTACAACGTTCACGCCTAATCTGAACTTGATATTGAAGGGGCAAGACCCCTCCCTGCAACAGAACTTGTTGATCTTGGACAATGCCGCATTCACCACAAACAAAACAATTATCACCATCACTGCAGCGCAACTTGCGACTATTCACACCACTCCAGTCCAAGTCATCGCTGCTCCTGGCGTTGGTTTTTACATACAAGTGCAGCACTGCTCTCTGAAGTATATTTTCGGCACTGTGCCATACGGTAGTTTTGGAAGCCCTGGGGCATGGACTATGACATACGAGCCATCGGCACTTAGCACCGCAGCATCAATAAGTGCAAGCACGTTTATTCAGGGTTCCTCCAACGGCCTCGGCTTTATGACGCAGACTGGAATCAACACCGCAGCCTATACGACTGCCATCGACAATTCAGGTGTGTACCTTACATGCACAGCGAACCCCGCAAGTCTAGGTGATGGCACTTTGGTAGTGGAACTTTGGTACTATCTAGATCAGTTCTTATTCAACCCAGTTCTACTAGAAGGGTAATTTCAAGGAGAACCCATGTCAACACCCCCTTTTCAACCAGGGCAATCAAATGAGGTAGGTGGAATTTTCTACTCTCTAGTATTTGGTGATGGCACAGTGCAGACAACTGCAGCAGTGTCAGCCGCCCAAGGCGGAACAGTACCCAGCGTCCTATACAAATCTTTCAAGACTGCCCAGACAGCCGCTTTATCTGCTGTGCCCTTGGTTCCTGCTTCAGCAAATAAGGGCGGTATGTGGCGTATCAACTACGTCGCTACGGTTACCACAGTGGACTCCTCCTCATTTACGCTTGGTGGCTCAAGCGGATTCCAAGATACATTTACCAATGGAAACGGCGACAACGTAGTCAAGACAAGTAATCCGACTACCCCCGCTGTCAGTGCTGCTAATACCACAGGAACAGCGGTTTCTGGAGTCAAACTAGGGTACACCAAAGCAGGCACCGCAATCACCTACGCCTTTGGCTACACCGCAGGCACAGGCAACGGGGCCTATGACATGGCCGTTTTTGCAGAATATCTGGGAGCATAATCATGCCAGTTCAACCAATTTACGTAAACGGGGCCTTGGTCACCTATAACACAGCGACAGGCACTATCGCACCAACGACAGGACTACAACTTGATGGCAATAAGGCTGTAACTGCTGCCCTCCCCGAGACAGCCATTAATATCCCTTCAGTTTCGGGGCTTTACCTCGTCACTATTTACATCCGCATCGTGACGCCCTCAACAGGAGGAGCGGCACCTTCGAGCACCCTCGGTCCTGCAGCAACATACTTTACATGTGCTGACTGCGACATTCCTGTGACTCTTGTGACGGGATTGCTTTTGCAAGACGGCACACTCTCTGCGACGAACAGCGCCAATGCAGCGAACACTTGTCTATCAGGAAGCGTGATTGTGAACGCCCTTGCAGGTAACCCGATTTCCATTTCGTTAGGTTATGCCAGTTCTGGTTCAGGGTCTGGTGGCAAGGTAGATGTCACGGCGTCAGGTGGCGCTATTACAGGCTTCTTGACATGGATACCAGTCGGCTCTGGATATACGGTGGGAGACATTTTGCAAGTCGTGGGCGGGAACAACGACGCAAGACTTACAGTTACATCTGTGAACGGCTCAGGACAGCCCACAGGAGCGACTATCACCACTCCCGGTACGGGATACAGCAATTACACAACTTACAACCTCGTTGAATCGTCAGCAATGGTTCCGATGGTTTACAACTACCATATACGAGCGGTGTTCCTAGGCGGATTGCCGTCGTAATAGAAAAGCGAATCTCATGGTTTAGCGGCCATGGGCTAGTGTGGCGGGTGCCTTAGACATCCGCCATGCGAACTTCTAAGGAGTAGCAATGCAAGTTTATTTGATAACAAACAAGATCAACGGAACGCAGTACGTTGGGCAGACTACACATGCCCTAGGTGTACGGTGGAGTGGGCACAAATCTGAAGCCAACAACCGCAAACGATGGCCGCTGCACAGAGCCATGGCAAAGTATGGAATTGAAAACTTTACCATAGAGACTTTGCACGTATGTGAGGCAAAGGAAGAGATGGACTTTGCAGAAATATTCTACGTAACTTTGCTGAACACTAAGTGGCCTAATGGGTACAACCTATCGGATGGTGGAGAGAGTGGAGCCCGTGGTTGTCATTGGACTGACGAAGCAAAAGCACAGCGCAGTATAATTTCTCAAGCTAGGTGGGATGCCAATCCTCACCTTAGAATTGAATTAGCGGAGCGCATGAAGGGCAATTCTAATACCAAAGGTAGAGTTAGGCCAAAGGAAGAAGTATTAAAGGTAAGTGCTGCTCTAAAAGATAATCAATATGCCAAAGGTGTTAAGCAGTCTGCAGAGCAGAAGAAAAAAAGAAGTAAAGACCAAACAGGCATTTGGGCTGAGCGTAGAGTGGCCAGAACTCACTGCTCCCGTGGACATGTGTATACGGCAGAAACTGCGTATGTGTACCCAGATGGAATACGAATGCGCTGTAGACTATGTAAAGCAGAAAATGACTTAAATAGCGACCGTAAAAATAGGGACAAAATAAACGCACGGAAACGTGCGCGGCGTAAAGCATTGCGCAATATTAGGGAAGGTAGGGTAACGTCATAGGGCACAACTTGGAGCAACTAGGTACCGCGAGCCTCGATACTATGGGAGGCTTGATTTCGTTCGCCAGTCCTCAGGATTAACAAAATGGTCCCCTCAATTAGAAATGGTTGAGTGAAGAATCGAGAGAATTCAGAGAAAAACCTAAAGGTCAACTCTGAGCCGCGCCACGAAAGTGGAAGGTGCAACGACTATCCCGTAGAGGGAGTAGGGAACAGTGTTCCCGAAGCACTCGACATCCGTTAGGATGATGATATAGTCTGAGCCTACGAGTAATCGTAGGAGAACAAATGGAAACGATTTGTTCGTAACACTGCTGCTTCCCGAAGGCGCGAGCCCAAGATGTTGGGACGTTGATTTTATAGTTGGGTTAAAAACATGGCCCCTTCGCTTAGAAATATGCGAATGAAGAATCGAGAGAATTCAGGGAACCGCCTGTAAAGGCCAATCCTGAGCCGAGCCCCGCAAGGGGAAGGTGCAACGACTATCCCGCTAGGGAGTAGAGGCTAGTAGCCTCGAAGCACTCGACATCCGCAAGGATGATGATATAGTCTGACCGTCGTAGGTAACTACGAGAGAGCAAGTGGAAACGACTTGTTCGCAACACAACTGCAGTTTTTACGCGCCCCGGCCTCGCGCCTGTCTATAGCTTTGCAAATATTTTGATTATTTCTCAGGTGTTCATTGGAAGCACCGATCTGGGCACCTTTACATACACTGGGATTACTCCCACTACGAACGAGGGTTTTTTACTCAGCGGCTTCACAGGGTTCGCTACGTTTTTGAATGGTCAGACCGTGTACGTCATCGCAGTTGGCCTGACTACTTTCACAGCAATCGTTACGGGAACCCCTGGCACATACTTGGGACTCTCAGGCACGGCCACGTCCACGACTGGAAGTTTCGTTGGCCCTAACCCTCCTACGGTAGCGCAAGACATCGATACTGCATCTGTACCATGGGTCAATGTTGATAACATTCTTGGAGACATAGGATACGCGTCTGTGAATCTAGGGGCAGGAACCGCTGTCACGCTTGTGCCGTCAGGGGCGAGCAATCAAAGTTCTACATTGGCATGGACTAGTCCGAACAACCTAGTTGCTACGGGGGCCTCCTATGCAACCGTGGCTCTTTCCGCAGGGCAGACCAGTGCAGTGCTCTTGGCGACTGGACTTCCTTTCGTGTTGCCAGCGGACGCAATTGTACAGGGACTTTCCTTAGCCGTAAGCGCAGCTTCCTCCTCTTCTACCAACGGAGTCCAAGGCCCCAAAGGATGCACAGCAGTTTCAGGTGTAGCTTGGACAAATCCAACGTACATTGAAGTACAAGATGGCAATAGTGCTACCAATACAATAGCAGGGCAGAACGCCAGTGGTGGGTTTAGCACCAGTGGGTTCATCAGTGCTTCTGGCTTCGGTTTTGCTATTCCAGTCGGAGCTACTGTAACCGGATTAACAGCTTCCATTGTACGGGCGAATCTTACTGGAGGGTCTACATACTTAGTTGATAGCAATATACAACTGTTAAAGGCAGGCGTAGCAACAGGAACGAACATGGCCACAGGCACATACTGGCCTTCGGCTTTGCAAACTGCTCAATATGGAGGAAGTAGTAATCTTTGGGGAGCTACGTGGGCACCTGCAGACATCAACAATGCAGGGTTTGGTATTCAGGTAAACGTTCAAAATAATAGTCCCCGAGTTGTGCATGTTGATAGGTTTGGTGTTATTACGTACACCAACGGCCCTTTTGCAACGGCTGGGATCGATTACATCAGTCTCACCGTGAACTATACCCAAGGCAACACCTCGGGATCGGTTACAGTACAACTGTTCAACGCTGGCATCTCGCTGTCTGGTGCAATAGGTCAGCCCGTTACATCAACGGTATTGCCGTATGTTTTAGGAAACAACTCTTATCTGTGGGGGCAATCTGCGTCTAATTTGCTATCTATTATCAACGGTGGGGGCCTAGGGGTCTCACTGGTGGCAGCATTGTCAGGCACTGGTACCAGCACCTTTGAAGCCAATAGCCTCTCAGTAACTGCTTACTATACGTCACCCGATAGTGATGCACTGCAAGCGCGTACGTTTAACTTTGCGCTCGCCGCCACAATCGGCATCACAGGATTCTTGACCACCTTCCAAGCGTACAGCACGAATGGTGAAAGTGTATCCGCACAGCTACTTCAGAATGGTGTACCAGTTGGCACTCCCATCGTACAGGTTTTGAACTCTACACCCACGATCTACAGTTTGGGTGGCAGCAACAACCTGTGGGGAACCACGTGGCTTTCTTCCGACGTAAACTCCTTGGGATTTGGTGTACAGTTCGTAGCGACTGGCACAGGTACTACCTTTGTCAATGACGTAGATATGCTTGTTTACGTCACGCCTAGCTTGGAGAACTTCAACTACATCAAGTCCTACATACAGGACAATGGACAAACGACCACGTTAGTTCTGGATGCTTCAGGGGACGTTTACCAAGAGGATGTAACGAACAATCCCGGTGTTCTGACCCTGGCATTGACTGGGGTCATTCCTGGGTCATTCGCACAGAGCGCCACAGCAGATAACAATGAGTACCTGATGTTCTCCGACCTATCAATAGGTACGGACAGGCCCCGAGTTGTTCATCCCAACCCCGCCACAGGCGTGCTTCAATACTTGCCTTTGTCTCAGGTTGGGCCGGGAGCCCCGCCTAGTTTTCAGGCGGCAATCAGCGCTGGTACGGGTGCTCTGGACATCACTGGTTACACAGTTACGAGCAACGTAGTAACCTTTACGTTTGTCATCTCATCCCCCGTTACTATCCCAGTGGTAGGGTCGCTGTACACCATCACCGACATCCCTAGTGCCCCGTTCAACAACAAAACGCTGACGGTGCTTGGCACCCCTGCCCCGACCAGTACAACGTTTTCGGCAGGATTCGTTATGCCCAACGTAACGGTGACTGGGCTGACAGGTATATCGACGCCCACAACCAACTATGGCATCACGTCCATAACGCAGCAGGCGCAAGCGGCCTTCAACGGTCAGGAAATATTGTGGAGCGCAGGAACAGGTTCCACATCTGCGGGAAACGTCATAACGTTCTACTACGGAGGGGCAAATGCTCCCCAGAACGCCTCGATATTAGCGGCGGTCGCTGCAGGGTACACGCCCGTGGTGTATATAAGTGGTTTGCCAAGCGCCTTCTCTGGTGCCAATGGAACATGGGTGATCACAGGGAATAGTATAGGTAAACCGCCCGGAGAGTCTGGACAAGTGCCATTCTTTACGATCCAGTACACCTCATCGAACTACCTTCTGCAAAAGAGCCCAGGTAACAACGGTAATTTTCAATTGTCCTTTGCCACCCTCATAGCCAGTTCTCCAATTCCAAATTTGTCAGTGGGAGATAGCATCCAAATCAACGGAGCTTCACCGTCAGCATGGAACAGCAGTTGGAAGGTAGAAGATGCCCTAAAGAGCGGCATTCTCAACATAACGTCATCGCAGTTGTTGGCAGGAGGCATAGCACAGTTTCAATTCAACGTACAGACAGGCATTGCCCCAATCAATGGACAGTACGTAACTCTGTCTCAGTTGACAAACCTGCAAGCTCTAAACACAATTGGAGTGGTGAGCGCTGCTACTGGCAGCACATTCCAAGTTGCTGGGTTCGCGGCGTTCACTGCGGCACAAATAGCAGCGGGTATTGTGCCGGAATCTGGGCAAGGCGTAACCTTTGGTACAACGTACGTGTTCGATCCCGGCCTAGATGACATCGGTACTACTACTGATCCTATCTTTGGCACTGGCTCGGGCGGAACCGTAACCATAATCGGAGGTTCCATCATTCCGATTGGCTCTGGTACACGCCAAGCAGTCTGCTTCTTTATAACAGAGACGGGCTACTGGAGCCCAGTATCTCCGTTTGTAATCTTCACAACTTCTGAAGATGCAAACTATATCCTTGCGAACAAAATTCCCATCGGACCGCCCGACACGGTAGCCCGAGGCATAGCGTTTACCGAAGCAGGGCAGAATGGTGTGCCAGGAGCAAACTTCTACGTCATAGAAAACGACGTAACCATAACCGTAGGATCGAAGATCACTGTTTACAGTTCTACGATCATCCGTGACAACGTTACCTCATCTGCTAAGTTTACCTTTACAGATGCCGTGCTGTTGAACTCGACTGAAATCGACATCCAAGGCAATGACCTGTTCAATCTCATTGAACTGGGAAGTTCTGCTTGGGTGGTTCCTTACGCGAGCCGCAACTTCTACGGTTTGCAACTGAACAAGGTGGACTTGTTCGACAACCTGTCATTCGACGGGGGTTACTTGTCCAACAACCCCCAAGGTGTGCCTAGTTTTGACGTGGCGTTACTTGGCGGTTCCTTCAGCAACCTGCAACCCCTTGGGTATCCTTCGGGACAACCTGGGGTCGGTTGGAACATTGTCAACCAGATTGATCAGTCACTCGTTGCGAGCCCTGTTACAGGGTTGGCTCTGTACATCTTGAACACGTATACGCCTGGAGTCACGCCATCAGTCGGCATGATCTATCAGACGGCGTACCAGGACCAGTACGGAGTGGCCATCATTGAGTCTAACACAGCGTACTCTGTGCGCGTGACCGCGAGCAATCCCTCGGGGAACGACGTAGGAAGCCTAGTGATTGATCTTGTGGACTACAATGCGGTCATTGGCTTCAGCCACACGACACCCCCCTATGGACAATTTGTAATCCCTCTGTCAAGCATGACGAGCGAGATGCAGGTGTTCACTGGCACTCTGTTGACCACACCTTTTACTGGCACCGTAGGTAACTTAGCGTCAACAACGGTACCTACCGCGCTAGTGCTAAGGGAATGGCTACAGAACTCCATGTTCGGCTCTGACGTTCTCATTGATAGGGTCGAGGTATTCCCCACGCTTACGCCTTACTTGAAGGCGCAGGTGTACGGTTCGTACGCTAACGATCCTGAGGCTATCGATGGATCGGACAATGGCGGCATCATAGACACGACCACGGAGAATGCCCAAGCGGTTTACGGGGCATTTGTCATGCATGACCTACTTTATCTGGCAAAGCAAAGCAGTCTTTACTCAACCGAGCAAAACCCGAACAGTGAACCGGGAGGGTGGAGCATCAAGGAAGTATCGAACAAGGTAGGGGCATGCGGAATCCATGCGCTGGATACGGGCGAGGAATGGGCGCTCATGTGTTGTCGTGCTGGAGTGTTTGGGTACAGCGGTGGCCAACCAGTCAAGCTGACCTTGGAAATATTCAACCTCTGGGATGCGATTAACTGGTCGGCAGCAGAGACTATTGTGTGCCGCAATGACATAAATAATAAGCGTTTCTATGTGTGGGTTCCGTTGCCAACAGGCACGAGCCCTGCAGGTGTGCCTACCGCAACCGTGCAATGGCTACCCAACGCTCCGTATAATCCTACACCTACGTCACCAAATGTCGCTTTAATGTGTAATTACCAGGGCCTAGACACCGCAGCGGAACTGTTCGCATCTCCTGGCGTGCATAACACCATGATGGGAGTTTTGACAGCACAGGATATGAAAAGAAAGTGGACGATCTGGCAAATACCCAGCCCGTACGCAGACTTCATTTATAGACCTGATGGTGTAGACACTCCCTTGTTCATTTTGAACGGCATAGGTTCTTCCAAAGTCTACCAACTTTTGACGAGCCAACTTTCTGACGATGGCATCGCGATCAACAGTTTGTATACCACGTATGCATTCGTTAATGCGACGAAAGCTACGACGGTTCCCATTTTTGGCGGGCACTGCAAGCGGTACTCTGTATTTCAAGTAACTGCCGAGGGTGCTGGAGAAATGGGTGTTAGGTTGCTTCCAAATGTTATCAACCCTAAATTCCCTTATTCCATACCGGTTGGCATAACTTTGTCTAGTCCTTCGATGGACGATTACTTTAGGCCGATCAATGCCAAAGGTAACCGTATGTTCGTAGAATTTAGCACAACCGCTGTAAATTCTTGGATGCACGTAGACAAGATGTTGTTAACGGGAAAAGCGGACCCTTGGTCGTCACTAAATGCGACGGGCGGAGGCAATGCAGGTATCAGCAGCTAGATTTGACTTTGTACCACAAATGTGGTATAATGATTGCAGTGGGGTTCAGCCGTGAACTGAGCCCCGCTGCGAATCCTTTCACGGAGGAAACATGAGCAGCACACCAGAATACAACAGGCAGTATTACATTAAGAATAGAGAAAGAGTTCTTACAAGAAACAAAAAGTGGAACTCCGAGCACAAAAGTGTAATTGCTAAAATTGTGAAGGCATGGGAACAAGCAAACCCAGGTAAAGTTTTAGAAAAGCAGAGAAAGTATCAGAATAATAACCGAGAGGTTTGCCGTGCACGGTGCCGAGCATACCAAAAGACGCACCCAGAAGTGTTCAGAGCAAAGGCGCACAAACGAGAAACAGCAAAGACTAAAGCAGGTGGTTCCTACACAGTTGCGGAGTGGAAGTCACTTTGCAAAGCCGCAGGGTACAAATGCCTAGATTGCGGTAAGCGTGAGAAATTAACAGCCGACCATGTCATGCCAATAAGTAAAGGCGGTACCAGTAATATCGACAACATCCAGCCCCTATGTCTGCCGTGCAATATAAAGAAGGGCACAAAGACAACAGATTTCAGGAGACCCAATGGCTAGTGGAGAGAACCAAAAGTTGGATTATGGGCGCGAGTTGGTGTGGGTAGATCAGAAGGACCAACTGCTTGGCAGACTGCTTAAGCGTGTCATAGATGGCGTCAATCAACTCGCTACGAACGCTGGGGTAACTGCTGTGGGAAAAACATCGCCTCCTCCCAAAGTAGATTCCATTCAAGTGCAAGGCGTACGCAACGGAAACGTAATTGTGTGCCCATCGGAAATCCTTCATCACGTCATTGTACACAATCAGTCCATCAGCAGGAACATACGGTACTTCTCAGAAGTTGACACGGACCCAAGTTTTCCCAGTCCCCATGTGATTGACCATGGCACATCGCGTAGCAGTTTCCTGTCGCTCCCCACATACGCAACGCCCACTGCTGCGGCAAACTCGCAGCCTACGAATTATTATTTAAGAACATACGCGCAGATGCCAGGGTCAGACCCATGCGCACCCACCGTGCTCGGCAACATCGGTGGTGAGACAGCGATTCAGATGACGGGCACAAGCGTAACACAACTGCTTCCTTCCACAGGTTCTGGCACGGCAAGTCAAACAGGGCAGCAAGGCGGAAAAGGTTTGGGCACAGTATTGAAGCGCCCCACCACGCAAGCAAAGCGCCAACTGGCAAAGTTATAAAAGGAATACACAATGATTTCCACAATTTTGAATATGTTGCTCCAAGGGATATTCCCCGGTTTTTTCTCGAATCCGATGCTAGGGGCCATGAAGAACCAAGCGAACCAAGCAGGGACAGTTGCGGGACAGTTTGGTTCCCAAGCAGGCACAGAAGGCGCACAACTGAATCCTTTCTTTACCCAAGAGATGCGTGCACAACATGGACTGACCCCTGGCCAGCAAAATGAAATGCTCACGGCGTCCGAAGCAGGTGCTGGAGGTGCTTTGGGTGGGCTAGGCGCAGGCATACAGAACAACGCCGCACGTACAGGTAACGCTACTGGCGTGGGAAAAACCCTGGATGAAATGGCTAGGGACCGTGCGAAGGCTGCTGCCGGGGCAAGCGAAGGAATCGCCGCGCAGGACGTGGGTATGGCGAAGCAAGAACAGCAACAAGGTGCTGCGGGTATGGCTGGACTTTACGGTCAGAATGTTCAGGGGCAACTCGGGGCCATGCGCCAGCAGAGCGGAGATATCTCGGCTGCTTCCCAGATGACGGCTTCCCCGTTCGCAGACCTAGGAAATGTTCTGGGTGTTGGTGGGGCATTAGGCAAAAATGTAGCTAGTATGGCTAACCCACAATAAAGGAGTACTAAATGAGC
>Ga0208620_1000114_pt1 | contig 13844 bp, 10 predicted proteins | sample CryBogCBH24Jun08_FD_184593 | JGI IMG/M metagenome (GOLD analysis project Ga0208620, IMG submission 184593) | Freshwater microbial communities from Crystal Bog, Wisconsin, USA - CBH24Jun08 (SPAdes) | ecosystem: Environmental > Aquatic > Freshwater > Lake | place: Crystal Bog, Wisconsin, USA... | reverse complement strand
GTAATAGCCTAAATATAGATAATACAGAAATACAGCAATTACCTGATAACCTCTTAGTCTCAGGAGATTTGAGCATGAGGAACTGCGCTAAGTTATTGATTTTACCAGTAGGTCTAGATGTAGGGGGTAATTTAGATTTGCACAACAGTAGTGTAAAAGTACTACCGAGCGATTTAAAAGTAGGAAAAGACTTAGATTTATATAAAACAAATGTAGATATACTTCCAAAAAGCATAGAAGTAAGGGGTAAGATATTTCTTAATAGAGCCTTACAAAAAAAGTATAATACTAATAAATTTGAAATAACTCAAGCAGATATAAAGGCAACAAGGTAGTTTGATATTTATATTCAATGCCAACACCCCGTCGTAATCAAACAATAGCCCCTAGACCCAAAACTGCTCCTGAAGCCTTCAATGAGCAGATTAACCCTCTTATACCTAATACAAGACCAGAACTACCTGATTTAACAAATAGGGTAAATCAGATATCACAAAAAGATGATACCTTAAGGGATTTCTCAATAGGCCTTGAGGATATTGATACTGCAGTATTCTACTACTTTGATAATGTAATTAAACCCTATGTAATAGAAGATAATAACAGAGTGAAAGTCCCTGTTATCTATGCTAACCCTGAAAGGTTTAAATCAGCACAGTATGACGGCAACATAAGAGATAAAGATGGGAAGATTATGTTCCCGGTTATCACCATCCGTAAAGTAGATATAGAAAAGGTAAGAACCCTAGGTAACAAGCTAGACGGTAATCTTACTCACAACCAATATATCTTCAAACAAAGGTATTCAAAGGAGAATCAGTATGATCAATTCTCAGTATTACTTAATCGTAAACCCGTAGAGAAACTTCAAGTATTAACTATCCCTGACTACCAAAAGATAACATACAGTTGTGAGGTTCATGTAAACAATGAACGTGATTTAAATAAGATTATAGAGGCTATCTCTTATGCATCATACTCATACTGGGGAGACCCCAAGAAGTTTACCTTTATGGCCATGATAGATAGTATGCCCCTAACCAGGGAGGTTATAGTAGGAGAAAATAAAAAGATAAGTGCAACCTTCAACATAATACTGAATGGGTATATCATCCCTGATACTATTAACAAGTACATGTCTTATAACCCTCTTTATTATAGTAAGACCACAGTGGTATTTAATAATGAGGTAGTAACACCTGTATATCAAAAAACGGATAAACCTATATCTTACATATCATCACAAGCTCCACTTGTTACTAATAATAACGCTGCAATTAATACATACATGTCCCTAATAGTATCACAAGAAGCTACCTCTATAGATATATTCACAGATAGGTTCTATCTAAGAGGGGTAAATATAGCCACTGCTCCTGCTGGTATAAGAGCTACATCCAAAGAGGATTTTGAAGTAACTGTAAATGGGCAAATAGTAAGTAGCCCTGATATAGTATCCATTACTCAAATAGGTCCTGATGTAGAAGTAATACTAGCAATAGAATATCCATTGAAAACCACCTTTGAAATTGTAGTAAAAGGAAAATTTAATTAATAATGCCCCTCATAGACGGATCACAACTTGAAATACCCTTTATTTTAGCATCAGGAAGCCAACAGTTACTGTATGTTGATGGTAATGGTATATCAGGCTCATTTGTAGGTAACCTGTCAGGAACAGCCTCCTATGCACTAAATAGCAGTGGTGGAGGCGGAGTGCTACAATTTTCATCCTCGGCAGCTTTTCCTGCAACCGGATCTCCCACAATATTATATGTTGATAATAGCCAGAAGCAATCTTACTATTATACTGGTTCAAGCTATGTTCAAGTGGGGGTATTTAATAATAACATAATTGTAAGTGGAGTGACTCTAGGTAGGTACACATCTGGGCAGACAATACCTGCTGCCGGGAAAACTCCTGAACAAGTATTTAACCTTATATCTCAAACTCCTATTGCCCCTACTGTAGGTCTAGTATCAAATACGGCAACTATATTATTCAACCAGACTTCATCTAATAATTTAATTACAGGAAGTTATACCATTAATAGCCTAGGGGCTAGTGTATCTTCTTCTAATTTACAATGGAGGATAAACGGCACAGGAACATACAATAGCTTAAGTACCTCTACTACTAATCCTCTAAATTACTTACAAGCACTTACATTAGGTAATTTTAATGTAACATCTTCAATAAATTACTTATATACAGTAGTAGACTCAGCAGGAGCTTCTGGTTCTGCTAGTGTAACTGTTACACCAGGTGCTTACAATACTCCAAGTACTACACTTTCTGCAAATTATACAACCATTTCTACAGGAGAATCTAATACCTCTAGAGATTATGGAAATATTACATCTTCATTATCAAGTACAAATGTAATACGTAACTCTACTTATGTAAATCTTGCATCTTATCAGTTACAATCTAATGTAAGTGGGGGTGGATACAGTAACTTATCTGGAGCATCTAATTCATTACCTGCAGCAGGAGGTTCCCCAATCACCACTTTCATAGACAGCTCATCTATTGCAACTGCTACATCTATACAATATAGAGTAGGTGTCACAGATGCTTATACTACAACATATTTTAACACATCTACAATCAACTTTTATTGGAGAAATCTTATGTGTGCAAGTTCAACTGTAGTATCTAGCAATGCTACAGCGCAGACTGTTGTTAGTTCAGGAACGGTAACTTCCCAACTTAATACAACTAAGGTATGGAATACAACAGCCACTAGTGCTAACAATACAATTGGTAACTATACTTATATCATATACCCTTCAGCATGGGGTACATTATCAAACATAATACAAAACGGAGCTTTATCTGTATTATCTGCATTTACAAACTTAGGTACGTATACAGTCACTAACACTTATGGAGCTCAAGTTACTGTATATGTGTATAAATCAAATTCAGATGCAGCTTTTGCAAATGGAACAACCCTAGCTATTACATAATATGGCAATATTTTACCCAGACATACTAGCCCATAACAACCCTAATAAGGCACTTGTAGATATTACTAGCGTAAGAGGAACTACATACCCTATTGATTATACATCAAGCATAGCTAATATTCCCTCTGATAAATGGGATTTAGGTATGATTGTATACGTAACTGGCTCAAACCCTACTCAATATCTAGCATATTATGGCCCTACGACAGGGTCATCTGATTGGAATAACTTATCTAATTGGAAGAGTCTAGGAGGAGTTATAAGTACAGGTTCATTTGCAACTACAGGTTCAAATAATTTTAACGGTAACCAAACCATAACGGGAAGCCTGATAGTAAACAGCTCATCAGTTATTTTGACTAACCAGACTGGCTCAATGTCTGTAGCATCTTCATCTTTTTCAATATCAGCAAGCTATGTACCCAGTCCTGTTACAGGATTTAGTAATGGGTCTGTACTATTTGCCTATACAAGTTCTATAGCTCAAGATAATTCTAATTTTTATTATGATAATTCAAATTCAAGATTAGGTGTAGGACAAAATAGCCCGTCATCTAAAATAAAGGTGATGAGCAGTACTGCAAGTAATGGGCAAGTATCTAGCGGATTAAATATTCCATATAGCTACGCTGATTCTTGGTTAGCCTTTACTGGAGTACCTTCAAGTGGGGTTCAATTCTCAGCAAATGGGGGTTCTACTGCTTATGTACAGATAGATTTAGGTTTTCAAATTTCTGTTAATCAGTACTCAATCTCCACTCCTATATTAGGGGGCGGTAATGGAGACTATACCACTACACCTACATCATGGACAGTATCAGGATCTAATGATGGAGCTAATTGGACAGGGTTTGATTTAAAAAGTGGAATAGTTTGGACTTCTAATAGCCAGACTCAAACTTTTAATCTATCTAATAATGTATATTTCAGATATTTTAGATATGTGACTATTTTATCAGGATCTGCTATCCAAAGTAGAACAGTCGGAGGCTGGCAATTATATGGACCACCATTACCTTTAGCTAAATTACATATATATACAATAAGTGGCAGTGAAATAGGTCAGATAACTCAAAGATCCCCTACTCAAATTTCTGATCTATCTCAGTATTGGAATGAATCAGGTTCAGTACTATCAGGAATAAATTCAAATGGACGGTATTATGTAAGTGGGGGGTTATCTACTCAATTACTTACAGCATCAGGAAGTCTTTTTAGTTTAAATAGTATAGTAACTACAGGATCAAATAATTTTAACGGTAACCAAACCATAACAGGGTCATTAACTGTATCTGGGAGTCATATTTTAATCGGAACTAAATCTTTAACCGGGTCCTTGTCAACGTCAGGCTCAATTACTGTAATAGGTAATGAGATTATAACAGGGTCATTAACTGTATCTGGTAGTACAACATTATATGGTTCATTAAATGTTACAAGTGGTATTACAAGCTCTTTACAAGGTACTTCATCATATGCCACCACAGCCTCTTATGCATTAAATGGAGGATCAGGAACAGGGTTCCCATACACAGGACAAGCTCTTATATCAGGGTCTCTTACAGTAACAGGGTCATCTTTGTTTTATGGGTACATATCAACAAATGGGAATTTAGGGATTAACACAAATAACCCCACTACACCTTTAGATGTACATGGAGGTGTCAACAGTGGTAATGTAGTACAGGTAGATAATACAACAGACTTAAGAGATACTAGAATCGCCCTATTACAATCTGGGTCATTTCAATGGTACTTTGGTAATGAATATAACAGTGGAAGTAATAATTTTACAATATGGGATGCAAGTAATGCCCCTATAATTGTATCTCTATTCACTTTTAAAAAGAACGGAAGTTTAACAGCAAATTCATTTACAGGGTCATTATTTGGGACAGCTTCCTATGCTAGTACAGCAAGTTACTATGGAGGATCAGTTTTATCATCTAGCTATTCAACAACGGCTTCCTATGTTTTAAATGCTGTATCGGCAAGTTATGCCAATACTACCTCATATGCCCCCAATTATGTTTTAAATAGTGTAACATCATCAATGCTTAGTCCGTATGTATTAACTAGCCAGACAGGGTCTATGTCTGTCAACAGTGCAAGTTATGCAAACACATCATCCTATTCACAGCAATCATTATCAAGTTCATATGCTAATACAGCTAGTATTGCACCTTCGTATACTACAACATCATCTTTCAACTCATTTACATCATCTTATAGTACAGGGTCATTTACAGGCAGTTTTACGGGGCTATTGCAGTATGGGCAACTTACTTTTACAGGAAGTAATGTATTAGGTAGTTTACAAAGTAATGTAAATAATTACAACCAATTAGTATTACAAAATAGTAATTCAGGAGCTACAGCATCTGTTGATATAGTATTTACTAATAATTCAGGGTCTGATTTTTCTTACTATGGAGATATAGGTATGAATAGTAGTGGTTTTGTAGGGTCAAGTAGCTTTAGTTTACCTAATGCTATATTCTTCGGAGCTGCTAATGGAGACTTAACACTAGGTACTTATACATCTAATGCTATACATATAGTGGTAAGTTCATCAAATGTTGACTCACTGTATATTAACTCTTCTGGTTCTGTCTTTATACCTTCGGCATCTTTAACAGGATCACTACAAGGTTCTGCATCATACGCATCTACATCTTCATACGCACCAAACTACACTTTAATTAGTGCTACAGGTTCATTTGCAACTACAGGGTCAAACAACTTTAATGGTAACCAAACTATAACGGGGAGCTTGAGTGTAGGAACAAGCATTATTACAACAGCAGCAGCAGTAACCTCTAATTTAGGTAGTAATACTATATTCACACAAGCAACCGGTTCTCATACATCAGCATTCTATAAGTATACATTTACATCACAATCAAATGCAAGAGCAGGGGAAGTAATGGCAATATGGAATGGAACATCGGTGCAATTTACAGATAATTCAACACCTGATATTGGTAATACACTAGCTGTTACATCATCAGTTTCAATATCAGGAGCAAATGTAATACTGAGTACTTATACACCATCAGCAGGTTGGACAATCAATTCACAAGTAACTTATATCTAATTATATTTATTAACATAAAACCCTCACTTTAGGGACAGTGAACTAAAGTACAATAAAAATGGCAAATGAATTTATAGCCCGTAATGGTATTATTACATTAAATAATACAACTATATCAGGATCTTTAACAGTATCAAGTAGTTTAATTTTACCTCAAATTTCTACTAGTAGTATACTATTTAATTCAACATCCAATATAGTAACAGGTAGTGCAGGATTAACATGGAATGATATAAATGGCATTTTTAATCAATCAGCTACTACACCTGAACTTAGAATTACTACAATAGTAGATGGGACTTATGCTAATATTAAAAGAACAACAGTTTCTAATCAATTATCATTAAGTAATAATGTAGTATCAGTTGCAGGTGTTGGTAGTGCAGTGGGATTTACAGGAGATGGAGCTTATTTTACAGCGTCAGGTAGTGGATTACCAAGTGGAGCGAGTGCATTTTCAATATCAATGTGGATATATTATTATCCTGGAATTAATGCTAATATGTGTTTATTGACTTGGGGGAGTGGTACATCTGTTTCTAGTGGTTCATTAACATTGGTTGGTAGGTCAGGTGGAGGTACTGCTATTAGGTTATATTGTGGAACTACTGCTATATCTAATAGTGTTGGTATATCAGGAGGATGGCATCATGTTGTAATTACTTATGATAGCACTAATGTTAAAATATATGTTGATAATGGTTCTGCTTCTACTTATAATGCAGGTACAATTGGTATTAATTTAAGTTCTTCTACCTTATCCAACAATGCAGCTAATTCTGGGTATGCTGCTCAAAGTGCTCAAGCATACTACAATCAAATATTAATATATAATGGAGTCACACTTACTTCAACTCAAGTTTCTACATTATATGCCAGTGGTAACGGTATTTATAGTTTGCCTAGCGATTTATTAACAGGGTTAGTAAGATATTACCCAACTAATGTTAGTAATGGCTCTTCGTTAACTGAATTAGTTTCTAATTATACAGGAACTATTACAGGAACAGTTACATATCCTAATATTGGTTTTGGTAAGATAACTACACCATCTTCTACTGCCCAATCAAATTATATAATATCTACTGATGGAGTATATGCATCTGAAACAGGGACTTTATACTTAGGGGACACTTATACAGGGAATTATATTCAAGGAATATCTACCAAATTTAAAATAAATAACACTTATTACCCCTTAATAGTAGGAACCAATTCTAAATTATATGTCAATTCGACTAATACATCTAATTTATCAACATTATTAAGTCTTAGCGATTTAGGAGTTGTAGGTGGAGTAAGTATAGGAACTTACGTTACAAGCGTAGCCGCTCCTACAAATGGATTGGCAGTAAGTGGTACTACATTAATAGGTTCTTCTACTGATGATACAATTAATAAATTACAAGTATCAGGTAGTGTTAAAATTGCAGGTAATTCTACATTATCTGGATCTCTAAATATTGTTGCCCCCAATTCAAATTTTGCATCTTCTAGTGTAGTTGTAACTAATAGTGCTGGGTATAACCTATTTCAAATATATAATGGGGGAAACATTATCATAGGGGGTAATCAAACATCCTCTTTATTTCAAATATCACAACCTACTTCAAGTCTAGGTACAATAGCTATAGTGAGTGGTTCCACATCTATAACAGGATCAAGTACTCAATTTACTAATACTTTTAAAGTTGGGGACACCTTTACTGCAACAGGATCTACATACACAATATCTTCAATAGCATCTGATGTAGGTATGGTTATAAGCCCAACTCCTTCAGGGTCATATCCAACAGCTACTTATACATTAACAGGAGGTACTAGATTTAGTACTTACGGTAATGGTAATGTGGCTTGGGGAAATCCAGGTGTAGGTGGGACTAGTGCTACGATGTGGTATGATGCCAGATACGCAGCATTAAACATAGGAACTTCAACACAACAAAGTACCTATCTATTAAACGTAAATGGAGCGTCTAACTTCAGTTCAGTGAGAACCTCCGGATTAATTACATCTCTAGGAGGACTTACAGTAACAGGATCATTCAACATAAGTGGGTCATCTATATTAAAAGGACAAGTTACGTTTGGAGGTCCAACGCCAGTAGTAGTTTCAGGTAGTGGAGCAGGAACAACATCCACGGTAACAATTGCTGGTACAAATAATGGAGGAGTTATAACAGCAGTTACAGGGCTAACTCCTGGTACATCAGCAACTGTAGCTACAGTAACATATACAGCAGCGTTTCCAGCAGGTAGTTCTGCAGTATTATATCCTGCTAATGCAAATACAGCTATATTATCAGGAACCTCAATGGTATATACATCAGGGTCAACTACAAATTTTACTATCACCAGTGGAACAGTATCATTAGTAGGATCTACCACTTATGTATGGAATTATAAAGTAACAGGATATTAAAAATTAAAAATAATGATACAATTTACAAAGTCAATCCAACTAACAACCCCTGAATACTTTAACCCATCAATAGGTACATTCACCTTACTCGATGGGCTCGTTACAGATACAGAAGGGGTAGTGAATGTCCAATTACAATTTGAGCTTCAACAAAACCACATGTCTGGGAATATAACAAAAAGATCAGGAATAGCTTTAGTGCCAAAATATATGTTTGACATACTACTGATACAGTATGATGGGGTAATAGGAGATATTCAAGCATGTGCAACATTGTTGCAAAATTTTAATATAACTGACCTTTCAGATTAAAAATAATGAAACAGGTACTAACGTCATTATTCTTAGTAATCATAGCAGTGGGTATATTCATTATATTATTCATTCCTGCAGCTATATGGCAGATAGTACATTACTTCAAGAACAAAGAGAATCCTGCCTATATAAATGATTTATTATTTAGTACAGCACAATGTATTGATGAATTAGGGGGAGTAATGTATAGACAGATGTTTAGTGATATTCTTTTTACAAAAACCGGAACAAGAATGAATAGTGCTCACCATACTATATCATATTTTATTGGTATTAATAAACAATCTAACACCCTCACTAAAGCTGGAATACTTTTATACAAGATATTAAACTTAATTCAACCTAACCATTGTGAGCAGGCTGTTGTAGATAATGCATAATTGATATTTATAACTATGTCCCAATTATCAAAATCAAACATTGTAACAGGAAATGTAGTTCAGCCTACAGATGTTACGCAAATAGTAGACGCTTTAACTGCATCTGGAAGTTATAATCTATACCTTAACGGAGCCGCAGCAATTGGAGTTACTACAGGGTCTACCACAACTATCCCAGCGAGCTCATCTTTATATGTAAATGGAAATATAAGTGGGTCAGGAAACTTAACTTTATCAGGAAATGTATCTGCCAGTGCTGTTACAGCAAATAATGTTTATGGGAACTTAAATGCCACAAGTGACCTACACCTAACAAGAACAGATGTAGCTTATGCATATATCTTAAGGCCAAATGTAATAGGATTCAAAAATCTACAATTTGCAGTAGAAGGTGGAGGTATTTTAGATAATCTATATTTTAATTCAAAATTTAGTACTTTTACAGGAACCATCTACGGACCTTCTTTATGGCTTACCGGAGCTATAACAGCTTCTAACATAGGTACAGTTGCAGCAGTTAACCTTAATAGTAACGCCACTCAATACCTAAATGGTAATGGCACATTTACTACATTAAATGTAACAGGGTTTACAACCACATCGTCTTTTACTGCATTTACACAATCATATTATGTTGCATCTGCATCATTTGATTCAAGAATAAATGGTATTACTGTACCTCCTCAAACACAAATATCAAGTGGGAGTACATACACCTATGTTACAGGTACAAATGTTATAGTAAGCGGAAGTAATGCAAATACTACACAATTTATAGTAACAGGGTCTCAATCCACCACAGGCACAATCACCTCAACTGGATTTGTGCAATCATCACTCAGAAGCCTGAAAGATGATATTACACCTTTTAGGGGCAGTGCATTAGATTTGATAAAATCAATAGATGTAGTATACTACACATATAAGGTAAATCCAGATATTCAAAAGGTAGGATTTATAGCAGATGATACACACGAGATATTTTCTACAAAATATCACAATGTTATGGATCAAGGTAACACAATAGGAATACTACTTAAAGCAGTACAAGAGCTTCAACAAGAAATAGAAATACTAAAAAATAGATAGATTTGACCGGTTCATTATTTCCTAATAATTTAGTAACATACCTAGAAGTATCACAAAGTGTGGTTAATGGTATATTTTTAGGGGGTGCTGCTATACCTCAAACCAACACTTGTATAACAGCATATTCTGCCTCTGTTTTATTAGAAATTAATTCACTTTATTTACCTAATAACCAATGTCCTACATGGGGGCAATTGTATGCAGCCAGACCTACATTATCTAATGTTACAGTAGTACCTACATATGCAGCAGCAGGGGGGTATAAACAATATCTAATAACAGTATCCACTAATGGTAGTATCGCGGTTGATACTAATGTAACATCTCTTATATCATACAGTTATAATAATATAAATGGAGATTATGTTTCTTCAAACTTAGTATTAACTATACCTAGTGGAAGTTACTACACAAGCAGCTATGTTTCACCTTTATATAGTAAGCCTTCTGTAAACATAACATACCTATCACCTTTATCGTCTATTGACCAAAAGTACTTAATAGGAAATCCACAAAGTTAAACCTTATATTTATTACTATAGGCACTAGCCAAATAAAAATAAAACAAACCAATGACCGAAACAATATCAACACCAGGCGTCTATACTAGCGAAGTAGATCAGTCGTTCATAGCCCCCATTCAAGTACCTGATGGATGTGCAATCATAGGACCTACATCAAAGGGTCAAGCTTTTGTACCTACTAGTATACAATCCCCGGGAGAATTTAGTGCTATATTTGGTACTCAAACCTCTAATACTTACGTACCTCAAACTGTATATAACTACCTTCAAGCAGGTAATAGTATTAATGTTACGAGGGTATTAGGTAACGGTGGATGGGCTTTTAATTCCACAAACAAACTGGCGGCATTGGTGAGTGGGAGTACAATCCTTACTGTATTTCACCCTACTCAAAACACACAACCTACACTTGTAAACGAAAACTATGTTTCTGCAAGTGGTACATATAACAGCTTTAATTTGATTATAAGTGGTAGCCAGTTGAATACAACTTCAGCATCAGTATCACTTGTACCTGCAAATGCAAACTACGTAACTAAGGTGTTAGGTACTTCTGCTAATTATCAAACAGGAAGTATATTCCCTTACTTGAACTTTAGTAATTTCCAAACATCTGCTTCATTAGCAAGTGTTGCAGTATCCTCATCTCTTACTACCGGAACTTGTACCTTTACAAGTTCATACGCACAAGGATATGCATCTGCAGCTAGTCCATGGATTATCACATCAACTGCTACAAGACTTTTCCAATTTGTACACAGATCACAAGGATTTGCATCTAACCAAGATGTAAAAGTAGTAATACAAAACATAACTGTAAATACAAATCCTACTGTATACACTACATTTGATGTAATAGTTCGCCAAGCTAATGATACAGACAAGACACCGGTTATCTTAGAACAATACACACAAGTAAACCTGAATCCTAATGATCCTAAATACATAGGATTAGCAATAGGGGATAAGTATAAATATTTTGACAGCAATACAAATAAAGTAATCTCTCAAGGAAACTTTGATAATATATCTGCTTACATTCGCGTAAGTGTAACTACAGGGGTAGCTAACGGAGCAATCAATCCTAACGTAGCACCTAACGGTTACGAAGCTATCTATGAAACAATAGCTGGCTTCTCTAACGCATATTTACCCACTGCATCTTTTGTATACAGTAACACAGGATCTTTTGTATACAGTGGATTTGACTTCAGTAATACTGATAACTGGAATTACTTAAACCCAGTACCTCAAGAAGCAACTCAAGGTAGAAACCAACCTTTTTACCTTTCTGCATCTGATAATAAATTTGTAGTTCCTTTACAAGGAGGTACAGATGGTATGTCTTATCAGACAATCCAAAAGATGGGTGCAGATATCCTAAGTACAAACGTATTTGGATTTGACTTATCAAGCAACGGTACAGGTGGATATGCAGCATTTGCACAAGCAATTAATATCTTATCTAACTCCCAATTATACAACTACGGAATACTGGTTATACCTGGTGTGTTAGAATCCTTACACGGAGCTGTTACTGCTTATGCACAAACAATGTGTGAAACAAGACAAGATACTGTATACCTACGTGATTTAGTAGGAGTTAATGATACTGTTCCTTTTGCAATTACAACAGCAGCAGGTTTGAATAGTTCTTACTCTGCTACTTACTATCCTTGGGTAAAGGTAACTGACATTGGATCTTCTAAAAAGATATATGTCCCTCCAACCGTATTAGTACCACAAGCTGTGGCATATAATGATAAAATTGGAGCTTCATGGTTTGCAGTAGCAGGTACAGGAAGAGGTACACTCGGAGGTGCTATAGATACTAAAAACCGTCTTACAAAAGTAGAGCAAGGTCAATTGTATAATGCCTCTATCAATCCTATTATCAAGACTCCTAATACGGGTGTAGTAATCTGGGGACAAAAGACATTATTACAACAAAACACTGCTTTAAACAGATTGAATGTAAGAAGGTTACTTATCACACTAAAGAATTACATATCAACTATTGCAAATGATTTAGTGTTTGAGCAAAATATCAACACAACCAGGAACGCATTCTTAAATAAGATTAACCCTTACTTAAGCAATGTTCAACAGAATCAAGGTATTACAGCTTACAAAACAACATGTGATGCTTCTAATAACAGCAATACTGATATAGCTAACCACATCCTAAACTGTAAGATACAAATCATACCTACTGAGTCTATTGAATTCATCTTACTAGAATTTGATATCTCAAGTCAAGGAGCTACATTTAACTAAAATAACAATTAACAAATATAAATAAAACATTATGATCCTTGATCCAAATGACATACAAAGTACAGTGTTTGAACCTGTATTGCAAAACAGATTTATTTTTTACGCAGATGGTATTCCAAGCTATTTAGTTAAAAGTATAGATGGAATAGGGTATGAAAGTTCAGAATTTAAAATCGATTATATTAATAGCTACTTCAAGGGTCTTGCCAAAGTGACATATAATGACATTAACATATCACTATATAACCCTATAAGCCCCTCCGGAGCTCAAATTCTTGAACAAAAATCAAGATTAGCTTACGAAAGACTGACAGGACGTCATGGGTATATGGATATGTACCAGTTTGACGCAACCGTAAACATACTTGGACCTGCCGGTGATATTGTAGGGGAGTGGATATTTAAAAGAGCATCTATTAAAAGTGCAAAATATGGTAGCTACGATTATGCTAGTGAGAATTATGTTACTATGGATATAGTACTACAAGTAAACGGTATAGACTTAGATTTCTAATAAATTTATTAAATTATATCAAGAAAAATCCTTACCTTCGCGTAGGGATTTTTAGTTTAAACTATATTATAGATGGAAACAAAAGTATGCACTAAATGTAAACAAGAGAAAGACATATCTAATTACTCCCTTGAAAAAAGGAGAAATGGGTACAGACCTAGATGTAAATCCTGTGCAGAGGAAGATCGTCAAGAATATTATACCAAAATAAAGAATAGATTACCTATTATCTGTGAAACTTATACTTGCAGTG
>Ga0208620_1000113_pt1 | contig 13856 bp, 9 predicted proteins | sample CryBogCBH24Jun08_FD_184593 | JGI IMG/M metagenome (GOLD analysis project Ga0208620, IMG submission 184593) | Freshwater microbial communities from Crystal Bog, Wisconsin, USA - CBH24Jun08 (SPAdes) | ecosystem: Environmental > Aquatic > Freshwater > Lake | place: Crystal Bog, Wisconsin, USA... | reverse complement strand
TCTCTTTCCCTGCCCTTGCTTGACGGCAAGATAGGCCTCAACCGCTTTCGTAGTGACGGGCTTTGAAAAAATGGCCCGCCATTCCTTCTGGAACTCTGAGACTTGCTCGCCCTTCGCCTTTCCCTTGAGTTGCGCTGCTAGTTTGTCTAGGCGCTCAAAGGCTCCGCGTAACTGGGGAATTGTCATTGTCTTTGGTTGTTTTTGCGATTTGCTGATCTTTCTGGTCTTGGTTGACTTCTTAACCATCTACTAATGGTGAGACTTAAAAATAAGGAAGCTCTTCGAGCTTCCTTATTTTTAAGATCCATCACCAAATTAGTCGTTGGACATTTATTTTAAAGAAGCTAAAGCTTCCTTAAAATAAAGTCACAACGTTATCTGAGAGGATTTCTCATAAGGCTGAGAACTTCCGCCGTGCTTATATTCGATTTAACATTGGGCGCTTTCGTTGTTACAGATGCACTCATAGGGCTGCCTCTGACAAAATTTAGGAGGAAGCCGATGCAGAAGAGAACAAGCATAGCGATAAGGAAAGGATAAGAAAAGTTATACATCATGGTCTGCCATGTGCTCTCAGTATACTCGGCACGAAATGTGGCAGCATGCTCATAGGCTACGACGGCTAACATGAGGGAGGCGATAATGGCAAGGAGGAAAGGGGCCAGTCTGGGTATTACACCAAACACAAGGAGAGCTGCGAGAGTCAGTATAAGTAATGATGGAAGATAAAGCTCCATGTTCTTCTTTTATCATTAGATTTTCTCAATCAGATCAACCTGGGTAAGGAAATGCTTCCGACAGCAAGGTCGGAGAACCCCGAGCGCATCCATAATCTTCTTCTCCGGAGTCTCTGGGATTGATGTGCCATCAAAATACAACTTCTGTTCGGCATTCTCACCCTTCATCTCCTTGAGCTTGGCCTGATAAAAGCGCCACTGATCGGCGATGGGCTTACCGCAATTCATACAACGAATAGGAGGAAGCATACTACTGACTTGGGCGGTTTCGTTCGCGCCAATTTTATTAAGGCGCTAAAAATGCGTTCAAAGGGGGTTGTTCAATACCAATCCGAAAGTCAGAAGATGTCTTCAGTCACGAATCCTGGAACGAATTACCTCGGTAGTAATCCTCTGGGGCAGAAGGTGCGGAACCTGGAGAGCCAGGTTGAGAGCCTGAAGAAGGTTGTTGAGATGCTTGTGAAGAATATGAGCGCGGCTGGACACTCTGCAGCGGCAGCCGCTGGTGTGGCGGGTCCTCCTGGACCGGCTGGTCCTCCTGGACGCGATGGTCCTCCTGGACGCGACGGCCTCCAGGGACCGGCTGGCCCTCAGGGACCGGCTGGCCCTGCGGGTCCGGCTGGTCCCCAGGGACCGATGACCTACATCGCCATGCCGCCGCAGCAGTTTGCGGCTGCAGCTGCGGCGGCGGTCCCTGCTCTTACTGCGGCTACCCCTGCAGCAACTGCAGCTGCGGCTCCTACTGCGGCTGCGCCTGTTCCCGAGGTTCCTTCAGAGTAAGAAGATGAAATTTGGAATACACACTGTCTTCATTCCTCGAGAAAACATACTTTTTCTCGAGGAATGGATTGTTTATCATATGAGCATTGGTGCTGAAGCATTTTATCTATACGATAATACTGGCTCAACTGCAAAAGATGCTGATACAATGCATGTAAATAATAACATTGCGAAAAATGGAAAGAATCGCTTTGGAATTGATATTGCTAAACTCACCGCAAAACTATCAGATATAGAAATAATGGAAAAAATGGTGAGTTTAGCCCATTGGTATCCTGTTCACTTTATTCGATGGGCAAACAAGGATTCTGCAGGAAATATCTTATACGATCAATACAAATCCTGTGCTAATTGTGTTTCCCTCGCAGAAACAGATTGGTTAGCGTTTATTGATATCGATGAATTTATAGTCATTGATAGAAGTAAACAAACACCTAGGAAAATACAAGAACTTATAGGGGGATGGGAAGCCGAAGGAATTACAAAGGTGACAATCAATCAAGTAAAGTTCAAAGATCGTTTTGTTCATTACGCGGAAACAGGCGAAAACTCTATTAAAAATATAACCGAATCAATGCAAGTCGATACAACTGACTGGGGACAAAAATGTATACTTTCAAGGGCTCATTTTTTCAATGATCCCAAAGCCAGAAACTTTTTTATACATATTCTGGACGTGACATCTGGAAAAAAAATTGTATCTTCTATTCATGAAATTGGATTCAACCATTATAATCTGAATCCTGCGCAACTCAAATGGATTGAATCGGACCCTGGCATCTCAAAGCGGGAGAGGAAAATGGTTCAAGATACTGTAGTATCAAGACGTTTCCTCACATCTTTCCTACCTTTCGTATCTTCTGGAGTGTTGAAGAACTCATCTTTATTCCATGATATTCATCCAGTTCAAAGAGTAGCCTCTGAAGAGGCGCAGTCGGCTTCTGCTTCAAAAGATTAATAATCGTTGCCTGCTGCTCCACTGTCCACTTTGACTTGATCACCTTTACATCTTGCCCTTCTTTTTGTTCAGACACACGCACAGGCCCCTCGCTTGTCTGCTTTACAGGTTGAATCTCTAGGAGACCAGCATGGTGCTTGTCATGACAGGTCTGGCAGACAGCAATTAGATTTCGCATATGGTCCTTGTGAGTTCCATCTGCAAAATGACCCGTTTCCCCCGCCTCCTTTTGTGGCCTGATATGGTGGATTTCAATGTCAGAGACAAGAGGGTGCTGGCAGAGTTCACAGCTGCGCCGCTGAACCTTCCAGCTACTTTGTGTCTGCTCCGAATCCTCAGGAGCCGTTCCCAGAAGTTCATGGCGAAACGCCTGCGCCTTTTCCAGAAACTCAAATGGAAGATTGAGGGCACGAGCCACTTCCAGGCCATACATACTTGAACCCGCGCCCTTCTGTAGGCTGCGATCATATGTCAGGACTCCTGTCTTTGGATCATAGCGAACACGAAGATGCCACACTTGCACTGCGTCGGTGACCGCCTTCAGGCTCATCAGTCCATGAAGATGCGTGGCGAAAAGAAAAGAGGCCTGTTTGTCCTTGAGCCAGGTGAGAGCCGCGGCGACTAAGCTGGTGGCCGAGGTGGATTCCGTTCCGCTGCACACTTCGTCGCCCAAGACAAGAGACTTGCCATCCACCTTCAAGAGAATCTCGCGCAGCTCTGTCATTTCAACCGCAAAGCTGGAGAGACCTGCCCACAAGTTATCATGATTCAGAATGCGAGTGAACACAGATCCATAAGGGGAAAGACGGAGCCTGGTGGCAGGAACAAAACAGCCACATTGGGCTAAGAGAACAGCAATGCCAACCGATTTCATCAGCGATGACTTTCCACTCGCATTCATTCCATAGAGAAGCCAGCCATTTGCATCAAGGGTCACCGAATGCTTCACGTATTCAAGACGAGTTGCCTGTGCCTCAATCAGGGGATGGCGCAGACCTTCAATATCGATGTTACCTGTGGACCCGTCGACGAGTTCGGGCCTCACAAATCCTCTCTCTGTGCAAACGCGCTCTAAGGTGACAGTCACATCAAGAGCGGCGAGCCAATCCTCTATAAATGACCAGGTTTCAAAGGAGGAGTCCGCAAAGGCCGAGCAGACAGGAGGAAGTTCTCTCTCAAAGAGTCCCTGGATCTCTTCGCGAAGCCTCATAATCTTTGTATGCACTTCCTCTAGGGCAGGAATATTCAAGTTTCCACCCGACTTTCTATCCGTGACGGTAATTCCTGGGTATGGCGCAGGAGTCATTGTAGAGTGACTGAGGCGTGTCTTGATCTTCTGGAGTGTTGTCTTGGATCCTGTCACCGTGTAGCCCTCCAGTTTCAGAGCCGCTTCAGGGAGAGACGACCAAGCCCTTACCTTTTCCAGAATTGCATCGGCTTCTGAATTCAGGGTCGCCAGCACCTTTTCTGCCGCGGCTGTTTCTGGTCCCTTGTCATCTGGAAGGAAAAAGAGATCTTCATTTGATCTACACGCCTTCTCCGTTGAAAAGGTGGATTTGAATGCCTTAATATATTCATCGACCTGTTCTCCGCCCAATAGTTCCAAGAGTTTCTTTGTATATACATAACTTTGTTCTAGGGCGAGGACATCTGCCGCGGTCACCTTGAATGTCTGGATTTTGCGATGAATGCGAGGAAGGTCTGAGATCTTTTGGAGTAGCGAAGCAATCTGCTGCTTCTTCTCTTTCGGCAACTGGCTGATCTTTGTGATTTCTTCAAGTCTGCTCTCTAAAGTTTGGATGGAGCGAATTGGATAGAGAAGTCTTTGGCGCATGGCCCTTCTCCCCATCTGTGTATTTGTCTTCATGAACAGATTGAGCACATCTAGGAAATTGATCTGTGTGAGAACATTGTTTCCTAAGTAAACAGATTCTTCTGGAATCCAGAGGCCGTGTTTGGGAAGATGTTCTTGAAAGGAGGGAAAGTGTTCGTCTACGAAGCGCAGAAGAGAGGCGAGTGAATTTACGCAGAGAGGAGCAGCCTGCAAATGGAGATATTCTCTTATAGGAAGAAGTGTCTTGGGTTTGAAGATGCGCATGAAGGTGTCGTCTGGAGTCGCAATGGAAGGAGCAGGCTTGATATGGATTGCGGTGGTTGGAAGGGCGAGACGACTACGAAGAAATCCCTCTTCTGGTGCAGTCAGAGCCTGGCCTGACCAGTAGACAACACATTCGCGCGGCGGATACACTTGGAAGAATTGGAGAAGATCATCTGCGGACCAGGTGTCTGTGCGACCAACCGCCGTGCCCTGATAGGAGACACTCTGGCCTGTTGTCAGATCCAGGGCAGACGCTCCAAAGGTGGGCGGCTTCCAGAGCTCTTCTTGGAGCCAGACGGTTGCGAGGAACATGGATTCCATTGAATCGGCTGTTTCCAAATGTGTTCCTGGCGATAGGATGCGCGTCATGTGACGTGTGATCTTACCTCGCAGATCTTTTGACTCTTCAAAGAGAACACATGTCCAGCCTTGGAGTGTGAGGCGCATGGCAAAAGTGTGAAGAGACTGGGTTGGAATGCCTGACCAGAGCCCTTCGCGGCCTGTGGGTCCCTTATTGAGAAGTTTGATGGCGAGTAGGTCGGCAATTTCTTTGCAGGTTGTCTGTGGGTCAGGATCAAGAATATCATAAAACTCGAAGAACTTTCCTACCTGTAAAAAAATGGCTGTTTTGGGACCATAGAGTTGACTGTATTTTTTGAAGTGTGCGACGTAGTCATCATACATGCTCATGTCGCTTATATAGTTAAGGTGCTTCGGCTTTAGCCCAAGCAGCCCAAACAGTCTGTTAAACAGAATAATAGACGCGCCTAAGACCATACTCACGAATACACTTCTCCAGAACACAGTGGCACTCGGCGCACGGCTTTGAATTCAGAGTGGTTCCTTGCGAGGGGCTGATACGCCAAACATACATATCAGCTCCGCGCAACTTTGTCATATCTCCTAGAAGCCTAAGCGCAGCAATCTCTGCGTGAATCGTGCAGGCTGGATAGGAGTTTCTCTCACTGTATCGGGGGCCAACCCTCGTCTTTCGGGATCGGTATCCGACCTTATTATTGGTGGCCGCGAGCACCTCACCTTTCAAAACAATCGCACTGGTATGAATGGATGTTTTGTCAGAGTCAATATAGACTGGGGGTTTGATGGTTTGCCTAAGATATTCGAAGAAGCTTGAGCTTCGCATTTGGTAAGTTCCTAGTTGTGTAGGTTACCTTCAAATTTACTACCGGTGTCGCTCAAAATTAAGGAAGCTCAAAGAGCTTCCTTAATTGTGAGGCCTGACACCATAAACGTCGTAGGACATTTAAATTAAGGAAGCTAAAGCTTCCTTAATTTAAAGTCACGACGGTAACTATAAATTAAAGCGCCTTCTGCTTAAGAACCTGAAAATCACTGTATATCTGTCGTAAAATAGACTCAGGCGCCTTGGATTCTGACTTGACTAAGCCTGATGCAACAAGTTCCTTCTTCAGGCTATCAATCGGCATCTTTTCGCTCTCCTTCTTGATTGTCTTTGCACGATTCACCTTCTTATTCAGTCCATCTACCGATACACGAATGCGCCTGGCAACCTTGAGGGTCTTAGATTTTACAGGCAGTTTCTTAATGACCACAGGACCGGACTTCTTCGGCGGAGAGAGAATTAGTGACTTATCTTTCTTCTTGTCCAGGATCACCTTGGCGCCTGCTTGCTGTAGAACATCACGGGGAGGCCCCCCAGGATCACCGCCAGATCTAATTATATTAGGGGAAGGATCACCGCCAGATCTAATTATATTAGGGGAAAGATCACCCCCTTTTTTAACAGTGATTCTCTGACTACCGATTGGCTCCTCTTGAACCTGCTTCTTTGATCGCCGCTTTCGCGTTTTGACTCCACTTAATAAACTTTCAGCGGCGCCCCCTACTACCCTCACTGTTTTTGTGGTAGTTTCCGCCATCTACTAAAAGAGCTTAAAAAATATCACCAATAAAATTGGACACATAAGGCGCTACCTCCAAGTATATATAAAATGATTCCGTCCTATAGGCAGATATTAGATAAGTATTTTGCCCAGGCGGAGGGCCGACAGATTATCTCACATCAGCTCGAATCCTTCAACCATTTCATGGACATTGATATTCCTGAAATTGTTCAGCAAGTGAATCCCATCGTGATTCGCGGCAGTCCAGAGATTCCTCTTTCAGGTCCTCGCTCTGCCCTTGCTACTGCAACGGGGCTCTCCACAACGGCTGCAAATGCTCTTATGAGTGCAGCCACTGCGGCACCAAACACAGTTGCAATCGTCCAGGCCAACTATGAATATGAAGTTCAGATTCTGTTTGAGAATATCAGCCTGCGAAAGCCCACTATCTTTGAGAATAATGGTGCTATCCTTCCTATGATGCCCAATGATGCGCGTCTTCGTAACCTGACCTATGCCTCACCCCTTTTCGTTGATGTTCGTGTGAAGACCACCTTTATCAACAATACGAAGCAGGGTGAGCGGATCGTCAGGGAGCGTCTCTTTCCTAACGTCCATCTTGGAAAGATTCCTGTGATGGTCGGCAGTAAGTATTGCCTTCTCCATGACCAGAAGCACCTTCACCCGAGTTCTTTGGGTGAGTGCGCAGAGGACTTCGGTGGCTACTTTATTATCACCGGTGGTGAGCGCGTCATTATCAGTCAGGAGCGCATGTCAGAGAACCGCCCTTTCGTCTTTCGCAATAATCGCAACCCCACCAAGGAGGTTGAGGTTATTGAGGTGAAGAGTATCGGTCCTGATAATGACCAGGTGCCCAAGAATAATGCGGTGAAGATCATGTATCACCCAAAGAACCCTCAGCTCCACATTCTCCGTGCCACTATTCCCAGGATTAAGACAGATATTCCTTTGTTCATCCTCTTCAGGGCCCTCGGTGTTGTCGCCGACAAGGACATCTATGATCTGATCATCGGCACCGAGAATGATGCGCTCTTTGACTCTGTGATGAGTGAGACGATTCTTGAGGCCCAGGAGATCCAGACACAGGAGCAGGCCCTCGCCTGGATCAGCACGCAAGTGAATAGCTGGTCGTCTCGTGGAAACAAGGCGCTCAAGATCTCAGACATTCTGAATACCGAGTGCTTCCCTCATGTGGGTATCAATGAGGCCAGCTGGTATGACAAGGCGTGCTTCTTGGCCCACATGACGCGCAAGGTTCTCTGGGTCAACTCGGCGCGTATTCCCAATGATGACCGTGATGCGTATCCCAATAAGCGCGTGGATCTCCCTGGCTTTCTTCTTGCCAATCTGTTCCGCACGTATTTTACTACGAAGATGATCAAGGATATCCGCGCCTCTGTTGCAAAGGAGATTCACGGCGGCTCGTGGCGTGCGTCTGGCAACTTCGAGGACATCTTGAACGTGAGCAACATCAACAAGATGATCAAGTCGGTCATTCTGGAGGTCGGCCTCAAGACGTCTCTTGCCACTGGCAATTTCGGATCTGCAAAGGCGGGCGGGCCTACCAAGATTGGTGTCTCGCAGGTTCTCAACCGTCTGAACTACATCAGTGGTGTGTCACACTTGCGTAGGATCAGCACACCTATTGAGAAGACGGGTAAGCTTGTTCTTCCCCGCAAGCTTCACAATACACAATTTGGATATATTTGCTCATGTGAGACTCCAGAGGGTCACGGTGTAGGCGTAGTGAAGAACATGAGCAGCACGGCTATTGTCAGTATCTACAGCAATCCTGGCACTGTGCGCGACTACATCAAGACCCTGAAGACGCTGGTGCCTCTGAATCAGACCTCAGCAGAGGAGAAGCATAATCACACGCGTCTCTTCGTAAATGGTGCGTGGCTTGGCATTGTAAAGAATAAGGATGCGATGAAGACGCTGGAGTCCCTACGATATGCAAAGAGGTCAGGTCGCATCCACGTTCAGACAGGTATTATCTGGCGCGCGGCCCTGCGTGAGATCTGGATCACGACGGAGGCGGGTCGCATGCTCCGTCCTCTCATGTTTGCCAGCACTATCAGGGAGATTGCATCGGATAAGGAGGGTATCTTGAAGGCATCTGTTGATAACCTGAAGACGTGGGAGGAGATCCTCGTCTGGGAGTCGCCTGGAAAGAATCATCTCATCGAGTATATTGATCCTGGTGAGACGGAGAGCTCGTATATTGCCATCTATCCCGCCGATATCGTTCAGCACAAGGACCGCAGCTACACACACTCAGAGATCCACCCTAGCACCATCCTAGGCACTCTGGCGAGCAATATCCCTTTCCCTGACCACAACCAGTCGCCGAGAAATTCGTATCAGGCGGCGATGGGAAAGCAGGCCATGGGTATGTATGCGCTGAACTTTAGGGAGCGCTTTGATGCGATGGCGCACCTCCTCTGCTATCCGCAGGTGCCCTTTGTTAGCCCCTTTATGTCGAAGTTCTATGGTGCGCAGGCCATGCCGTCGGGCCAGAATATCATTGTGGCCATTGCCACCTACACAGGCTACAATCAGGAGGATTCCGTGATTATCAACAGAGCGTCCATTGAGCGTGGCCTCTTCCGCTCTATCTTTTACAGGACCTACAAGGACGAGGAGCGCAAGAACCAGTCGTCGGGTGAGGAGGAGCGCTTCTCCAATCCTGACACGAGCACGACGCGCCAGATGAAGAACGCGAACTACGAGAAGCTGGGCGAGAACGGTTTCGTGCCTGAGAACCAGTTTGTGAATTCGGATGACATCTTGATTGGAAAGGTTGTGCCCATGAGGATTCCCACGGGAATGGTGGTTCCTGCGGGGGCCAAGAAGTATCGCGATGTGTCAAAGACGATGCGCAACAATGAGTCTGGCTGGGTGGATCGCATCTTCAGGAACAGGAACGGTGAGGGCTATTCCTTTGCCAAGGTGCGGGTGCGCCAGGATCGCGTGCCTGAGATTGGTGACAAGTTCTCATCCCGCCACGGACAGAAGGGAACGCTGGGAATGATTCTGCAGTCAGAGGACATGCCGCAGACGGCCTCGGGCCTTGTGCCTGACATGATCATCAACCCGCACTGCCTCGCAGAAGACCATGAGATTTTAACCGAGAGGGGGTTCATGAGCTGGCAGGAGGTTCAAGCTGGATACGAGGCGGGTGATTTGCTGATTGGCGGATACAATCACGCCACAGGCTCGCTCGTCTATGAGAAGCCGAGTGCTTTCATTCTCAATGAGTCGAAAGAGAGGGAAATGATTGAGTTCACTCACTCTGCAGAGAATTCAAATGGCGTATCACTCTTGGTTACGACAGACCACGATATGTTTGCCAAGAAGGGTAAGTTCTATGGTGAGACGGTCACATGGGACGGTGTTCAGAAGGGTTCTCGTGGCGCATCTCATCGTATTGCGAAGGATTATGAGAAGTGTAAGGCTGCCACTCTTCTCGATAATGATGCGGTAAAGTTTATTGGAAAGGCGAGGGCAGGTATTGAGTGTAGCAAACTCAATGGCTTACCATTTGCAGATAAGCTCGGACTGAATACGGCTGAGAAGGTTCAAGCATTCTGTGAATTCTATGGCTACTGGCTCGGCGATGGAACTCTGCGATTCGGTGGAAACTCAGTGGAGATGTGCCCAGTCAAGCTTGTCGATGATGACTGGCTACGTAAGCGCTTTGCTGCCCTAGAACTTGTAGAGGGACAACATTACACCTATAATGTAATTGGCGGTCATTCAGAGTCAAGGCCTGTTCGCTATCGCTGGTCCATTATTGACAGGGATTGGTTTGATCTCTTCTGCGCGGAATATGGAAAGAAGTATGCGAAGTATGAGAACTCAACCACTGCTCCCGAAGTGACTTCCACAACAGAGCCCGAGGCCATCAAATCTGCGAAGTGGATGGCCCCTTGGGTTTGGGCTCTTTCAAGCGAGCTTGCACAATCTCTCCTTGCTGGCCTGCGCTTCGCAGATGGATGCGAGAAGGCGGATCGTAATGTGATTTGGACATCATCTGCTCGTTTCAGAGATGAAATTGTTCGCCTTGCCCTTCACGCTGGATATTCTGCACATTTCAATACCCAACATCAAGTTGGCGATGTGTGCGGAGAGGATAAGGAGGGGCGGGCAATTGTGGCCAGGCATATCAGCTGGAAGGTATCCTATACCTATACACCGAGGGGATCTGAGCCAGTTCTCAACGGTCAGCGTGATATTAAGAAGGCCTCCTATACTGGTCGGACATGGTGTGTCACTATGCCAAATGGCTTTATCATCACACGACGTGCCCTTCGGAATACAGAGGGGGTTGTTACATGGGCATCCCGTCCCATTATCACAGGGCAGTGCATCCCTTCGCGCATGACGATTGCGCACATCATGGAGACGCTTCTTGGAAAGATGTCATGCGAGCTCGGCTGCCTCGGCGACGGCTCTCCTTTCAATGATGTGACACTCGACGGTATTCAGAAGATTCTGCGGGACAAGCTGGGTATGGAGCCGGCTGGAAATGAGATTCTGTATAACGGCTATACGGGAAAGATGATGGACACGAGTATCTTCGTTGGGCCATGTTATTACCAGAGGCTACGGCACTGCTCGGCGGATAAGCTCCACAGTCGTGCCTCAGGTCCTCTTGTTATGCTGACGCGTCAGCCGGCAGAGGGTAGGGCGCGCGAGGGTGGTCTCCGTTTTGGAGAGATGGAGAGGGATTGCGTGGCGGCGCATGGTATTTCCGAATTCACGAAGGAGCGTCTGATGGAGTGCTCGGACTTGTTCCGCTGCTGGTCGTGTCAGGATTGCGGTCTGATCGCGATTGTGAATCCCAAGGAGGGCATCTGGATGTGCAAGGGCTGCGGCAATACGACGCACTTCAGCCCGATTGAGATCCCCTACGCCTACAAGCTCTTGCTGCAGGAGTTGGAGACGATGTCAATCACGAGCCGCATCATTACGCAGGGGAAGCTACTGAAGCACCTTGGCACTATGAAAGCAAAGTAGAAATATCAGAATAAAACTCGGACGTTAGCATATTTCTCATATCTCCAAGATCTCGGAGAGCAAATAAAGAGACTTCTGTAACTTCCGTTGTCTTAGAGAGTATTCTGTGATAGATTAGCTCTGAAACTGAGAGAGGCAAATTATTATAAAAAGGAGAAAAATATCCGTTTTTTGATAAAAAAACAGATAATTTGAAAACTGTCTCGATTGGCTCAACGAAGACACTGTATTCCTTATATACATGCGGGATTCCAAGATCTTTAGAAAACTCCGTAACGTGTTCAGGTGTCATGGCGAAGACTCCAAAAAGTTCCTCGACAACCTCTCTCACCGCTGTTTGTTCTGCCGTTTCTTCGTCCTTCCTTTTTCCACCGAATCCACTCAACCTATTGAGTTTTGGATGAAATCCTGCTAGCACGGACCTTGATTGGCCATCTACAAAAAGGATACCTGCCATCTCTTTACTAATCATATTTAATATCATTAGGCTCGCCGCAAAAATTGAGTTTCCTTCCACCCTACTTGCGGGTAAGCCCGGTTAATTGTAAAGATGTCTTATAGTATGCAGGTTCAAAAGCGCGACGGAACTCTGGAGCCTGTCTCGTTTGACAAGGTCCTCTCTCGTGTGCGGAAGTCTGCGCGGGGACTCCAGGTCAACCCTGATGCTCTTGCCCAGCAGGTCCTCTCGCGCATCTATGATAAGGTGCCGACGACTCAGCTGGATGAGCTGACGGCAGCAAATGCGGCCAGTCTGGGCACGATTCACCCTGACTGGAATGTCTTGGCGGCGCGAATTGCCATCAGTAACCACCAAAAGAATACGTCACCTTCCTTTACTGCGGTAGTGAAGGCTCTGGCGTCACAGACGATTCAGAAGACGGGAGAGAAGACGAGCAGTATTTCGTCTGTTCTGCTGGATGTTGTAACCCAGAATGCGGCGCTTATTGATGCGCGCATTGATCACACGCGTGATTATCTGCTGGACTACTTCGGTTTCAAGACCCTGGAGAAGTCATATCTGCTGCGTGACTCCGATATGAAGATCCTGGAGAGGCCGCAGCATATGTGGATGCGTGTCTCTCTGGCGATCTGGCACGATGATCTGGAGAAGGCATTTGAGACATATGATCTCCTCTCGCAGAAGTTCATGACGCACGCGACACCGACCCTCTTCAATGCGGGCACGCCTCGTCAGCAGCTAAGCTCATGCTTCCTCTTGGCCATGGCCGATGACAGCATCGCTGGAATCTACAAGACTCTCGGTGATTGCGCTGCCATCAGTAAGTTTGCAGGCGGTATTGGTCTCCACGCTCATAATATTCGGGCGCGTGGTTCTCTGATCCGCGGCACGAATGGGATGAGCAACGGTCTTGTTCCCATGCTCCGCGTCTTTAATAACACGGCGCGCTATGTTGACCAGTGCTTTACTCCCGATACGGTTGTAATTGGAAAGGGGGGCTCTGAACGCTTAATCAAGGATTTTGTAGAGGGAGATGATATCCTAACAAGTGATGGGTATAAGAAAGTTCTGAAGCCTGTATCTCATTGGCATAGTGGGCCTATGAAACTAGTTCAAGTAGAGGGTGCGCCTACTCCTGTTTGTGTAACCGCTGAACACCCAATTCTCTCACTAAAGAGCAATGGCCTATCAATTGATACAATCCAGAATAGTATTAATATTGGAACTATGAAGTTGGAGTATTTAGAAGTAAAAGAACTTTCGGTGGGCGATTATACTCAATGTAAGGGTAATCTTCTTCGTATTGTGTCAATTGAAAATACAGAGTATAGCGGTCCTGTTTATGACTTTGAGATTGAGGGACCGCATGACTACACGGTTGCTCACCTCGGTGTTGCGCACAACGGTGGTGGTAAGCGGAACGGCAGCTTTGCCGTCTATCTCGAGCCCTGGCACGCGGATGTAGAGGACTTCCTGAAGCTAAAGCTCAACTCGGGCTCAGAGGAGGAGCGCGCACGTGATCTCTTCTATGCGCTCTGGGTCTCGGATCTCTTTATGGAGAGGGTGGAGGCGGATGAGGACTGGACCCTCTTCTGTCCCTCTGAGGCGCCTGGCCTCGCAGATGTGTGGGGTGCGGAGTTCAAGGCGCTCTACACGAAATACGAGGCCGAGGGGCGCGGCCGCAAGACGGTCAAGGCGCAGAAGCTGTGGTTCCAGATTCTCGATACACAGATGGAGACGGGCACTCCCTATCTTGTCTACAAGGACGCAGCCAACAGCAAGTCAAATCAGCAGAACCTCGGCACAATCAAGTCGTCCAACCTGTGCTCTGAGATCATTGAGTTCAGCAATGCGCAGGAGACGGCGGTGTGCAACCTGGCCTCCATTGCGCTACCTGCTTTCGTGAAGGACGGTG
>Ga0208620_1000112_pt1 | contig 13912 bp, 14 predicted proteins | sample CryBogCBH24Jun08_FD_184593 | JGI IMG/M metagenome (GOLD analysis project Ga0208620, IMG submission 184593) | Freshwater microbial communities from Crystal Bog, Wisconsin, USA - CBH24Jun08 (SPAdes) | ecosystem: Environmental > Aquatic > Freshwater > Lake | place: Crystal Bog, Wisconsin, USA... | reverse complement strand
ATATTTTCCTACTCTTGTTAAATGGGAAGGAAGTGCATTTGAGAATGTACCTGGAGACAATGGAGGACCTACAAAGTATGGTGTGATAATTTCCGAGTGGAAAGCTAAGGGCTACGATAAGGATGGTGATGGAGATATTGATGTTGATGACTTAAAGCTAATCACTGCTCAAGATGCTATGAGTATTGCTAAGGCTCATTATTGGGATAGGCTTCGTGGAGATTCTATTAATAATCAATCTATCGCTGAAATAATTGTAGATTTTGCTTATAACTGTGGTGTTGGAATAGCTGCAATTAAGACACAACAATGTCTTGGAATTGTAGCTGATGGAATATTTGGATTAAAGAGTATTGAAGCTATAAACAATGCTAATCAAAATGATTTATTTAATAAGATAACACAATCAAGGATAAAGTATTACAACGATATAGTAAAAAATCACCCAAACCAAAGTAAGTTTTTAAAGGGGTGGATGAACAGAGTTAGTAGCTTCACATTTAAACCATAACCATTGGCCGTATATAAAATATTTCCTACCCAAGACACGAGCCTATACTCTGAGCTTAATACAGCTAATACTGGAGAGGATGCAGTGTTATACCTATCCAAAGGACCGTCGTACTTATTCCCTAGCCAATCTACATACTTCAGACCTCTAGTACAGTTTTCTACTCCGGATATACAAGATGTAGTAACTAAGTATGTAGGTACATCTTCTTTTCAAAGCTTTTTAAAGTTATACTTATGTGAAGCTGAAGGTATACCAACTAATTACACTATAGAATTACACCCATTATCACAATCCTGGGATATGGGTACAGGAAAGTTGTACGACAACCCTATTACCATTAATGGGGCATCATGGGCATCTCCTACTGCAAATAGTTCAAGCAGTTGGATACCTTCTGGAAATTACAATTCTGGGGCTACAGGGTCTTATATAAGCACAAATACAGGTGGGGGTACTTGGTACACATCTTCTTATACTCAATCCTTTACCCCGTATACCCAAAAAGATATTCAGATAGAGACTACCAAGTTTACTCAATGGTATTTATCAGGCTCCATTCCTAATTACGGATTCATACTTAAGACATCTGGTAGTTTAGAGTTTGATGCTAACTATAACTACACTTTGAATTACTTCTCAAGAGATAGTAATACGATATACCCACCTTGTATGGAATTTAGATGGGATGATTCCATTTACATACCTACAACAAATATTTGTTCAAGTCCTGATGTTTTATTATCTTTGTCAAATAATTTAGCAAATTATAAAGCAGAATCAATCATTAAATTCAAAATCAATGTAAGACCACAATATCCTACCAGGCAGTTTATGACAACAAGCATGTTTACACAAAACAGCTTCTTGCCATCTTCTTCTTATTGGTCACTGATTGATTATAAAACCCAAGATGTAGTAATAGACTTTGATACAACCTATACTAAAATATCAGCAGACACCACCAGCAATTACTTTACTGTATACATGCAAGGGTTGGAGCCGGCCAGATACTATAAAATATTAATTCAATCGATTATTAACGGTCAGACAATCACATTTGACACAGACATGATATTTAAAGTAGAATAAAAATGGAAGACCAATTAGAATATTATTATCAGTTTAAAAACGGAAATGCTATTGAAATTAGCGATCCTAGCATTATTGAATTACTAAGCTATCTTGTATTTGAAGATGGAGAATTTTTAGTATTCAATGATCCTGATACTGACAACTCACTGAAAATCTTTGCAAAAGATTCTGAATGAAGAAACCTAAACATGAATTAGAATATGACCAGCAGGATGACCTAAAGGAATGGGTTGTCTGGTCTATGATTCTGTCAGTGTTAGCAATTGCCCTAGAAACCCTAAGTTGGATAATTAGAAGATGAGTAACCAAGTACCTATATCACGAGTAATCTATGGTAAGAATAGCTTCCAGAACGTAGTTAAAACTTCGTTTAGTCAGCTTATTCCTCCTGATAATACTTCAGCACCTAATACTATAACGGAGGTATCTGATTTCTTCACATCTTACAATACTATATTCTACGATATACCGGCAACAGGATCTGTTAGATCTCATTTAGAGCTTGTAAATAGAAGTAGTGATTATTTAGGTATATCTTATGCAGATTTAAATAATGAAGTACAAAATCTTCGTAATGAGAATATTTCATTGAAACAACAATTATTCACACTTACTAATCCTAAATAAAATTAAATTAAATAAATCTTATAAATACAGAATGTATCCTAACAAAACTCAAGAGATTCTTTTGAATAAGACTTTTGGAGCTTGTAGATTTTTGTGGAATAACTATGTAGCTACTTTCAATACTTACGATAAAGAAACTAATCCCTCCCCTATCTTTAAAACTGTAAAGCAATTTAGAGAGGAAACAGGTTGGATGAGAGAAGTTTCTTCAAAAGCTGTAGAGTCTAAAGAAAATGATTTTAAAGAATTTAAAAACAGATATTTTGATTCTAATCAAAAAATTAAATTAAATAGGCCTAAGTTTAAAAAGAAGGGTAGTAAAGAATCTTTTACGTTATGTGGTAATAGTAGATTCAAATTATATACCAATAGAATTAGATTAGAGAAAATAGGTAAAGTAAAAATAGTTCAACATCAACCTTTGCCTGAAAATTGTATATTACGTTCTGTAACAGTATCTAAAGATATATTAGGACATTATTATGCTTCAATCCTAGTAGAAACAGAAGTAAAACATTTTGAAAAAACTGGCAAAACTGTCGGTATTGATGTAGGACTCAAAGAGTTTGCTACATTATCTGATGGTAATACCATTCACAATCCTCGTTACTTCCGTGATAGCCAAGCGGAACTAAAAAGAGCACAACAACATTTAAGTCGTAAGAAGAAAGGAAGTACTCGTTACAAGAAGCAAAAACTCAAAGTAGCTAAGATTCATAAAAAGATATCTAGGCAACGGGAACTATTCCTGCACACCACTTCATTAAACATAGTTAAGAACTATGATGTAATATCGATTGAGACTTTGAATGTGATAGGAATGCTTAAAAACAAAAAGCTATCTAAAAGTATCTCTGATGCTTCATGGTCTAAATTCTTTTCTTACCTTAAGTATAAGTCAGAGTGGTATGGAAAAGACTTAATACAAGTCGACCGCTTTGCTCCTACCTCTAAAACCTGCTCCAACTGTGGTTCCATCAACAAGGACTTAACACTCAAAGTAAGAGAGTGGACTTGTACGGAATGCAACACTAAGCATGACCGAGACTTAAATGCCTCATTAAATATCAAAGCATTAGGAACTTCTAGTGCTCAACGTACACAGAGAGAATGTAAGACTTTGGCAACAAAGCAAGCCTCGTTGAAGTGTATAGAGTATAACTTAATTAAAAATTATAAAAACTCATGAGTTCCGTAGTCAGTATAAATAAAATAACCGATGCATCACTTGATAAGTATGATAACATTGATCAGGTGCTTATACCTTCTCAAAGTTTTCTTCGTAATTTTAATGCATCTACAGACTATATAGAATGTCATATATACACTAAAGATGACATACTTCTTAATTCCAATTATAATGTAACTGAGTATACCATCCCAAATGTAGATGGTAGTAATACTAACCAGATTGTATTTGATCCTGGTACATACCTCACTAACAGAGCTTATAATGTAGGGGATTTTAAACTTGATTACAGAGTATACAGAAGACAAATATACACACTTGCTTTACCTACTTTTTTCATAACAGAAATTAGTACAGATAGGACAGAGATACGTTTATCATCTAATATAGTATCTAACCTTACTCTCGAAACAAACACACTTAACTTCATTAACCAAATGCAGAGCTCCTTGTACTACAAGGATTTCTTACTTAATTTTGGTGATAACAATGCTGTCAGTGCAGTCAATATTGCAATAGATAAGAATACTAACCCGTATTCATTATTAATAAAACTATATCAACCTTTACCTGCCCAATTCGCTTTAAAATCCACTTTGTGGATAGTAGAGGAACTGGCATCTCCGATAGTATTTGAAGTAGTACTTAGCCCAGATTTTAAGCCTGTACCGGTACCTATGTTGGCATCCGCAGACTTTGATATAGAGATATCACCTAACAGAGCGATAGCTTCTCCATATGTATCACAAAATACAATATACACAACCAATACTCTACAGAATTATCAGAACCTACTTAATCAACTTAATAATGATTCAATAGATATCAATATTGATTATACTGATTATACTAATTTTGTACATTTCTCATCTGCTGCACAAAGACTGGTAAACTTTGTTTACAAAATTACAGAGATAGAACAGTATGGACTGAACATAGCTACATTAAATACTATCCCTAGTCAAAGCATATCTGTAAGTGGAAGTGCACAAAGTATTCAGAATAATATTAACTCACTCATTCAAAATATGGATGGGTATGAGACTTACTTATACACTGTATCATCATCATATGCATGGCCTAAGAGTGGAAGTGTTTTATATAGTGTAACATCTTCTCAGGCACTAGCTTGGTTAGGCGATAATGCAACGTATGGACAACTTTACACAGCTTCTTTATATGACTTAGAGAATCAAGATAATTCTGTTTATTCTATACCAAGTTACCTAGCTGACGATCCTAATAACTCTGATTACTTGTTGTTTACCAATATGATTGGGCAGCATTATGATAGTATCTGGGTGTACATAAAGGCCATAAATGATATTCATAAGGCAGATAATAATCTGAATACTGGTATATCAAAAGATATGGTATATTCTGTATTAAGATCTTATGGTATAGACCTATATAACAATAACTCTAATACAGACTTAGTATCCTATCTAATAGGAAGCCCTTCCGGGAGCTATAATGTAACCAGTTCAGGTGTAACCATTAGCGGCCAGGATAGAGCTAAAGAATTATACAAAAGAATATACCACAACCTACCTTATCTACTTAAATCAAAAGGTACTTCGAGAAACTTACAGAATCTCGCAACTGTATATGGTATACCTGATACTATATTGACACCTATACAATACGGGGGTTCTGATAAAAATTCAAATACTCTAGAGTATTCTTATGACAGGTTTTCATATTCGATGCCTAATAATACGGACCCTAGTACTGGAGTTTATTTAATATGGGCACCTCTTGCACAGAATCAACTAAAATATAATAGCACAGATTCAGTAGCTGATACTATAGAATTAAGAATTAAACCGATACCAGGGCAATATCAAAGCCACGTATCCCTATTGCAGTGTATACTATATAATAACAGTAGTGCAGTTCCATTTGGTGTTTACATAGATTATACTTCATCACAAGGGATACCTTCGGCTAACTTTACGTTGAAGATGTCCGGCTCGGCTGGTTATGTATCATCATCTGTTTGTATACCTTTCTATATTACAGGTAGTGATGGGGATACTTCTTTTTGGAATATATCATTAAGTACAAAAAACAAGTACGTAGGATATAATGCAGGGTTGTCAGGAAGTCAAGTGTACACACTTAGCATTCAAAATGCCATATCAGGTAGAGTAGGTATCACGGGCTCTGCAAGTATTAATAATACAGGATCCATAAATTATGGCATCAATAATTCTTGGTATGGGTATGGGTATGGTCGTGGATCAGGGTCTACAGTAAGCAACAACACTTTATTTATAGGGTCGTTTGCATATTCAGATGCTAATTTTGTAAATAACTTTAGTGGTAGTATACAAGAAGTTAGATTATGGTCTGAACCATTAAGTAAGTTAGCATTCAATTCACATACACTTAATAGTGATTCTATTCAGGGAAATACTATCAGTGGCTCTTACAATGATCTGGCTGCCAGATTCCCATTAGGAAATGATTTGGTAAATCCATTAGTCTTAATACAAGGTACAGGATCTTACTTACAATCAGTACACCCTAACTGGCAATTACCTTATTCAAATGTAACATTCTATTCAGGTTCTGGAGGATCATTATATGGAACTACAAAATATGGTACAGGTAGATATGGTGCAACACAATCTCAAGCTATAGTATATCAGGTTAATACAAATTACCTCTATTTCTATAACTATGATAGCCCTATTGCTTGTAATTCTGAATATGAACTTGCTTATTCAAATACACCTAACGCTGGGTATTATGCACCTGTAACTGAGAAGGTACGTATTTTTGATAACACCCCTGTAAGTGGGTCTATCGATGTGTATAGTAATAACATATTAAGTCCTTGGTTTAAAGTTGAAACAGAAGATGTAAATAGAACTTCAGATTTACAATTCACTGAGATGAGCTTCTCTCCTCAGAATGAGATTAATAAAGATATAATAGCTCAGTATGGAAATCTACTAGATTTAGACCCTTACTTAGGGGACACCTCAAATGATAAATTATCATATTATCCAGGTGTAGTACAATTAAACAACTCCTATAGACAAAAGTATATATCTAAGTATAACTACATAGACTACATTAATTTAATTGAGCAAGTAGATAATACCTTGTTCAAAATGTTACAGGATTTTGTACCTGCCAGGACAACGCTTAGTACAGGATTAACTATTAAGTCTCCGATATTAGAAAGAAATAAAGTACCTAGATATCAACCTTCAATGAGTGGAGTGCAATATACTGCCTCTCTAAAAACTAACAAATTATCAGCAGGTACATCCTATTCTAAATTTAAAGATGAGATGACATTCATGACAGGCAAACTGTCAGGATCATATGTAAATATACATGATAATTTTGAACAACGAAATTATAATCCATACTTATTATATACTCAAAGTTTAAATCAAACTAAGTTTAAGTATAGTGGTTTTAATATTACATACGGAGATGTATATGAGAATAGATTGTCGACATTATTTAAAAAAGATGATGTAAATAACCCTAATTTACTAGGTCCTGTAGCTTTGCAAGATAGTGAATATAACCATTCCAGGTATGTTATACCTAGGTATAAAGGTAGTAAGATTAGTGTATCTAAACTTAATACATATACACAAGGGGATGTATGTTATGGGAAGGTTCCTAATATCAATACGTATGTAGGTAAATTTGGGTATGTACTAAAAGGTAGTAGCAATAATTTAAACTTCTTAAATAAAACAACCTTTAGTCTTAAGTATTTATTTAATGAATCAGGGTCTGCCACTACACTTACAAAAGCTAATAAGAATTTATTTGAGGTTCAAAATACATTTAAGTCTGGAGATATATTGACAGTGTCTTTAACAGATGTCTTAACTCCATCAAATCAATTTTCATTAGGAGGATTATCTCAAATTTACTTAGGGGGGTATGCATTTCAACCTATTATTTACAGAGAGAATGGAGATGCATTGACATTTACTTATTTAAATCCTCAATCTAGCTACTCCTCCATAATAGGGTTTAAAGCTGTAATGCCATACCAAGTATCATGGACAACTAATGGGTATGATACAAATGAGAACTTTGCTCTAAACTCCCCTTATGGAAGAAATCATGATCAAATAAGTATGTTTATTAACGGAGTTATTATTACACCTCAACAATTTTCTTTATATAACGGAACTTTAAGCCAATTTAACAGTATGTATCCTAATGTATCCACAGATTATGGAGATCGTTGGTATATTAACAACTTAGGAGGGGTTATGGGTCCGTACAATAATGGAGGTGTAGGTTCTTTAAATTTAGAAGGATTTTATGAATTAAGTTATTTTTACACTTCTGATTTATCTTCACAAGGCTTTATAAGTCCTTCAAGCTTATCTGGATCTATATCTTTTGATGGAGTACACACTCCATCTCACCTTATATTTACTGCCCCACGTACATCAAATTATTTAATTAGTGCAAATATTCCTATAAGCTATACAGGAAATCATCCGGAAGAATTTTGCGGTATTTTTAAAGTGGTTGGAGTAGTAGAAAGATTTACAGAAGGTAATTGGACTTATGTAACTAACACAAAATTAACTAATTGGAATTTACCCCCTCAACAATCAGGAGACGCCTCTGGCATAGATGATGGTTCATTTGGGTACGAAGGTACTGTACATATATGGAATAATTTAGGTGGAGGATTTATCACACTTAATCAAACATTAAATAATTACAATGTATATCTTAATGCTGGAGATGAATTGAGATTAAGAGTTTTTTTCTTAGACTTATCTAGATTCTTTCAAGGAAGCTATATGATAAATTTAGTTATACCTGAAGGTGGTTATTTTGAAGTAATAGATGCGTTAAACTCAACTACTAATGTAGTTACAACTCAGAGTCTATATGAAACATCTATATTTAGTGTAACAGAAAGTATTAATTCAGGATATAATGATACTCTGGTATTTGATGTGTCATCATCTTTACTATATAACAATAGTATATTTAGCCCTCAATATATCACTTCAGGAGACTCTTGGGTAACAGCAAGTTACTCCCCTATCCAAAATACATTTTCAATTAAACCTGGAGATATTGTCAGATTAGGATCGATTGAAAATCTGAATAGTCCTATATATGTTGCAGAAACAGTGATACCTCCTGTAGTTAGTGGAAGTACTGTTAGTAAACCCCTACAAGTAGTGTTAGACCGAGCTCCACTATCAGGAAGCTATACTAACAGTAGTAGTGGTTCTTTAAGTAGTAACTTTGCAATTATAAGACTTGAACCTGATGAAACTTCTGTAATTATAAATAAAATTAAACAACCCGGAGATGTATCATCTTTAGTACTTATACCAGAGTACCTAGATCCTAATGTAGAATCAAACATCACAAACATCATTCAACCACTAACAGGAAACCTACTTCCACAATAACTTGATATTTATAACAATAAAACAAACCAATGGCTTATCTTTCAAATCAAACCGTTACAATAGATGCAATCCTTACTAAGAAGGGTCGCCAGTATCTTTCAGAAGGTACATTTGACATAACACAATTTGCATGCTCTGATGATGATGTAGATTATACTTTGTATAACCCTAACCACCCTTCAGGGTCAGCGTTCTACGGAGAGGCAATATTAAACCTGCCAATCCTAGAGGCATTCCCCGATGATACTCAGTGTATGAAGTATAAGTTGGTAACTCTACCTCAAGGTACAGCAAAGCTTCCTGTAGTATCAGTTGGATATACAAGTATAAGTTTGAAGCAAGGAGCCTCTTTATCTATTACTCCTCAGACATTAAATTATCTAGGATCAAGTACTACATTTGAACCGGATGGTTACATTATTACAGTAGGAGACGGAAGAGTATTATCCACCTTTACAGGTATAGGAATAGATACTTCAAACATAAATGTATCCAATATTCCTATTATCCAAACAACAAATATTAGTGTTAGTCAGATAGGTACATCATTTACCTTAACTGGCACTACAATTAATACATTATTTGGCAGTACAGGTACCACCCTTCAAACACAGATAATGGTTGTAGGTAGAAATAGTGGAGCTTCTATTCGTGTTCCTTTAACCATCACAAAAGTACAATAATAACATATGAGCTATATTTCGTTCCAACCTTCCGATAGTATTATAGTCCAGGAGGCTATTACAGCCCCACTATGGGCAAATAATACCTACACCCTTACCAACACAAGCATGTACACTTCATCTGTACAGGCTGCGTCTGGACAAGGCTATTTGAATATATACAACCTACCTACCACTGCAACAGGATATTCATTGCAATATGCACTAGCATATGGACATATAAGTGGTAGTGGGTCTGCACCTTACAATAGTAATGTACCAGGTAATACCCCTACAAGAGATATCTACGGACAGTATAGCTCACTAGTGTATGGAGAAGCAGCAGGTGTTTATCCATTTACCTTTGGGGGTTCTAATAATACTTCTAGAGATATATTAGTGTTAAGTGTATCACGTGCACAATATAAAGAGAGCCTTAAACCAGGATCACTGAATCTGACGTTAGTAAGTGGAAGTACTACACTGAACCTTACTGATAACAGTAATGATATAACTCTTACCTCATATATAGGAAGTAATCGCGTTTATCAAATAATAAGTGGTTCAAGTGGAACTAGTTACAATGGTAGCGATATTCAAACAGTATCAGGTTCCTATGGACTATTCTTACCAGATATTAGTACCATAATACTAAATCCAAGAGTACTGTCACTATCTGCAGCAAACGGAGGTTTAGGTATGGTAATCGATGAGACTGCTAGTACATCTTATACTAGTCCTATAGGTACCAACGTAGCTACATTATATTCGAATATCTACAGTGGTAATTCATTCTCAATGAATAGCCTAGAGACAATTACCTCAAGGTACTTCAATGTAAAGGTAAACTTCACTGATTTTAATTACACTACTAACCCTTCTGTAATTGATGCTAATGGTAATATCATATACACAACCCTTGTAAACAACCCTGAGACTTTTGTAACAGGTATAGGTTTGTATAATATGCAGAATGAACTAATGGCTATTGCAAAGCTATCCACACCTTTAAAGAAGAACTTTACAGGTACTTTAAATCTTAGAGTAAAACTACAGTCCTAATTGCCAGGTGCATTCAAGAATATATATCCACAGGACAAGGTATTAGTACCGTATGTCGCAAATAAGCCTTATAGTTTAGACTATACAGACGCGTCTGTACAATACTATACAGTAAGTCTAGGTAACCCCTTATTCGATGTAATACAAAGGAAACTATACCCTTTGTATATATCAGGCACTATCCCTTATTTAAATCAAAGGTTACAGGCCAGTAATTATAAAACTGTATCTGCAGCACAACCTTCAGGGTCATATATATCAGATATAAACATCAGTAAAGGGCAGACAGAAAATAGCACTATATACCAAGTAGTATCTATAGCTCAGAGTGTATGTGCAGAAGGTATACAACCCGGAAGTGTATCAATTTATATTGCACAGAACAATGATGATCAAGGAGGTGATCCAGGATTGACATTTTATGGTGCAGATGATTCAAATGGTAATTTGTATGTATACGACAATGACCTAAATCAAAATGTGTTTATAGGAAATATAATCTATAATCAAGGTTTGATTGTCATCACAGACTCTACTTACTTCTTCGGAGATCCTTATAACGGTGATGGTGGAGATTTTCAAGTATCATTTAATAACACTTATACACTTTATGAACAAACATACCGTCTTAAAATAAAACAAAATGACTTCAACTTATCTTACAATCCGACACTATTGGTATCAGGCAGTAGCAACGTCTTACAATCTTTTGTTACAGGCAGCTTCTTTGAGCCTTATATTACCGGCATAGGACTTTATAGTCCTGACAATCAGCTAATGGCAGTAGCTAAATTTGGACAACCCATTCCAATGTCTTCTAACACTGATTTCAATATAAACATTAAACTGGACTTATGATGTGGAAGTTTAAAGATTCATATATTAAATCAATTGAGGATGTACCTCAAGATGCATTTGGGTTTATCTATAAGATTACTCATAAGACTACAGGCAAGTTTTATGTAGGAAAGAAGCAACTATTCACTGAGCATAACATAAAGTTAGGAAAGAAAGAATTAGCAGAGCAAGCCTTATTAAAGAAGCCTGGACGTAAGCCTACTAAAAAGTTAGTACGTAAAGAATCAAACTGGCTAAAGTACTGGGGTAGTAGTGAAGAGTTATTATTAGATGTACAAACATATAAAGAAGAATCGTTTACACGCGAGATACTAATGTTTACATTTGGTAAAAAACAATCTACTTACTATGAGATAAAATATCAGTTCTTAGAGGGAGTATTAGAATCAGATAATTGTTACAACTCAAATATTAATTCAACGTTCTTTAAAAAAGATTTGATTGACTGATTTATTTCACATATTACTTTTAGAGGTAGTAACCAAGCCTAAAACTCCTTATTCCTCCGGTTCTGAGCATACTATTTATCCAAACAATCATGATTCCACTAAGCTATTTAAAGTAGTAACCAATGATCCCATAAGAGGACTAAAAGATAATTGGATTGAGATATTCAAGAAATACCCTAAGTATTTTCCTACTATCTACAGAAGTAATGATAAAGGTGCCGAGGTAGAAAAACTAGATACTAATAAATCAGATAAAGAGTTTGATGTATTTTATGATGACACTGAGACTGAATTCTACGATCTATTAGACTTAATAGTTTCTAAAAAGAATTACAAACCTTTATTAAAATATTGTACAAACATAATTACACAACTATCCCCTGAAATGATTCCTGCCTTTAAAAGGTGGATTAAATTAGCAAAAGGTATATCAAGTATACCTATGAATCTAAGGCCAGATATTCATAAAAATAATTTTGGGTATGACAAAAAAGGTAATTTAAAAATGATTGATATTTAATTATATGGACTTATTTAGACAAATATTAAAAGAGGTAGTTGAAGGATCAAAAGAATATTTAATATCAACTATAAATAGTCAATATGATAATTTAATAACTAAAGGACAACGTCATAGTAATTTTGTATTTTTAATGCCAAATGAAATAGAAAAATATGATCCATATGTACCACATTGTGCACCTAATAAATGTGAAACAAATACCTTCAAGTTTATAAAATTTGAATATGAAGTGCATGATAAAGATTACTACTACCCTGTAGGTGGTTATGGATTTGCTAACAATAGCTTAACACCTCTTGCCCATTGGTGGGTGTATGATAAAAAACATAATAAGCATTTAGAGATAACACCTATGTTAGGAAATGGATTTAAGTGCTATGCTGGAGGTATAAATTATGACATAAATGATAAAATTTATAAAGCAGATAGATACAGTGATGTAGATTTCTTTAGATGGGGTACTCCAGAAAGTTTGTACTTCAAATAATTTTTTGGTAGATTCAATTTAGGTGTATATCTTTGCATCCTAAATTAAATGTTATGAAATACAATCTAATCGGTTCCACCAAATGTTTTGATGATAAGTCTAAGATACATATATCAAAAGAGCTTAGGAACATAAGTCCTATGTGTAGACCTTTTATAGGTTTTAATTATGAAATTATAACTGAAAGTTCTAAAGTATATGAAATTGGAGATTTACAATTAACTAAAGAGGAGATACTAGCTAAGTCAAACATTTGTAAGTCATGTTTAAAAACTCTAAAATCAACCGATTTATTTGGTAATTTAAAACCTGTTCAATTAGAAGTAGAAGAATGGTGGTTTAATGGGCAATTGATTCAGTATCAAAATCACCCTATGCTTACTAAGTATATTACCAGAGAATGTAATGAATTAGCGTATGTAGTACCTCACTCCACTTTTAAAGATGCCATTAAATATTGTTTAGACAATCCAGTTGTAAATCCGGACATAACTCCCAAAGATTTTGGATATTAAAATCAACAATTTATGAAGAAATACTACAAGATAGTCCAGAAGGATAAAGATAGGATAAAGTTTCTATTCCATGGTATAAATGGTACCAGGAATATACCTATCAACCAGTGGTGTAAAGCTAACATAAAAGATAATGTGATAGATGGTAAAGGATCTTCCTACACATCTGGCATACACATCATAGATGGATTAGATAATGCTAAAAAATATCTAAACAGATTTAGAAAAACAGACAGAGTAATAGTAGAATGTTTAGCTAAAGGCTTAAAGCAAAAGCATAAAAGCCAGTCTTATGTTTTACTAGCAGACGAAATATTAATAGAAAATTTAAAAACGTTTTAATTATGATGATAACAAAAGTAGTATTTGAAAAAAAGTATAATGGAGAATATGAATCTCTCCCTATATCAGATATCCCTAAACAGTTTTTAGTTCCTGAAAACAGAGTAATGATTCATATTGAAGAAGGGTATCATGACAGTAATGGTTGGAGTGAGGGAGAAAC
>Ga0208620_1000109_pt1 | contig 14024 bp, 10 predicted proteins | sample CryBogCBH24Jun08_FD_184593 | JGI IMG/M metagenome (GOLD analysis project Ga0208620, IMG submission 184593) | Freshwater microbial communities from Crystal Bog, Wisconsin, USA - CBH24Jun08 (SPAdes) | ecosystem: Environmental > Aquatic > Freshwater > Lake | place: Crystal Bog, Wisconsin, USA... | reverse complement strand
CCGCGCTGAAAAACCTGCTGGACAGCCGCAAACAAAACCTTGCAGCAGTGGCAGGGGCAGGGCTGCCCGATAGCTTCCTGTATCCGCCCCGGAACCCCGCCGCCTTGCCGCTACCGCTGTATGCCGGCAAAGTCTCGGCCGGTTTCCCCTCGCCCGCCGACGATTACGTCGAAAAGACCCTGGACCTGAACGACCTGCTGGTGCAAAAGCCCGCCGCCACCTTCTTTGTCCGTGCCGAAGGCCTGTCCATGATCGGCGCGGGCATCCATCCCAATGACATTCTGGTGGTGGACCGCTCCCTAGAACCGGTGGCGGGCAAGATCGTCATTTGCGCCCTCAATGGCGAACTGACCGTGAAGCGGTTGGCCCGCAGCAACGGGCAATGGCAACTGCAAGCCGAAAACCCCGACTATGCCGACCTCACCGTGTTTGACAGCCTGGAACTGGTCATCTGGGGCGTAGTCACCAGCGTCATCCATCCCCTCTAGCCATGACCACTTCCCAACCACCGCTATTGGCACTGGTCGATTGCAACAACTTCTATGTGTCCTGTGAACGGCTGTTCCGCCCCGACCTGACCGGCAAACCGGTGGCGGTGCTCAGCAACAACGACGGCTGCATTGTCGCCCGCAGCCAAGAAGTCAAAGACCTGGGCATCAAAATGGGCGTGCCGCTGTACCAAGTGCAGCCATTGGTCAAGCAGCACCAGATCACCCTGTTTTCATCCAACTACGCCTTGTATGCCGATATGTCGGCACGGGTCATGGCCGTGCTGGAAGCCTTCGCCCCGCGTCTGGAAATCTACTCCATTGATGAAGCCTTCCTGGACTTGACCGGCGTTTGCCGAAATGGCCACCCGCAAGACTCCCAACAAGACCCCCTGCAAAACGCCCGGCAAACCCCCACCGCCTACGGGCAACAGATCAAACAAACCGTATTACGCGCCACCGGCATCCCCGTCTGTGTCGGCATGGGCCCCACCAAAACCCTCGCCAAACTCGCCAACCATGCCGCCAAAAAATGGCCGCACACCCACGGCGTGCTGGACTTGTCCAACCCCCGGCGGCGCGAAAAGCTGATGCGCCTGGTGCCCGTCAAAGAAGTCTGGGGCATCGGCCCGCGCACCGCCCTAAAGCTCAACCAACTGGGCATCCACACTGTCTGGGAACTGGCCAACCAGCCCCCGCAAGCTATGCAAGCGCAGTTTAACCGCGTGGTTGCCGACATCGTCAAGGAACTGAACGGCAACGCCTGCCTGGCACTGGACGACATCGCCGCAGACAAACAGCAGATCGTCTGCTCGCGCAGCTTCAGCCGCCGCCTGACCGACTACCTGGCACTGTCCCAGGCGGTCGCCGAATTTGCCAGCCGTGCCGCCGAAAAGCTCAGGCAGCAACACTCCACCGCCCGCTGCATCACGGTGTTTGTCCGCACCAACCCGTTCAACCCCCAAGAACCGCAATACCAGCGCGCCGCCAGCCAAAAACTGGCACACGGCAGCCAAGACACCCGCCGCCTCATCGCCATCAGCCACCACCTGCTGGCGGCAATCTTCAAAACCGGCTACGGCTACCAAAAATGCGGCGTGCAGCTCAGCCACATCGGGCCGGCGGACAGCCCCGCACAAGCCGATTGGCTGGGCAGCCCAGACACCAACCTGCCAGAAGACAAGCCCGCCCTGATGCAAACGCTGGACACCATCAACCGCCGCTTCCCCAAAAGCCTGTCCATTGCCGCCACCGGCCTGGACCAGGGCTGGCAGCCCAAGGCGGAACGCCGCTCGCCGGGCTACACCACGGATTGGCAGGGCTTGGTGAAGGTCAGGTGTTAGACAGGCAAGCACCACAATTGCCACTGGGCTGCCCTAAAAATGGCACGGTTACAAAGTACTCAGCGGCGAAGTGCGCAACCAAGTACGCACCGTTCCCGTTTTTTTAACTTGCGGAACAGCACACACCCAACGAAACATTACCGCATGAGCTTTTGAAGCCGATCACTTGACTGGACACTTGCAAAATGCAAGCGGAAAAGCTGGCTAAAATGATAATTTTTGCTAACAGGCTTCAAAGTCAGGTTTTATCAGGTTTTGACAAGCCGCACCGGACGGATAGCGCCAACTGTCCACCAAGCATACCTTATCTGACACATCCAAAACCGCCCGCCACCCCGCATTGCACCGTGTCCAACAAAGCCCAATAACGGCTAATAACACACACTGCAAGGCACATCTAAACCTTAATTGACACCGCAGAAAGGTTTGGGCAACCGCTACAGAAACGCATTCGGGATGCATTTTTGACATGCCCGCAAAATGACAAGGGCAACACCTTATGGCGCAAACCCGCCCCCGAACGTGGAAAATACGCGTGGTACAATTTTGACATGCCCGCAGACCGCCAAAAACGCCCGTACAGCCACGAAACAAACAACCGACCATTACCCTATGGCGACAGAAAAACACGCCATAACGGGCAGCGAATGCGGCAAAATGAAATTATTTCAGCAGGAAAAAACTATGCCAACAGTACGACAACCGTTTGAAAAAACGAATGAAATAGAAGTTATTAGCAAATACTGTATTTAGTTGTTTGCAAACTCCAAAAATCTGCTCTAACATGGGCTTCAGAAATCACCGCGCACAAAAAAAGCCGTAACCCCTTAAGTTTGGCGACTCAAGGTTACGGCTTTCTGGATTCTTTCCACATCAGCACCGGTAAACGGCATTGATGTTTTAGCGTGGTGTTTCTGTTTCTCTTTAACTAAATCTGGTGCGCTAACACCAAGGAGTAACCATGCCCAAACGGGCCAAGGCTTTTTTGTGCCGATCACTTTTAACAGTAACCGGCTTTTTTGTGGATATTAACGTTTTAATACCACAAGACTATTTTACAAATACATTTGTAACACGGCTACAAATTATTTAGCAAAAAGCTAAAGCCCCCCATTAAAGCAATGCTTTACAAAGGTTTAGAAAACTAAACCCAATACCAAAGTATTAACGGCGACCGCACTGGTTGCCGCGTAAAACAGCCACAAACAGCCCGAATGGGCAAGGATGACTATGAACATCGACCACATGCCAGACAATGGCCTTATCAAACTGCCCTACATCATTGGCGACAAGCGTAAGGGCATCCAAGGCGTTTACCCTGTCAGCCAAGCCACTTGGTACGCTGGCATCCAAACCGGACGCTACCCCGCTTCTGTCAAACTAGGGCCCCGATCAGTAGCGTGGCGTGTCAGTGACATCAAGGCGCTCTTGGCATCAACCGGAGCGCAGGCCGCATGAACTTAATCACCAAAAATGAGTTTTTGCAAAAAAACACATTGTTCACAGCCAGCCATCTGGACATATTGATCAGGAAAGCCCGTGCCGCCGGCTACCCGCCCCAATGCGGCATCGCCAAGCACCAAGGCAAAATCATGGTGGATCAAGCCCAACTGTTCTTGTGGATAAACAACCGCTTGATTTTGTAGGCAAAAAAAAGACCGCCCTCCCCACTATGGAAGGCGGTCCCCGTTTTCAACTTCAATACATCGTGCCACATCAAGGCAATGCCAGTTTAGCACGGTGTGTGTCACAAAAAAACCATAAGGATTTTATGCCAACACATATTATCGACCAAACCGACATCATCCAACAATTTCGCGCCGACGCCTCAAACCTTGGCGTACAGCTTCCCGAAACCCTCATAGCCGACGGCATATTGCACCGCGCCAAAGACGCAAGCGGCAAACTTAACTTAGCCTACAAGCTCCATACAGACGGCCACCCCGCTGGCTACTTTGAAGACTTCAAACAAGCCATCAAAGCCAACTGGAAATATCACGGCGACCTGCCCAAGCTTACCCGTGCCGAACTCGCCGCATCACGCTTAGCCCGCAACAAACTCCGCCAACAGGAACAGGCCGCCCATGTCGCACAACACCGGCAGACCGCCGCCAAAGCCCGATCAATCTGGCATTCAGCCACACCCGCCCAACCCGACCACCCCTACCTGATCAAAAAACAAGTCAGCCCGCACCGCCTACGGCAAAGCCAAAACAGTGCGCTCATAATGCCCTTGTACGACCTCAGCGCCGACAAAGCAGACATTGTGAATTTGCAGTTCATCCAGCCAGACGGCACCAAGCGATTCTTAAAGGCCGGTAAGAAAAAGGGATGTTGTTGGTGGCTTGGTGAACCGACCGACACCATCCTGATTGCAGAAGGCTTTGCCACCGCCGCCACTGTACATGAAGCCACCGGCTTCAGAACCATCATTGCCTTCGATGCAAAAAACCTCATCCAAGTGGCCCCGCTCATCCGCCAAAAATACCCCGCCGCAGACATCATCATCATGGCCGACAACGACCCAAACGGCACAGGCCAGACATGCGCCCAACAGGCCGCATTGCTCTGTAAAGGCAAATGGGTAGCACCGCCCACCGCCGGGCAAGACTTCAACGACTACGCCAACCAGGGGGGCAACTCATGGAAAATCTAAACCACCACGACCATTACCCCGAAACCGTGCCAAAAACCAACATCATCGACTTCAACGAATTCATAGCCAACGCCCAAAGCCCATTAGGCCCCGACCTGCCCGACAAAGAAAAAGCCCGCCTGACCCTGCTTGCCAACATCAAAAAAACCGACCTTGTAGCCGTCTGCAAACAACTGGGCTGGCAAGGCAAAGATGAAGACTACCCCAAACAAAAACACATCAAAGTGGCCTTGGCCCATACCCTCATCAGCACCGCCAAAGCCCTCAACTGGCACTTGGTGCGCAACGCGGGCTACTTCTACATCTTTAACGGCGCGTACTGGTTGCCGCTCCAAGACGACGAAGTCAAACAACTGCTCAGGGACGCGACCAAAAACATGGGCCATGCCGACATCGAATGCGACGCACTGTTCATAGACAACCTGTTCAAAGAAACCATCCAACGCGGCTTCTTTGCCGAATGCCACTACAAAAAACAATCCATCATCAACTTACGCAACGGCTCATTAGTCCTCAGCGACCAAGGCGTTACCCTCAAGCCGTTTGACCACCGCGACTTTCTGACCCACCAACTGGATTTTGACTACGACCCCAACGCCACCAACAGCCTCTTCCAAAGCTATCTTAACGACGTGCTGCCCGACCCCGACACCCAACGCACCCTGCAGCAAGTGGCGGGCTACCTGTTCATCAAAGGCCTGAAACTGGAAAAAATATTTTTCCTCGCCGGCGGTGGCGCAAACGGCAAGAGCGTCTTCTTTGAAATCCTCAACGGCCTCATCGGCAAAGGCAACATCACCAACTACTCCCTCGAATCGCTGTGTGACGCAAAAGGCTACCACCGCGCCAAAATCAAAGACACCATCGTCAACTACGGCACAGACATCAACCTCAACAACATTGATGCTGGCATCCTCAAAACACTCGCATCACAAGAACCCATAGAAGCCCGCCTGCCCTACCAAGAACCCTTCATCATGGACGACTACGCCAAACTCATCTTCAACACCAACAAGCTCGATTCCTTCAACCTCGAACGCACCCACGGCTTTGAACGCCGCCTGCTCATCATCCCCTTTGACCAAACCATCCCCGAAGACCAACAGGACAAAGACCTGCACACCAAAATATTGCAAGACCGCGCCGGAGTCCTCAACTGGATCATCGAAGGTGCCCGGCAAGTCATCACCACCCGCAGCCTGTCCGTGTCGCAAAAGTGCGCCGACTACAAAGCCACCTTCCTAAAAGACACCGACCCAGTGGCCCAATACGAAGAACACGCCAAAGAAAACCTGCACGGCTCCATCTACTTCATGACCCTTACCGACGCTTACAACGACTACAAAGCGTTTAGCCTAGATGCAGGCTACAAGCACACCCTGATAAGAAAAAATTTCAGGCAACGCATGGAAGCGCTGGGGTTTGCTTGCCACAGAAAAGACCAAGGCCAAATGCTCGAAAAAAACTACCTGAAAACCACCTAAAAACCCAAAATCCTGCAGTTTTCTGTAGTTTTTTGCCGATTCCTGTAGTTTTCATGTAGTTTTTCAAGCAAAACTACAGCCATAATATTATTTTTCATCAATGTGTTATAGAAAATCCTGTAGTTCTGCAGTTTTTTTACAACCTTTTTTATTTTTTTGATTTTTCAGAATCGTAAGGCAGACACGCCATAAATTACTATTGCCATAATTTCATTAAGTAGCCTCCATCATCATTACACCAAAACGTAAAGGAACTTTAGAAACGTCATTAGAGCAAGATTCAGCGGCAAACTTTCCGGCCCATTTGTGAAAATACCCCATGGACTACCCCTTGCCACCGCCCTTGAAATGCCAACTTTTGCCAAGCCCGCACCCCTTCAATATCAAGTTTAGACAACTCCCCACCAACCGGACAGCACCCACTTATGACGTAGCTTTTTATTAGTCCAAAAATTAGCCTTATCATGGTGAAAATGTGGGCAACACCGGCAAGCCGGGGGTATATTTGGGGGTATATTTTTTTTAACTTAAAACTATACCGTTAATTAACAATAAATTAGATTAATAGTTCGGTTGTCGCCGCCTCCACCAAACAACCGTTTGACAAAATCCAAGACAGTCCAGAAACCCTTGATTATTCAAATAACAAGGGTTTTTTTATGCCCATTAGCGTCCAATGGCAACCATTGACAGCTTGCCAAGCGTGGGGGTATAACTGGGGGTATATCGGACAAACTCAAAAGAGATACCCCCAATGGCATTGACAGACCCCGCTTGCAAGAACGCAAAGCCCAAAGAAAAGCCCTACAAACTCAGCGACGCAAAAGGCCTGTACCTACTGATCAACCCCAACGGCTCAAAATACTTCCGGCTCAAATACCGGATCAACGGCAAAGAAAAACTACTGGCGCTGGGGGTATATCCAGAAACCACTTTAAAACAGGCACGGCAAGACGCAGAGACGGCAAGGGAACAAATCAAGAAAAGCACCGACCCCAACCTAACCCGCAGAATAGAAAAAACAGGCGCAACCGAAAACACCTTCAAAGCCATCGCCCTCGAATGGCACACCAAAAACATGGCCGACAAATCCGACAGCCACAAAAGCCGTGTGTTGCAACTGCTCAACCGCGACCTGTTCCCATGGCTGGGCGACCGCCCCATTGCCGACATCAAAACCCCCGAACTACTGCTGGTCCTGCAACGCATAGAAAGCCGCAACGCCATAGAAACCGCCCACCGCGCCCTGCAAATCAGCGGGCAAATCCTACGCTACGCCGAAGCCTCAGGCAAAATCGACCGTGACTTCACCCCCTCGCTCAAAGGTGCGCTTGCCCCCGTCAATGGCGGCAACTTCGCCGCCATCACCGACCCCAAAGAAGTGGGCCAACTGCTCCGCGCCCTAGACACCTACAGCGGCACATTTCCAGTGAAAACTGCCCTGCAGATAGCCCCCCTGCTGTTTGTAAGGCCCGGTGAACTACGCCAAATGGAATGGGTCCACATCGACTTTGACACCCACGAATGGCGTTACCTAGTCACCAAAACCAAAACCGCCCACATCGTGCCATTGTCCAGGCAGGCACTCGCACTGCTGCAAGCCATCAAGCCGCTGACCGGCAATGGCCGTTTCGTATTCCCAAGCGCCCGCACCCCCAACGGCAGCCGCCCCTTGTCCGATGTAGCACTACTGGCGGCCTTACGCCGCATGGGCTACAGCAAAGATACCATGTCCGTTCACGGCTTCCGTGCAATGGCCCGCACCATACTCGACGAAGTGCTGGGCTACCGCCCCGACTTCATAGAACACCAACTCGCCCATGCCGTCAAAGACCCCAACGGCACATCCTACAACCGCACCAAACACCTTGAAGAACGCCGCACCATGATGCAAGCCTGGGCCGACTACCTCGACAGCCTCAAAAATGGCGCGGACATCATCACCTTAAAAAAAGCCGTTTAACGTGTCCGCCTACGCCATAGCTTTATGGCGTAACCCCCTCGTTTAGCCGCTGAGTCCTGCTCTAATGCACTTTCAAAAGTTCCTTTACGTTTTGGTGTAATGACTATAGAGGCTAGCTAATGAATTTAGTGACAATACATATTTATGGCGTGTCCGCTTGCCGATTGTGAAAAAATCAAAAAAATAAAAAGGTTGTAAAAAAAACTGCAGAACTACAGGAATTCTATTAACTTGTTGTTATATATTATAAATACGACTGTAGTTTTGCCAAAAAAACTACATGAAAACTACAGGAAACAGCAAAAAACTACAGGAATCCGCCAATTTTTACCCCATTCACCCCCGCAAACCACGCGCCAAAACCCACCGGGTGCATGACAAACAAAGCCGCCCCAACATCGGCACACCACTGGACAAACACCCGGACAATGTCATACCCTTTATAAAACACACCGCCTAAGCCACCGAGGAACGCCCATGACCACCATCACCTTCGACACCGAAGCCTTCAAAGACGCACAAGGTGAAGCGGAAATTGCCACCCAGCACGACATCAAAGACATACGCCGCGACATCGACGACTTGCGCCGCGACATGGACGCACGGCTGGCCCTGCTCGAACAACGCCTCACCATCAAACTGGGTTCGCTCATGGCCCTGTCCATCGGCATCGTCGCCGCCCTGGACAAACTGCTCTGACCAAAGCACCCATCACACCATAAAGAAAAACCACCCTACTATGGCGTAAGCTTGCCGCACCGTTCCGGTTTACAGCAGCCCCTACAGCCACGTTTTCGGCTTGCTTGATGGATGCTGAGCCGCTGAGAAAAATCGTTAAAAAATCGCTAAAGCCACAACCCCGATCAAGCCCACAGATTGCCCGCAGTGGTGAAGTACAAGGCCAAGTACCAGCGGAAACGCGAATGTCAGATCGTACCAAATTCAGCGCGGGCCACACCCTCGCCAACAGGGCGGCAGCCAGCCAAAAAACCCTAGCACAAGATGGTAAACTAACGCACATCCCAGCCGCCAAAACTGAATTCAACCAATCAACACCCTGCCACAACTTATGACCCGTGTCATTTTTGACATGCAAGCAGCGGCAACACACTTTTTTAATCAAAAAATGGTTGACGGATACCTATCCGCTCACTATTATGCAACCAACAACACCCCTCACGCATCCCGTAAGATTTGCGCACCATGAGGGGTTTCTTTTTTGCGGGTTTCTTGAATGCCTAAGCAACCCTACACCAAACCAGCTTTGACCATTGCCCAACAGCTTGCCCAGTTACGCAAGCGCGGCATGGTTATCAATGACACCGCATTAGCCTCGCATTACCTTAGCCAGATCAATTACTATCGGTTGACCGCTTACTGGCTACCCTTTGAAGTAGACCACACCACGCATACCTTAACCTTGTGGCGCATCGATATGACTGTGATGAAGTCAACCTGGTGTCATTTATGCACCATTTAAGCACCCTGCGCAATCTCTGCGCCCATCACAGCCGGTTATGGAATCGCGAATTTACTTTTACCTTCAAACTGCCCCGACAACGGCCTAAAATACTGATAGGCAGTTTAAATCCCAAACAGCCCCGCCGCATGTACAACACCTTAGTGATGTCCCACTAGCTGATGAATTGTATTGCCCCCGACCACCATTGGCGTGACCGGTTGCTTGATCTGCTAAACCGCCATCACCTCGATCCGCCACGCATGGGATTTCCTGACGACTGGAAAACCCGCGCCATCTGGCAACCACCAACCGAAAATTGACCTGACAGCCTAACTGAGCCGCCCCATGACAGCCCTGACCGAACTGCTCGACACCTACCGCGCATCCGCCCCAACCGAACGCGAAAAAGGCACTTATTTTGAGCGGCTGATCAAAGACTTCCTGATGGTTGACCCGACCTATTCCCCCAACTTCTCAGCCGTCTGGACGTATGCCGAATGGGCGGAGCTGCAAGGCATGGACAAACGTGATGCCGGTATTGACCTGGTGGCCCAACTCAGAGACGAAACCGGCTACTGCGCCATCCAATGCAAGTTTTACGATGCCGGACACCGTATCCAAAAATCCGACATTGACTCCTTTTTTGCCGCATCCGGCAAAGCCCACTTCATGCGGCGGCTAATTGTCGATTCCACCCGGCGCGACTGGAGCGAACACGCCGAAGCGGAACTGGTCGGGCAAACCATCCCCACCCAACGCATCGGCCTGCATGAACTTGAAAGCAGCCCTATCGACTGGCGCGTATACACCCCCAACCACATCACCCTCAACCCCAAAAAACAACTGCGCCCACACCAACAAGCGGCACTGGCGGCGGTCGAGACCGGCTTCAGCACCGCCGACCGTGGCAAACTGATTATGGCCTGCGGCACCGGCAAGACCTTCACCGCCCTGAAAATTGCCGAACAACTGGCCGGTGCGGACAAACACATCTTGTTCCTCGTGCCTTCCCTGTCCTTGATGTCGCAATCCATCACCGAATGGACTATTGAAAGCACCACCCCGCTGCGCGCCTATGCCGTCTGTTCCGACAACCAAGTGGGCAAGCGCAAAACAAGCGACGACTTGGCAGACCTGACCGCCCACGACCTCGCTTACCCCGCCACCACCAATGCTCAAAAGCTGGCGGCAAAAATGGCCCAGCCGCCGCAAGGCCACATGACCGTGGTGTTTTCAACCTACCAATCCATCCAAGTCATTGCCGACGCGCAACAGCACTATGGCATCCCCGCTTTTGACCTGATTATCTGTGACGAAGCCCACCGCACCACCGGGGCCACCCTGGCGGGGCTTGAAGAATCCAACTTTGTCAAAATCCATGACCCCGCCGTGATAGCCGGTGCAAAACGCCTGTACATGACCGCCACCCCGCGCATATTTGGCGACACCGCCAAAACCAAGGCCAACGAAGAGGATGTCGTGCTGGCCTCAATGGACGACCCCGCCCTGTATGGCGAAACCCTGTACACGCTGAACTTTTCTACTGCCGTGCAACAAGGCTTGTTGACCGATTACAAAGTGCTGGTGCTGGCGGTTGATGAAACCCTGGTGAGCGCCACCCTGCAAACTCGCCTGACCGATGAAAACAGCGAACTGATCTTGGATGACGTGGCCAAAATCATAGGCTGCTACCGTGCCTTGGCCAAACTCGATCTACACACCGATGTGGTGGCAGACCGCCACCCCATGCGCCGCGCCGTAGCCTTTTGCCGCGACATCAAAAGCTCAAAAGCCATCAAGACCGAATTTACAAAAGTGGTGGACGACTATCTGGACAGCCTGGCACAGGAAAACACCCCAACCCCGCTGCACTGCGAAGTTGACCATGTGGACGGCACATACCACGCCAACGCCCGCAACAGGCTGTTAAGCTGGCTGAAAGAACCCACAGACGACACCGTTTGCCGCATCCTCAGCAACGCCCGCTGCTTGTCCGAAGGCGTGGACGTGCCCGCCTTGGATGCCATACTGTTTTTGCACCCGCGCAAATCCCAAATCGACGTGGTGCAATCGGTGGGCCGTGTCATGCGCCGGGCGGAAGGCAAACACATGGGCTATATCATCTTGCCCGTGGGCGTACCCGCAGGCATTCCGCCCGAACAAGCCCTCAACCGCAACGAAAAATACAAAGTCATCTGGGACACCCTCAACGCCCTACGCGCCCATGACGAACGCATGGATGCCACGGTCAACAAAATCGGGCTAGGGGCCGATGTCAGCAACCAGATTGAAATCATAGCCATCAGCAACACCCTGCCCAACGGGCCAGACCCCGACCAAGGCAATGGCGGCCATATCGGCAGCTATGGGGGTGAAAGCGGCGAAGCTTGGGAGAACAACGCAAGCGGCAATGTCAACGAAAGCCCCGCCAACTACACAGCCACCCAAACAGACCTGCCTTATAATTTTGATGACTTCCAAAAAGCCATCTACGCCAAAATCGTCAAAAAATGCGGCAAACGGGCCTACTGGGAAAACTGGGCCAACGACATCGCCACCATCGCCCAAACCCACATCACCCGCATCACCGGCCTGTTGCAACACCAAGACAGCCCCGAACACCAAGCCTTTGCCGTGTTCCTGAACAGCCTGCGCGAAGACCTGAACGCCTCCATCACCGAATCCGAAGCCATCGAAATGCTCGCCCAGCACATCATCACCAAACCGGTGTTTGATGCCCTGTTCGAAGGCTACCGCTTCACCGAAAACAACCCCGTTTCCATGGCCATGCAAGCCATACTGGACACACTGGAAAGCCAACATCTGGAAAAAGAAGCCAAGACCCTGCAAAAATTCTATGACAGCGTCAAACTAAGGGCGGCGGGCATAGACAACGCCGAAGGCAAACAGCGCATTATCGTCGAACTGTACGACAAATTTTTCCGCAACGCCTTCCCCAAAATGACCGAACGGCTAGGCATCGTCTACACCCCCGTGGAAGTGGTCGATTTTATCCTGCACAGCGTCAACGACGCACTGCAAAACGAATTTAAACAAACCTTGGGTGACCCCAACGTCCACATCATTGACCCGTTCACCGGCACTGGCACGTTTATCACCCGCCTGCTGCAAAGCGGCCTGATCAGCCCCGAACAACTGGCCTACAAATACCAGCACGAAATCCACGCCAACGAAATAGTCCTGCTTGCCTACTACATAGCCGCCATCAACATCGAAGCCGTCTACCACAGCCTTGTTGGCGGCGACCACCAACCTTTCAACGGCATCTGCCTGACCGACACCTTCCAACTGCACGAAAAAGACTTGGTCATCATGGCAACCGAAGCCGATGCCAACCGCTGCCGCCGCCAAAAACAAAAGGCCCTGGACATACGCGTGATCATCGGCAACCCGCCGTATTCGGCAGGGCAGAACAGTGCCAACGACAACAACCAGAACATTGCCTACCCGACATTGGACAACAGAATCCGCACCACCTATGCCGAACATTCCAACGCCACCAACAAAAATGCCCTTTACGACTCCTACATCCGCGCCATTCGCTGGGCCAGTGACCGGATTGGCAACAGTGGCGTGATTGGCTTTGTCAGCAACGCAGGGTTTATTGATGCCAACACCGCCGACGGCTTGCGCCACTGTTTGGCGGAAGAGTTCAGCAGCATCTATATTTTTCATTTGCGAGGCAACGCAAGGACATCCGGCGAAATGCGCCGCAAAGAAAAGGACAATGTTTTTGGGCAAGGAACGCGCACCCCCATTGCCATCAGCATCTTGGTCAAAAACCCCCAAACCACCGGACAAGGCAACATCCACTTGTACGATATTGGCGATTATTTGACCCGCGAACAAAAGCTGGCGACCGTCAGCCACCTGAAAAGCATCAACGGCATAACCGCAGCCAATGGCTGGCAAAAAATACAACCCGACCCGCATAACGACTGGCTAAAACAGCGTGATGACGGCTTTAGTAGCTTTATCAGCTTGGGTGATAAGAAAGATAAAAATGCAGCGGTGATTTTTGAGAATTATTCGAGAGGCGCAGAAACGGGCAGAGATGCTTGGTGCTATAACTCCTCAAAATTGGCTTTGTTAATAAATATGCAAGGCATGGTTGATTTTTATAATGAGGAAGTTGAACGTTACAAAACAGCTTGCGAAGGATTGAGCAAAGATTGTTATCCGAAAATTGATAGCTTTATCAGTCTCGATGAAACCAAAATTAGCTGGACTTCTAGCTTAAAAATGGATGCCGTTAATTTTTTACAGCATCAATTCAAGTATGAAAATAACACCATTGGTTTGTATCGACCCTATTCAAAACAGTGGACATATTTCAGTGGTCAATTTACTCACCGTGTAGGGCAAATGCCACGCATTTTCCCTGATTCATCAGTTGAAAATCGGGTGATTTGTGTAACGGGTCGGGGGGCAACTAAAGAATTTAGTGCCTTGATGACAGACATATTGCCTGATTTGGAGATGGTATCGAAAGCCCAATGCTTCCCAGAGTACGTGTTTGAAGCAGACGAAGAAATAGCGCACAGCACAGCACAGCACAGCACAGCACAGCACAGCACAGCACAGCACAGCACAGCACAGCACAGCAC
>Ga0208620_1000106_pt1 | contig 14289 bp, 21 predicted proteins | sample CryBogCBH24Jun08_FD_184593 | JGI IMG/M metagenome (GOLD analysis project Ga0208620, IMG submission 184593) | Freshwater microbial communities from Crystal Bog, Wisconsin, USA - CBH24Jun08 (SPAdes) | ecosystem: Environmental > Aquatic > Freshwater > Lake | place: Crystal Bog, Wisconsin, USA... | reverse complement strand
TACCAGTTACGTGCGTTTAGCCGATGGCACTGACCGAGCGGTCAGACTTGCCACCGTTACCCTTAAAATGCGGTACGCCATCCAGTGACTTTTGAAGAGTCGCTTGTTGCGGAAATCCTCACGATTCAAGACCTGCCCGGCCTCATTGGCAACCGGGTCTACGAGTCCACGCTTCCGCAAAAAGCCAGCATCCCCGCCATTGTCTACCACACCACCACCGAAGACCAGCCGGTTCACCTGGCTGGCCGTGGCAAGGTCCGCACCGAGAGCGTCGGCCTCGATGTGATCACGAACAACAAAGCCACCACCCGCATCATCCTCGACCGCATCCAAGCCCATTTCTTCCGGGCTGATTTTCGAGGCGTTCTCGGCGGCGGTGTGACGGTCCTGGAGACCACGCCCCAAAGCGTTGACTCCCAATACATGCGACTCAATGACGGCTCTGACCGGGCCGTTCGGGTGGCCACGGTTTCTTTCACCATGCGTTACTCCCGACCTTAGAAAGGCTTGCCAATGGCTACGCAGATCCTTCTCGGCAAAGGCGCCACTCTGTCTTACAGCACATCCTCGGGTGGCACGTATAACGTCATTGCCCAGGCTGTCAGCGTCAATGGGCCTGAGATCACTCAGACCATGATTGACCAGCCGTACCTCACGGCCACCATCCACCCCAAGCGCCCCGGTGTTCCTGAATCGCCTACCGCTTCGTTTCAGGTGTATTACGACCCAACCGACACCGGACACATGGCGCTTGATGCAGCCTGCACCGCTGGCACGCTGTTGTACTTCAAACTTGCTCTGCTTGACCCCACCACCGGCTTGGTCAAGACGGGTGCCACGGCCAGCTTTCCCGCTTACATCGAGTCGATCCCGCTCGAGGGCATCGAGCTGGATTCGAACATCACCAAAGAGTACGGCCTTGTACTCAACGCCATTCCTACCTGGGCTTGATCATGAAACGTCTGACGCGGCACGACATCCTTAACGCCAACGACCTCCCACGCGAAGAGGTCGATTGCCCCGAGTGGGGCGGCTGGGTGTTGGTGCGAGGGCTCACTTTGGGTGAACTCTCGCAGCTCACCAGCGGCGGTGGAAGCACGATCGACCTGAACACCACCGCCTTGGTGGCGTGCGTGATCGGTGACGATGGTACGCCAGTCTTCACCAAGGACGATATCGAAGCCCTCAAGGCCAAGAATAGCGTTCCCTTGATGAGGCTGGTGCAGGCCATCAACCGCTTATCTGGCCTCACGCAGGAGGCGAACGACGAGCTAAAAAAACCAACCGAGCCGGAAGCCTGAGACGATTCGCTTTCCGGCTCGCTGGTCATCTGGGTATGACCGTCGGGGAACTCGGTAGTCGCATGTCGTCTGCCGAGTTTTTCGAATGGGTCTGGTTGCAACAGTACGACCCACTCCCCGACCCGTGGCTGGCATCGGGCACAATTGCGGCCACCATCGCGAATGTGAACCGTGGCAAGCACTCGCGGGTGATGAAGCCCACCGACTTCACGCCCGGTAATCCTGATCCCGTGGCAAGCAACCAGGGCGAAGACCAGACCGCAGCGTTTGCGGCATTCAAGGCAGCCTTTGCAGGAGCACGAATATCGCCACGCTCAACATGATCTGGGATGACCAGGCCGTTCGTAAGGCATACGGCGAGCTATCCAACCGGCTGGCCCGCAAGTACCTGAAGAAGGCTGTGAAAGCGTCTGCCCTCGTGACGTTCCCCAGAGCGTTCAACAGTGTACCCGTTCGGTCTGGCGCATTGCTTGGCGCTCTGGCTGTGCGTGAGTCCAGGGTTCGCAAGAAGGCCGTGGCGTCAGCGTTCAGCGTGGGTACGTTCGGTGACGGTGGCGGCATGTTTCAGGGCGATCAGTTTTACGGTGGCTTTCAGGAGTACGGCTGGACTCCCGGCAGCCGAAAAACCCGATTAGGTGCCAAGAACAAAAACGCCGGCGGCAAGGTGCCCGGCAAGCATTTCATGAAAGACGCACTCACCGCCACATCTGCCGACGCACTGGCGACAATGCAAACCGAGCTGGTGCGTGGTCTTGCGATGGCCTGCAATGACATTGTGAAAGGCCAACGTCTGGCCGCATCCAAGGGCAAAGCCTTCAAGCGATCCAGCTACCTGAAGGGGTAACACATGGCTGTAGTAGGATCAGTCAAAGCCCTTTTTTCTGCCGATGTTTCCGGCCTGGAAGCCGGGGCCGAACGGGCTAAGAAAGTGCTTGATGGCCTCGGCAACAAAGCACAGCAGGCAGGCAGCGGATTTACAAACGCGTTTTCTGGCATGAGCGGCCTGGCTGCTGGCCTGGGTATCACTGTTGGCATTGCGGCGGTGATGAAGCTCGGTAGCGCCATCAAGGACGCTGCCGTACAGGCCGACAGGCTGAAAGCATCCGGCCGCACCATTGACGTAATCTTCGGTCAATCGAGCGACAAGGTGAAGGGCACCATTGACGGGCTTGTCAAGGGGCTCGGTATGGCCCGCATTGAGACGGCTCAGGCGGCTGTACAAATCGGTGCCAACCTGACAAACGCTGGCGTGAGCGCCAGCAATGCAGCCGAGAAGACCAGCATTCTTCTCAAGCGGGCCGCCGATATGGCAGCGGCAACCGGCTACGGTGCAGGCGAAGCTGTTGAAGCCATCGCCAGCGCCTTGCGTGGCGAATACGACCCGATCGAGAAGTTTGGCGTAGGCGTCAAAGCCGCAGCCGTTGAAGCCGAACTCCTTCGCCAGGGCGTCAAGAAAATCAATGGTGAATTCAGCGTGGAAGCCAAGACGCTTACCACAATTAACCTGTTGCTCCAGCAGACCAACAAATACAACGGGGCAGCAGCGTCTGGAGCTAACACGGCAGCAGGTGCATTGGCCAAACTCTCAAGTACGTTTAGCGACTTCTCCACCACCATCGGTGAGGTGTTTGGCCCTGCTGTTGCTTTTGTGGCCAAGTCGCTGAGCGGCTGGGTGATGCTGTTCGACAAGATTGCAAAAGCCGCTAAGTACGTGATGAAAAGCCTGTATGAGATGGATCACGGCAAGGACACCTGGGACGGCCCCAAGGTCAAAGGTCCGTCCGAGGATGACCCACGGGTCAAGCAGGAAAAAGACGTACAAGCGGCAATCGTTGCAGCCCAGCGAAAAGCCCAAGACCTGAAAGAAAAGATCCAGCAAGCTGAAACCGAAAAGTTCGTCAAGGCCATGAGTGAGCGGTCAGACATCCTCAAGGGCCTGCAAAAGGAATCCATCGCCAAGCAGTACGGCGCAAGTGACGAGGTGATGCAACTCCTCGAACTTCGCAAGCAACTTGGCAATGGGGCCGTGATGGACCTCGCCAAACAGATGGACGCCGTGAACAAGGCCAAAGACAACCGCATTGAGCCCGAGGCGTTCCGCAATCGGTCTGCCACGATGGCCGAAGCAGGCACACAGCAGTTCTACAAGCTCGCTTTGTCTGCTCAGGGCTACGACCGCACACCCGAGAAGGACACAGCCAAGAACACCAGCAAGATGGCCGAAACGCTCGACAAGATGCTGAAAGCCATTGACGGCGGCAAAGCTACCCCCGAACTAGCGAGTTTCTGAAATGCTTGTGAGTATTGAACAACTCGACAACCGACGTGGTTCGGTTAGCTCGGTCGGTGCGTTTGGCTTCACCAAGTCCTGGCGTGTGCTGGCACCTGGTGACCAGTACCACCAGGGCAGTGTACTGCGTGACTTCATGAGCCTGACCGGAATCCAGCCCGGTTACCAGTGGATCACTGGCACGCAGTTTACTGCAAGTTACGAAAAGCTCAACATCTACCTGACCACGCTGGAAGCGGCCGAGGGCAGCCAGATCACACTCAATGGTGTGCTCTGCCGTGAGTGGATAATCTCAGCCCAGTTTGAACCAACCGACCCCAACTGGGTAGGCCCGGTAGAACAGACCATCCCTGAAGACCCATCTATGGCACCCATCAAACTGGAACGTGGCCAGTGGGTGGAGCGCTACGTTTACCCATTCGATAACGCGGGCAACATCTACGCCAACACGGCTGGCGAGCCATTCGGCGAGGTGCCCGAGCGAGAACGCCATTACCCGCTGTTCCGCATCATGCGCCGCGAACGTGCGTTTGATGACTTCGGCATGGCCGCTTATTGCGACAGCGTGAACAGCGTAGCCTGGACAGTGGCTGGCGTGACCTACCCGCCACGGTTCGCCAAGTGCGTGAGCATTAACCCCGGTCCAATGATGGGGCATCAGGACATTGGCCTGTACTACCAGGTGCAATACGAGTTCGTGATTCGCCCCTGGCCAGCATGGACCGATGTGACAGGCACCACCTACCAGGGCTGGGACGATCTGCTCGCCAACGTGGGATTCAATCAAAAGGTCAGTGGTTCGCTGGTGCCGATCACTGACGCTAAAGGCCAGTACGTGAGCGAGCCCAGGCCGTTGAGTAGCAGCGGATCTGCGATCTCCTACCCTCTCAGTTCAGCCACAGCCCTGCCCACCAAAGGGTTCCGTTTCTACAAAGAGATGGATTTCAATCAACTCGGATTTCCACAGGGGGATCTTGGATGGGGATAAGACTAGGCGAGGGTGCCGTCAACCAGCTTCGCACGGTCGTCAAGGCGTTTGGCAATCAGCCCCGCCCACAGCTTCCCCCCGACGCTGGCAACGCCCGAGGGTTCGCCTGGGTCGCCAAAGCTCAGACCCCAGCGGGGGGCATTGCCGCAGGTGGTTCAGCATCCTGTACCGAGGGGGTCTGGGCAACGTCCGCATATACAACCACCAGTAACTCCTACACGGTCTGGAACCCCTCTACGGCCAGTGCGGTTTCTGGCAGCACTTGGATTACCATCGCCTGGGTAAGCGGTCGATGGGAATGCATTCTGGAACCCTGCTGATGACATTCCGTAAACGCAACCAACCCGGCTGTACCTGTTGCACGCCAGCGGCCTGCACGACCATCATTCACGTTAATGCGTGTTTCGCCCCTGCCGTTGGCGCAAGCATCACCGTGAAGACCGCAGGCGGTACTATCGTGGCAACAGCCACAACTAACAGTTCGGGCGATGCTTCGGTAAACCTAGCTGGCTACGTAGGGCAAACGCTTTATGCCTACGTCACCTACATGCTTACCGATTACAACCCTTACACTGGCGTTTTGCTGGGGAACTTTTGCGGCCGCACGTATTTCTACACGCTGGACCCAATCAGTGACACCGTAGGGGCATCGTGTGGCACGATCAGCATTACGACCACTCAATGCGATGGCTTTACCTTATTGGGTGGCAAAGCGTGGACGCTGCAAAAGGCCAGCGCTGGTGGCTGGTCTACTTACGCCACAGGAACGACCGACGCCACCACGGCGAAAAGCACGGTCACAGGTTTGACCTACGGTGGTGCCTACGATTACTATCGATTCCTGGTGACCGATGCTGTAGGGGGTGTGACGGGCACGACAATCATTTTGACCTCGACCAACTGCGTTGCATCATGCCTGATGCGCATGGCGACCAGTTCCCGCCTACCATGCACCACGCCACAAGACTCCATCGCGTACAGCGGGGGCGGTGGTATCAGCTATCAGCGGGTTTGTTGTTCAGCATGCGCACCAGGATCGACGCACCGGATTTTATATTTTCACGATCCCTACCCATCCAGTCCAGTCATGAGCAGTACGGGAACGTGCGGCACGGGATGCAGTTTTAGCCCTGCCAGCGTTACCCCGATGTCCTACACGTACAACCCTAATCAATGGTGCTGCCCAACAGGACCATATGATTATTCTTGTTTGAGTTGCAATGGGTCAACTGTGACGCTGTTTTATAGCAAACGCTATAAATGCTCCAACGTCCAGCCAAGGATTCTTTCGTCGCAGTGGTGGAGCTGTGGAGCAGATGCCAACTATGGTTTTGGCGTTGTGGGCATTAGCGGAACAGTGAACGCAAGCACGCTCACCTGTAGTCCGTTTTCAGCCACCTTTAACATCCCGGCAACGACAATCAACTGTTACAAGCAAACATCAACCACACCAATGCCAGTGTGTGGAACAATCCTTGTGCCAGCCCACACAATCACAATCACAGAATGAGTGACCCTCTCGCACACCTCCGCACATTGGCAGCAGCCGACCCAGCCAAGTGGGGGCCAGCGTTGGCAGAGCATGAACGCCAGCTGTCAGTGGTTGCAAATTCTGCAACAACTGCCAAGCCCCCTCCACTCTGGCGGCAAGCTGTCACCTTCGCCCGTGCCCTGGCTCAGCACATCAAGGCCGGGCTACCGATGGCCCGCAAAAGGCTGGCACGCCAGCGTATGGCGACCTGCAAAGCCTGCCCCCGATACCTGGCAGACTCGGGCCGATGTGGCTCGTGTGGCTGCGACATGGCGATCAAGACAACCTGGCAACTCTCAGCCTGTCCTGAAGGGAAGTGGTGATCTATGGCCGTTGTTTCCGGGTCTGCCAAGGCAAGCAGCATTTTCAAGCAGACCATTGCCTCGGGGTTTTTCGCTGGCTCAACCCGATCGCTGGCCATCTCCAACCAGGCCCAGTTTGCCAACGGCACGGCAGCCGACCAGATTGACCTTGTGGGCATCGGCCAATGGACCCTGGCCGCTAGTGGCTCGCAGGTCGTGGACCTCACCACGGACCTTGTGGACGGTTCAGGGGCGTCCGTGAACTTCGCCCGCATCCGACACTGGATGATTTCGGTGGTAACCAATGCCGGCACCGATGGCTCGATTGTGACATTCGCAGCCGATGCCACCAATGGATGCACAAACCTGATCAGCACGGGCGGGATTCCGATTCCTGCCAGCAGTCCCAACAACAACGCCTGGCTGTCGCTGGCTGCCCCCAACACGACCGGCATCGTGGTCAGCAGTACCAACAAGCGGGTCAAGTTCACCGCCAACGCCACGGCCAGCACCACGGTGTACCTGATTGCCGTGGGTGCCAGCGTGTGAACTCAGTTATCAAGTATCGCTTTACAACTGCCCACCCCGACCCGGTGGGCTTTTTCATGCGCGTCAATCGCCGCCCCGCTCCCCGCTCACCAGCACCAGGCGGGAGCTAAATCCGGTCCGGATGCGTGGCCATGCGATCAGCCAGAGTGGCACGGTTGGCACGCGTGGCACGCGATCCAACCTATTGCAGTCCCTGTAAGCTCAGCCATTCCCTTTTCCTATCTCTCTTAATTCAGAGCGACAGATAAAAACTTTGAATATCGCGTGCCACGCGTGCCACCACTCATAACTCCCTTTCCGGATTAGTGGTTAATGTGGCACGCGAACCTATAGTCACGCGTGCCAAAACGCGTGCCAAGCAAGTTGACGCGTGCCAAAACCGGGCCGAAAGTTTTTTGCGTCCACCTATTGAATTGTGCACTATGTCCGGGCGTATAGTGACAGGACCACTGATGAGGTAGGCATCTCTAGCGATGAAAGCGATTCAGGCCGATGAAGGTCCAAGAGCAGAAACAGCATGAAACTACTGTCAATGCACGTTTACCTCTCGCGCTTAGGCACACGGGGAGACTTGACCTTCCGGGCGGAAGATTGATCGAGATCGAGATGTACTGGACCACCGCTCGGTATTGGCAACGGTTCGGACCCACCGACGGAACTTGGGGGATCTTCCCCATCGGTTGTTTCGTTATTGCCTACAAAACTACCGGGTGAAGTCACGCCGCCCAGGTGCCGGGCCGATTGCGTTGATCCCTCCAGAAGGGCAATCGCCGCATACGGCCCGCGCTCATCTATAACTTCGGAAAACAGCTTGCAGGCCAGAAGCCCAGGCCCCGTAAGATCGTCAGACATTCGGTCATCAAATAGCCAGGCTAGTTGAATTCCCAAAAGACTGCAAAGCGGCTGCAAAATAGCGAATTCAGGCTCGGTCTCTCCTCTCAGCCATTCGTTCGCTGAAGTTGCAGAGTACCCCAGAGCGCGACCTATAGCAGCACCCGATAATTTCTTTGCGCCTGCTGCCGCTTTTAGCTTCTGTGACCATCCCATGCAAAGATTCTGAACGCTTAAACCGTTGCAAGTCAATGACATACGGCTAATCCTCTTAATCGACGGAAAAAGCGTTGACGGAACGGAAAAAGCGGCTATCATTGGTTGTGTCGAAACCACAGCAACCAACAAGGGCAAGACAGATGGCGATCACGGAAGCCGAACAGACCGTCTGGGAAGATTGGGACGAGGAAGACACCCGGCTGTATCACGAGATGCTGGACGTCGAGCAGGACATGTATGAGGCCGACTCGGAAGAGCGTAGCCTTGCCGAGAAGATCGCAGAGCTGGAAGAAGAGCTGACACAGGCAAGGGTCCGCCGCTTGCGGTTTGCCTTTCAGCGTGACGAAGCCAAGCGAAAGCTGGCAACCGCCACGAAGAAGTACGAAGTTCACCACGATCTCGAACCCGATCAAGACTGAGGAGACCATGCAAACTCAGCCCCAAGTGGGAACTGTTGGCGTGACTGTGCGTCTGACACCACAGACGCACGAAGTCATGCGAATAGAGGCGGCGAGACGAAACGTTAGCCTTTCACTTCTTGTGGCTCAGGCGATTCATGAAATCGCTAGCACTAAAAATCCAAAGCGAAAGCCCCGTAAACAGCCCGCCTAATTCTTAGAGCCGGGCTCACAACAACAACCTGTTGCTTCGTTTTATCCACTCACAGTGATGCGTAGAAAGTACGCGCGGAGATTCCCATGTCTGAACAAATTACCGACGCCTACGAACTGTTTCGCCGGATCGCCGAACTGCGACTCCGACGTGAGGCTCGCAAGCAAGCCGCAATGTCGGACGCCGCCGAAGAGGCGAAGTTGATGGAGAGACTGCAAGACCTGGATATGGAAGGTCGCGATCAACTCCACACACGGATTGATCACCCGGCCCCTTATAACGTCTACATCTCGTACGACAAGCGGGGCCACCAACAGGGCAAGTTGTTCGTCGATATCAAACCAATCTATTACCCGTCGCAAATCCAGTTCAAGCCCAAGGTCAACACCAAGGCCAAGGTCGATCACGACGGGGCATCCGTTGAGGATCTGCACCTGGCTCAGGCTTGGGCCCGTCACTCCTCCACCACCGCCGTGAGCTGAGAGGAGGGACCATGCGACGCGATGACGTTTCCCAGTTGATCTCCGACTTGTACTGGGTCGATAGGCACGCTCAGGAAAACCCTTGGGCCGCTCGCAAGTCGGTCATCCGTTACATCCTTGCACAGCTCGCACTCCTGCCAGGGTGGAACGGCGAACCACTCATCTACTCGGTTCGCAACTTCCCCTCTCTGGTGTGTGTTCTGACCCGCAGTGGCAAGCGAGTCCACTACCGATTCGCTGCCGTGCAATCGGGCTGGAACGAGCCGATCCCGCAGCTTACGGAGCCGAGCTTCCAGGTGGTGGTCACGTGATCCAACACATTGAGCACGCCTTTCAACTCATCTTCGCCCTGTTTCTGTTCATGATCGGGTGGCTGGTTATCCGCGAAATCAACGCGGCTTGCCAGCAGCAGGACGATACCCACGCCAACCACTATCACACCATTTTTCACAGAGATTCGGAGGACTAATGTCAGCCAATGCAATTGACCCAAGAGCCGACAAAGAAGCCTGGCTTTTGGAACGGTTGAAAACGATCGGTGCCAGTGAGGCCGGCTCCGTGTTGGGCGTTCCTGACGCTTATGAAACCCCGCTCCAGGTGTGGGCTCGGAAGGTGGGCAAGATCCCAGTTCAGTCTGAGATGACCGAGGCCATGGAGTGGGGCACCAGGTTGGAGTCGGTACTGGCCCAGGCGTACCAGGAGAAGACAGGCCGGAAGATCCTGCAAGAACAGGCTTTCTTCCGTGATGACTTCTTGAGCGCGACCCTGGACGCAATCGACGACGAGGGGCAGATCGTCGAACTCAAGACGATGAGCGAGCGACGAGCTGCACAGGTGCTTGGTGAACCCGGCACCGATGACGTTCCCATGACCTGGATTCTCCAGGCGCATCAACAGATGGCGTGCTATCGGGCAGAGAATTCGATCCAGCCCGAGAAGGTCACGTTCGCTACCCTGGTCGGTGGCAACCAGTATCGAACTTACGAAGTGTACTGGAACGAACGCCTCTGGAAGAACGCCTATCCCAGGCTCAAGAGCTTCTGGGAAGACCACGTCGTCCCCAAGATCGCTCCGCCAATCTCCGGATCGGCCGACGCCGGCACGCTCACCAAGATCTTTGGCGAGTCTCACGGCCAGGCGTACCTCTCCGAGGACATCGCCCGCGCTGCCTATGAATGGGACGAGCTGGGCAAACAAATCTCCGAACTGAACAAGGCTCGGGACGCTGCCAAGGCCACCGTCCTTGAAGCCATGGCCAACAACGCCATGGGCGTTCTGCCCGACGGCCGCAAGCTCAAGCGGAGTGTATGCGTCACCCGCGAACACGTTGTTAAAGGCTCCCAATCCATTCGCCTCTATCTTTCCAAGGCTTAATCAATGGCAACTGCACCCGCTCGATACCAAGGTGGCGCAACGCCAGCCCAGAAGCACGAGTTCGTTGAGCTACTAGACCTGGCCAAAGACGAGATTCGCAAACTGATTCCGGCTCACGTCTCGGTCGATCGCGTGGTCCGGGTGGCTCGGTCGGCCTACCTTGGAGATCCGAAGCTCCAGAACTGTAACCCCGCCTCCCTGCTCCGCGCTGTGATGTCGGCGTGTGAGTTGGGACTGGAACCAGGTGGTGCCCGTCGTCAGTGTCACCTCGTTCCGTTCAAGGGCGAAGTCTCGTTGATCTTGGGCTATGCGGGCTGCCTGGAACTCGCACGACGAAGCGGCCAGTACAAGTCGATCGAGACCCGGTGTGTGTACGAAGGTGACGAGTTCGCCTTGGAATACACACCCGAGCCGGTCTTCACGCATCGGCCCACGTTTCACAACGCCGGCCCTGAAAAGCTGGTGTATGCCTACGCTCGGTTAACGAGTGGTGAGATGGCTTTCGAGGTGATGACCAGGGCCGAAGTCGAGGGCATTCGCAATCGGCTGCCTGAGTTCCAGCGTCAGTCTCCCGCCTGGAAAAACTTCTGGGCCGAGATGGCTCGGAAGGTTGTGTTGAAAAGGCTGCTCAAAAGGCTGCCCAACAGTATCGAACTCGCCGACGCTCTGGACCATGACAACACGATTGAGACCACGGCAGAACCAGTCGAGGCCGCACCAGTGCAACGCAAGATCGACCGCTCCGAGGAGCTGGCCGACCGCCTGGCCCTGCCCGTTGAGATACCGGTTGAACCCGAGCCGGTCGAAGGGGCTTACGTGCCCACCGTCGACGTCAACGAAGACGCCGACCCCGACATGCCCTGAGTCGTTTTACTTCCAAGTCTTCTAGAACAAGGGTCAACACGTGGCAAAGGTGATTAACTTACGCGTCGAGAACATCCTGGTAATCACCCAGGCAGAGGCCAGCCCGAACGGCGAAAGCCTTGTGATCGGCGGCAAGAACGGCCAGGGCAAGAGCAGCTTCCAGACTGCTCTCAAGATGGCCCTGGCCGGCAAAGAGTACGTGCCCGCCAAGCAGGTGCATGAAGGCGCGGAGTCTGGCTCCGCGCTCATCACGCTGGATAACGGCTGGACGGTGGAGTTCACCGTCCTACCCGATCGCAAGACCCGCCTGGTCGTTCGCCAAGAGAACGGCATGAAGAGCGACAGCGTGAACTTGCTCAAGAGCTTGTTCGGTGACCTGTCGTTCGACCCCGGCGACTTCATGGCGCTCAGTGATCGCGACAAGGTGGAGACGCTTATGCGGCTCTGCAAGCTCGACTTTCACTCGATCGACGCTGAACGGGCGGAGGCGTACTCGATCCGCACGGGTGTGAATCGCAACGCCAAACAGACCGAACTCAAGCTGGCCAATATGCCGCACCATGCGGACGCACCGGCCGAGCCGCTCGACCCGGCCGAGCTGATGACGGAGCTGGCGAAGATCCAGGATCTTGCTCGCGACGTCCAGAACGACAGGACCAAGCTGGAGACCGGGAAGGGACAGATCACTGATCTGGAATATCAGATCGGAGATATTCGGTCCAAGATCAAAAACCTTCAGGAGCTTCACGACAGAAAAGAGGCTTCCCTGGAGATCGCCAAAAAGGAACACGAGACGCTTTCAGCCAAGCTGAATAACGTCGAGCTTCCTGACCCGGCCCCTATCAAGGCCCAGATCGCCGACCTCAAGACCATCAATGCCAAGGTCGACGCGAACAAAAAGCGAGACGCGGTCAAGGAAGAGCTGACCGGCCTGGTCAAGGAAAGCGCCACGCTCACCAAGTTCATCGAACAGTGTGACGCCCGGAAGAAGCAGATGTTGGCCGAGGCAAACCTTCCCCTGGATGAACTCGGCTTCAGCGACGACGGCCTGACGTTCCGGGGTATCCCGTTCGACCAGATCTCTGAGTCGCAACAGTGGGACGTGGCCACCGCCATTGCGTTCCGCAAGAACCCAAACAGCGTCGTGTTTATGAGCCGTTCTGGCGGTCTCGATCGCGAGACCCGCTCCAAGATCATCCAGCGCGCCGCCGCCCTGGGCTGCCAGTTGTTCCTCGAAGTGGTCGACGACTCCGAGGACGTTCAAATCCTGATTGATCGAGGCACCGTGGCCGAAGATCGCACCATTGTTGACCCCAGTTTTGAGGAAGTAACGCCGTGAGTTTCAAGCCATTAACTCTTGCCAGTCTGGTTGATCTGGACATGGGCAAGGCAACCCTGGCCTTCCAACAGCATCTGGCCCGCGCCGCTGCCGACTGTATCGACCGGCCGGAGGACACCAAACCCCGGAAGGTCACCCTGGAAATCGCCATGGTTCCGGTGATCGAGAACGACGGCTCTTATTACGAGGTCAGGTCTTCGATCTGTGTCTCAAGCAAGGTCCCGCGACACCAGACCAAGGTCTATTCCTTCGGCGTCCGGAAGAACGGATCGCTGGTCTTCAACCCCGACTCAGTCGACAACGTCAACCAAAACACATTCATGACAGACGACGAGGACAGCGATGCTTGAACAAGCTCTGGCGTTCTTAGCCATGCAAGCGCAGGACGCAGCAAAGCCGATCAAGATCCGTGAGGATCACGAAGGCGAAGAATGGGTATTCGGTGAACAACATTTCTCTTTTGAAAAAGAGATCTCACCCCGCAAACACAAGTTCGATGATCTCTCTGACCTGCTCGAATTCCTTGACGGGATCGAGCCGTCCGAGTCTGACCACCATCGCGTGATCGTGTGGTACGACCTGGGGCAGATCACGGCCGTGATCGACAACGATGAGCGACGGCTCAACACCGCAACGCTCGCCATCAAGGCAACGCCCTACTGGAAGACGGTGCTCCAGCTAGGCCTGTGGCTTGAACAGAAGGAGTTTATCCGTCTGCTCAGGCTCGAACTTGATATCCCCGGAGTCTCCGAAGTTCTTGAAAAGGTTCGCAAGATCCGGTTCGAGAATGGCGTGGTGACGTCACAGACGCGGCAACGCGATCAGGAGTCCATGGGCCGGGAGATCACTTCACGCGTCACGGTGGATGGTGAGCTACCGGATGAATTGACTATCGCGTTTATGCCGTTTGACGTTCGCGGCCTGGAGTATTACCAGGCCCAGATCAAGCTCTTCCTTGAAGTGGACACCTCACGCGGGATGTTCAGGCTGATCCCGGCTCCGCGACAGCTCGACCTGGTCGCCAACTCGTTCCTCAGCCACCTGGGCAGAGAGGTCAAGCGAACCATCCCACATATCCCCGTCTACAACGGCCGGCCGGACTGAGCAAGGGGATTCAACGTGGCTACACGACCTGACACCGAGGATGGATTCCTCATGATCGCTCTGGAGCTATGGCCCGTGCTCATGCTCGGTGATTGGCAACAGTCCGAAGCTCTGGTTCTGACCTGGGTGTTAGGTCGTTCGTTTGGACCGGAGAAAAAGGTGTGGCTCAAACTAACACCGTCTGAGATGGCCCTGGTCGTTAATTGCGATCCATCGAATATCAGGCGAGCAATCAGGCAGTTAACGGACCGCAAAGTCCTCATGAAGAACGAGGACGGTCTGTATCGTTTCAACAAACAGTTTCACCTCTGGACACCCGAGGTGAACAAGACTGCCGCTAAGGTGGCCAAGACTGCGCTCCAGCTTTTCCTTAACTGGCCAACGCATAAACAGGCACCCCGGGCCAGTACAGCCCGAAACGGGTTCACCCAGCCCGGGCCGGGCCAGCCCGAAACGGGCCATGCCAGCCCGAAGCGGGCCGGTACAGACGGGCTGGCTCAGCC
>Ga0208620_1000105_pt1 | contig 14344 bp, 17 predicted proteins | sample CryBogCBH24Jun08_FD_184593 | JGI IMG/M metagenome (GOLD analysis project Ga0208620, IMG submission 184593) | Freshwater microbial communities from Crystal Bog, Wisconsin, USA - CBH24Jun08 (SPAdes) | ecosystem: Environmental > Aquatic > Freshwater > Lake | place: Crystal Bog, Wisconsin, USA... | reverse complement strand
TATTTACCTTGCGCCCCTTCCTGGTTACTTTACGCACAGCCATACTTAAAATACCTTAAGAAATAAAAGCGAACCCAGGATATTTCTCGTGAAGCTCCTCTAACAACGTGGCAAATGCCTCCCCAGGCTTGAACCCAGCCGAATTTAGCTTAGGCTTGTTCACATAGAGTCTACCAAAGAGTTTTTTAAGGGTCGTCTTGTTAATTACAATAAGATCCAGGTAATATTCACCCTCTTCAACCGTAGGATCAGTTCCTCCAGTTAGATTTACAGACTCCAAGGGTGTAATTTCAGAAGGCCAAGCAGCCGATTCGGAGGCTTTCTTTTCCTTTGCCAAAGGCAGAGGCAAAGGTAGAGGCATATCCTTCCCTTTCATAAATTCATGAGTAAACACCTTATTCAAGAAATGCCGCGTTGATTCGCACGATGCTTTTGCTAAAACAGAAGTATCTTCAAAACATTTCGATACAACAACACTACCCAGAAACTCAGCCACCTTCTCTTTCCAGATAGATGAACCGAAAATCTCTGCGCATACTTCAGGGGTCAAATTCAGATAATTCAAAAATGCAGCTTCTTGATTTGAATAGAGTCCCTCTATCCAATTCGTTTTCACATCATTTCCTTCAAGAGGAATCCGAAATACTCGCTCAACCCCATCAATCTCATGCTCGAAAAGAGGTGCATGAGAATAGAACCGCGGATTATCTTCTGCCCCACTAAATTCTCCAGCTAACGGTGATAAATCTAGCCGTCTACCATCAGGTGTTCTACATAAGATGGGCTGTTGCCCCTCTTCGCCGAGTCTAAACAGAAACGTGGTTTCACCCGATGCCACTTGCAGTGTGTCTTTGAGATCTTTTTCACCTAAGACTGCAATGAGATTCTCACATGCCCCCTGTGTTTTTACTACATTGGTTAAGCCATTTGCCACAACCTTGAAATACTTATGAAAGCTTATATCCTCTGTTGCACTTGAGTTAATCGCAAAGGTTGTCTTTTGTTTTAGTAACATTGTATTGGTAGAAGGAAAATTTGCATTCTTGCTTATATAGATCTCCTGACTATGAGAAAATATAATACCTTCATAGTTGCCCACTTTCGTCTGACAGATAAGGTGAGATGTGCTCAAGAAATTCAGAAGGGGGTATTGGGGTTGCACTGGCAGCCTCTCATATAGAGAACACCCTGTCTCCCACATGGTATCTCCCTCTTCGCGAATCACATAGACAGAACCAAGATTCAGTTCAAAGAAACGCAAAAACAGATACAGAAGAGGGGTCTGCTTTTCGGTTCCGAATAGAGGGCCCATAAAAACAATTACATTTCCCTCTTCAAGTATATCATCTCTGAAGAGTTCACTTTCATAGAGAAACTCGAGGGCGTGGAGAAACTGCGTAATATTTCCCTTGATAGGAGGAACAACAGCAATTCTCTTTACAGAAGAAGGTAGCACTTCAACAAATGTGCTGACTGGAAATCTTGAATGATCACCTGCATTAAGAGGTTCACAAACCTCATATGTAGGAATTGATACGGGTTGCTCATTATCTGATGAATCATACCTCTTCCACTTTTTCATCATATATTCGGTATAGGATTTGATCATTTCAAGAAGTTTTACCTTTGTCTCTCCTGTATAAACAGATGCTTCAACATTTTGAACAAATTCCTGTATTTCTGCCATCTCTCCTTGAGTGATGAGAGGAGTATAGACTTCCACTTGAACAGGATGCATAGGCACTGGAAGTGTAGGGGCTTTTTGCTTTGGCACCTTCGGCACCTGGGGAGCCTTCGGCACCTGGGGAGCCTTCGGCACCTGGGGAGCCTTCGGCACCTGGGGAGCCTTCGGCACCTTCGGCACCTTCGGAGGCAAAGGAGTGGTCGGTTGAATAGATAGATTTGGGCGGAGTTTTAAAGTAGACTCACTCGGTTGAATCTTTCCATGAGCATTCCTTGGTGCTGTAGGCTTTATTTCAGAAGATCCCATCGTAGTGACTACAGGTGAAAAGCCAACCGCGCCTCCATCTTGTGCTTCACCGCCACCAACCACTTTTTGAATAGGAATATCTTCTCCACCATGAAACATTGTGGCGCCAGCATTGTATCCATCAGGTGCGCCGCCGCTGCCGCCTCCACCCATGACTTTTGTAATTGTTTCTGTTCCTCCTGAAAAAACACTCACGTCTGGATTATATCCTGGCGGTGCGCTCATCCTGTTGCCGACTCATAAAAAAAAGAGGCCACAGGTACCCACCGGCCACAGGTTACCCTGCTATAAGCAGGGCCGGCCTAAGAAGTCCCACCCTCTTCCATCAGACAATGACGGACGCCACGCAGATTGATCCTGATCCGCAAACTCGTCGCCGTAAGATACACTGTAAGCAGGAGCTTATTGTGGCATCTTTACAGCGCTTCTACAATGATAGAGAAGATATTGATGAGATTCTCCAGATTCTCCAAGGAACATCTGTCATTAGCCTCCGCCTTATTGACTGGTTTGTAACGAACTATGCCAAGGCCCACAGCACATCGTATATTCTGAATAATCAGGAATTCCTTGTTTATCTCAACTATAAGAGTCAATTAAAGGCTTATAGTAAAAAGTTATTTGATCCATTCTGCCGCCGTGAGCGCATCCTTTTCCAGATTGGCACTGCCGCACCTTTTCTCACAACCGTCGGAAAGCTCAATTTCTTCCGTTGGGCTATTGAAAAGGGTATCCTTGACCACATCCGTTCTCATATGCATGAGATTGAGAAGGAGATGAATACATTCATGCGCACCATGCAGAAGGAGAAGAAGTCTCAGGCCTCAAGCACAGCATCTAGCACAACCTCCAGCAGCACTGTGCTCTCAGCGCAAACCTCGTCTACCAAGAGCTCAACGCGCCGACGCACAGCCAATAAGGAGATCTCAACTGTGAAGATCATGCAGAAGCATGAGATGGCTGTTGAGGTACGCTTTGATTAACGCTTTCTATAGTTCTTCGTAATATCATCTGTCTTTGGCCGAAGAAGCTCATAGGAGAGTAGACTATTCATATTATTGGATTCCACATATCCTTCAGGAATCCAACGACTTGTAAATCCCCGCTCGAGAATACGTTTCGTTTCTTTCTCGCCCCCCTTATCCTCATACACAACACTTCTCAACTCTCGCACCGCATTTCGCGGATCATTGGCTGGATCATACCGATCAAAATAAGGATTCATTCCCATCTGCGGACCATTCGCAATAAATGGCTGGCTCTGCCTATAGTCGTTCACAGTGGTTCTTGAATTTATGGGATTCATATCAAGTAGAACTCTAGCCCCATTTGTATCGTGACGGTCATGTGTAAGAGAGGGCCCATCTGTCTGCCATTGTTCAAAAAACCGGGCATTTACTGTGTCACGTGTAGAGGCCTCTTTCCTTGCGCGCAACTGCATAGAAGGGGGAGGAATTCTTGGCTCACCAGCGTAAAGGAATGGCTCGTTCATACCTAATTAGTAGAGGATATGTTTATACTTCCATTTATTCACACCAAAAAGAACTCTCATCAGGTTCTCCAGATTTTCCTGGCAAAGGGTGGAACAGCCCTGCTATCTGCAGATGATCCTGCTAGCTTTTGCGAAGAGAATGAGATCCCCTTTTCTTTTATTAAACAAGAGAGGGATCTTGCACTTATTAGTGTAAACAAGGAGGCACTACAGGGAGAAGCATTCTATTCATTTCATGAAGAGGGGGCAGGAGAACTGGAAGTTTGGAGAACATTTGTCTGGATGGGAGAAAATGGCACCGATCATCTTAGTGTAAATAAACAGTATAGTCTCTATCCCTCTATTTCGGGCTATTCAGCGCATACATTATTGGAGAGGATATTGTCATCATAAGTAACGGTCTAAGAAGATAGCACCTTATCTATCTATATGAATCCTAACCCCTTTCCTACAAGAAATAAAACTTTAAGGAGAGGGGCAAATACCGATCTGAGCGGTGCACGGGTTCGTGTTGATTATGCAGTAAATGAAAATCTCCAGCGCCTCCTAGATTCAGAGGCAACAACAGCATACAAGAAGCCGTGGCACCGTCTGGAGAGGGGGCTGCGGATTAATCGGTTGCGCCAGTTCTGCCAGGACATGATGGAGAAGCGCCAGCTGAAGCAGTTAGAAACAGATGCGCTCTTTGCACTTTTAATGAAGGCGCTTGATAAGAAGGTTCTTAATTCAAAGACAACGGTTCTATATGATACAGAGACCGAGAAGATAACGGAGATTAAGAATCTTGTGATGCACCAAAATGCAGAGGGCAATGTTCTATTTCAGCTGGTGGAGAAGAGGAATGCAGTTACGTTTAGGAAGAAGACTGGTGCCGCAACTGCCGTGACTCCTGCTGAGGGTGAGCAGCAGGCTTGAGTTCCGACTTAAGTCTTTCTCTCCTTTACATAGTAAAGTTGACGGTGCAAACATGTTAGGACAGTTTCAAAACATGTTTGCTCCAGTAGCCCACCTTTTAGAAAGTCAAGCGGCCTTTGTCCACCATCCCACGTTGCAAGCACAGTGGAAGGAGGACCTTCAGGAGGTAAACGAGCTTTTAGAAGATGACTGCGAACTCTCACACACGGACATGAAGTCAATCAAGAAGATCCAGGAAATCTTCATTTACGGGGCCGAGCGATTTCTTGAGAGGGCTGTAAACCAGAGCTGGCAGGCCCTATCCGTCGATGAGAAGAAGAACCGTGTTAACGCAATCCTTTCAAGACCGCAGATTCCTCAGCGTACCCCTGAATGGTATCTACAGGGCCAGCAGGTTCTGACGGCGAGTGAGTTTGAAACTCTCTATGCCTCTGAGCGCGCCTATGCGAGTCTCGTAATTACAAAGTCTCTCCCCCCCGTTCCAAGAACAACAAGCCGACTTGCATGTCCCACTGCAGAGATGTCACCGTTTGACTGGGGAATCCGTTTTGAACCGGTTGTCAAGTCAGTCTTTGAGTCTGCGTGGGCAGTAAAGATTGCCGAGTGTGGCCGTGTCACGCATTCCAAGGATACGAATCTGGCCGCGAGTCCTGATGGTCTTATTGTGGAGGGATCGGCTGAGAGACTTGGCCGCCTGGTGGAGATCAAGTGTCCCATTTCAAGAGAAATTGGTGGAGCAATCCCATTTGCGTATTGGTGTCAGATGCAAATTCAAATGGAAGTGACGAGCTTGGATGAGTGCGAATATCTGGAAGTGAAGATTGAATCTGCGCAGGCGCGCAAGAGATACGAGCCACCCACTGAAACCCCCTTTGCGTCTGGCACTTTATACCTTTTCAAGAAAGATGAGGAGTATACGTATTCGTATACAGACGGGATAAAGGAAGGGTGGACTCTTGAAGAGACAATACCGTGGCACGTTGCGGCCTATCATACTGTGACGGTCCAGCGCGATAGCCAGTGGTTTCAACAAACCGCGAGTCTTCGCGAACAATTCTGGAAGGACGTGGCTGAGGCCAAGGCGGGAACGTTCAAGGTTCCCGCGCCCACGGGAAGGGCAAAGGCCTGTAAGATTCAGGATACACCTCTTCAGGTTACACCGCCTTCTTAAAGTCAAGCCAGTGGATCCACCTTGTAAAAGGAGCTAACAAGCTCTGTCATCGGGGCTGTGCAGCTATCAGGCGCTGCTCTCTTATAGTTATTCGTGCGTTGCAGATAGGAGGCAACAGGCTGGTATCTCTTCTGAAAATCGGCCGCATAGCAACCCTCAGCCGTCATACCTGATGTCGTATCTTTGTCGGCATCGGGTAGGACACCGCGGAGAAGATGATACGGCTTCTTTCCTGTCTCCAGATCGGCATCTGCAGGCCCCATAGGACCCGAGGCTTCAGTTACACCTGTAGTTTCATTTTCAAACGGCTCCTTTGTTTCGAGGCGGCCTCTAACATAAAAAAGAGAGTTGTAGTATTGAATACATTGTAAGATACAGACTACAAATAAGAGGCCCAATCCTGTGTAGGCCACGGTATAAAACGACTTCATCCTATAAAGTCGTGACTTTTTTTATGATGAAGAAGCATACAACCTTGTCCACTTACGTGCCTCTGCGTCATAAGAGGGACGATCTTCCACATACAAATGAGCAATTTCTGGAACAAGAGGATCTTTCGGATTAGGATCGGTGAGCAGGCTACAAATACTGAGAAGCACCTTACTCACAGTAAGGGCAGGAGACCACTGTGTCTTCAAGATGTCAAGGCAAATCATCCCTGATGCATTAATGTTTGGATGATAAATCTTCGTCTTGAACTGGATGTGAGGAGGCTTGAATGGGTAATCCACCGGGAACTGAACTGTCAGTTTGAAGATGCCACCTGTATACGGACTGTCCTCCGGACCTATAATCATCGCCTCCCATTGGTAGGGGTCTGAAGCAGCAGGTCCTGCGCTACAACTTGTAGGTGGATCATTCTTCAGATCAGCGATCTCTTTCGCAATACGACGGAGTGCCATTTGATACTTACTATTGGAAAGTGTGTGGCTTCAAATTTAGTCGCAGCTTTAGCTGCAAGACAAAAGTCGCAGCGTCATATAGAAATGTTTGACTATCTCACTCTCCTGGCCGAGTTCCTTGGAACCTTCCTTTTCACCCTGAGCATCCTTGTGACGGGAAATCCCCTCTTTATCGGCGCCACCCTCGCATTCATCATCTGGCTGCTGAGCAAGGTGAGTGGCGGCCACGTGAATCCCGCGGTCAGTCTCGCCTTTTTTCTGAAGGGCAGTCTGAGCAATGCGGAGTTTGCTGGTTACACTGCCTCTCAGCTCCTCGGCGCGGCCTCTTCTTTCTACGTCTTTAAGGCGCTAATGTAAGTGCCGACCAAGGCCGACCAAGGTCTAAGGTCCCCCCACCTTTTCTAAGAAGAATGATAACAGCAATTGCGAGTTTAGCAAATGAACACGCAATTGATGATCTAAAAGTGCTCCTTTTCACTCTCGCCCTATGGAATAAGGAGCCTCCCACCGTCTACCTCTTTACAGACACAAGAACGGCTCCACTAATCAAGTCGATCCCGTATGCAGGACGTGTAATTATGCAGGAAGACAGACTGAATCCCTACGCAACCCTGAACCGAAAGCAGATGGAGTCCCGCCCTGGAACCCATTTCAAGACACTCTTTGCAGATTTCACCGCGGAAAAGACGGACTTGATGGAGTGGGCCTTGTCAGAGGAACCGCGCGGCGTCCTTTTCTGCGATGCAGACATTTGCCACCTGGGCCCCCTACCCGAGCTACCCGATGGCGTGGATCTAGCCCTTTCCCCTCACATGATCCGGCCCCAGGATACCGCCCGCTTCGGTATCTACAATGCAGGGTTTCTCTGGATCAAGGACCCTTCCCTTCCTGGTAAATGGAAGGAACTCTGTAAGACGAGCCGTTTCTTTGAACAGGGATGTCTGGATGATTTAGCCCAGGGTTACAGCCTTTATGAATTTCCTGTTCAGAACAATTATGGTTGGTGGCGCCTGTGGCAAGGAATAGAGACTCCACCCACCCTTTTAGAGAGATGGGGTGTCCTCCGTTCCACAGAAACATCTGGAATTGCTGTAGAAAGGTCCCCCCTTCTCTCTGTTCATACACATTGGTATGAGAAAATGGATCCACCCACTCACCATTTTAATATGATGGTCCTATCTTATCTGAAGAAGCTCGCTGCGTATCAACCGAAGACAAAGAAACTTGTTGCTTTTCTTGAGTCTATTTAGATGTCAGAAGAGATTCTAGCAGCTTGGGTAGGAGGTTCCTTTTCTCCTCCAACAAATGCTCATGTAGATGTAATAATTGCAATTGGAGCTAAATTAAAAGAAGAAAGTCAAGGAAAACCGGTATATATTTATATTACACCTGTTTCTCAAGGATATAATAAACGCTCCATTAAGTGTATTTCACTTGAAAATAGACGCGCACTTATGGCAGCATTTATAGAAGCAATCCAATCAAAGGCTCCAGAAGGTGTTTCATTCATATTAAATGAGTATGAAATGAACAGCGATGTTCCTGTAATAACTGCAGATAGTTTAACGTATCTTAAAACTAAGCTTGATAAAACAGTTAAACTATATCTTGCACAAGGTCAAGATAATATTGAGCAAATTTTAAGGCGTAAGTGGTCAAAGCCTGATATTTTAGATACATATCCTTTACTCATGTTTCCACGCGGAAACGGAGGATTTTCAGCAGATGTAAAAGATAATAAAAGAATTAAAGATATTATTACGATTGAAATACCACCCGATTTTAGAGAAGAAACAAGTTCTTCAGAAGTTCGTAGCCTTTTTAGAAGAGGAAAAACCGATGAAGCGTATAGCATTTTACATCCATTTGTTGCAGCAGCATTGCGTGGCCTAGGATCTAATCCATATGAGAGTAGTAAATGCGATCCACCGCTCACCAATGCTGTTAGTAATCTGCGAAGGCTAAATACTCGTAATAGATTAGTATCGTCAACTAATAAGAAGGGTGGAAGAATGACATACAGAAAAGGCCGCGGCCTAAATTTGAAGAGGCACGCATCCCGATCCATGTATCAAAATGGAAAGCCTCTTTCCAGGAATAAAGGAGCAAAAGGCAAAGGACGAAAAATGGTATGAAGAGGAGGCTCCGAGTAAAAGCATTGAAGGCGCCAAGTGCCCCGAGTGTGGTTCAGAGGAAATTGAGGCGGAGGAGCTCTGTATTTGCAAAGGATGTGGGGAAGTGCTGGAGCGTCCTCTGGATGCCGGTGCTGAATTCCGCTTCTTTGGCTCTGAAGATAGAAGTTCGGTGGATCCGTGCCGAGTGGGCGCACCGAGCGACTCCAGGTTTCCCAGTTCAACTCTGGGCACAATGATTCTCGCAAAGGCGAGTGGAGGAAATGCATCTAATCGTATCGCAATGGCGCGTGTTCGACGTTATCATACGTGGAATCTTCTGCCATACAAGGAACGTGCCTTACTCCAGGTCTTTGAACAGCTGGCACTTGCCGCCACGAATAATGGACTGGATGGTCGCTCCATTGACCTCGCAAAGGATCTCTATATTCGCCTGGTAGAGCACTGTGATCGGCGAGGCATGTCGCGCACCTGTGTAGTGGCCTCCTGTATCTATTCAGCACTCAAGATGGTGGGACAGCCGCGCAAGCCACTGGAAATTGCCGAGATGTTCCATCTGAGCAGCACGCAATTCACAAAGGCCTTCAAGTATTTCCAGGAGGTGCTGAGTATGGCCAATCAGAGGGGCCTACTTGCGGAACAGGCAGTTCCAGCCTCCCTCTCCAGCACGAGAGCTTCCGACTATATCGCACATCCGCTTAGCAGACTCCCTATCTCTCGCGCAGCCTTCCTCAAGATTCAAGAAACAGCCAAGAAGGTGTCCGTTGCTGCAGAGGAACAGGAGCTCTGCCCTGAGAATATGCCCCCTTCTCTAGCAGCAGGTGTTCTCGCCTTTGTGCTTCCTCGCCTTGGCCACGAGGAGATTACAAATGAGCGCATTGCGAGTGTATGTGGAGTGAGTGAAGGAACTCTGGTCAAGTGCTTGCGCAAACTAGAGGCATCAGCTGAGAAACTAAAATCCTACCTTTGACCGGTGACCGAGTAACGGTGAACAATCTAAAAGTAAGGAAGCTCAAAGAGCTCCCTTAATTTTAGTCTCACCTATAATAAGAATGGGATTAGGATACTCCTTTCCATCTAGAGAAACACTCTCTAAAGAATCCATAAAAACATCCAATGTCCTTGACAAGATTATGATTTTCATGCTCACAAACACGAATCTCCTTGATATGTATTCACTTGCCTCTCCAACGGAGTGTCGCAAATACGCCCTTTTCACGGCAAAGACAATGGAAAATTTTTTCAAGGAGATCAATCTACATCCTCTGAAAGGCGAAGATGGAAAGTTCTATTTCCAGCGTCTAGACACGATCCAGAAACTTCCAGAAGATTTTTACAAGGAGCAGAAAGGAAATTGTCTTGAAATTGCCTATTTTTTTATCCGCATCCTTCAGATCTTTGCAGCGCTGAGTTTATCTGTAATGGACATGGAAATTCCCAGATACAATTCGGATCTTGATAGAAGAACTGTGATAGAAGATAAGAGGGGGGTGAAGCCCCAGGATGTTCGCGCCGTGCCCCTCTTTCCCCGCCTGGACCGCCGACCTCCTTTTAGAGGCGGATCAATTCCTATGTCCTCGCGCATGTATATCAGAGATGTAAATTATTCTATTCTAAACCGATATCTGACAGCAGATAGTTCATCCTATCTACAGTTTTACGACGGTTCTTTTCCTACCCGCATTTATGTAAGTTCAGATTCCATCGCCCCTCCTCCAGAGCCTATTCTTTTATTCAAGGGAAAACGTGATGATGGAAAAGAGATTGAGGTGCGCGCTAGACTCAATATCACCGTGAGGCGAAGAGAAGGAGGAGAGGCTGAATACCAGGTTCTTCTAGCACCGATCAAGATAAAGGGAGCCGATCTTGAAATAAATGAAGTGGGTCCTGTAAGTTTTACAAGTTCATTCTCAAGAGGTGATGATCCAAAATTTAATAACCAGACAATTCCTCAGTATCTTCAGAATGTAATGAAAAAGATTCTTGGAAAGGAGGGGGATGTTGAAAGGAGAAAGGGTGTTCCTTCAGATGTTCTGCCTGAATTCAAGGTTTCAGACATTCTCTCTTCTCTTGGTTCCAAACCCCCCATCAAGGCCTATTGTGTTGCGAGAGCCATTCAGCTACTTTCTCCAGAGAGTCTCTATGGTGATAAGGGAACAGCCAAGACTCAGATCTGCAACTCTGGATTCAAGTTGCTGGGGCGGAATTTGCCTGGCGCAGATAAACCGATCACGAGTTCAAAGGGAATTCTCTCACTCAATCTCCTCTTTTATTCTATGCTCAGAAACAATCTTCCAAGTGTCTCAGAGGAGGTGGAACCCAAATACAGGGCCTTTCTCCAAGAAATACGCACTGTCTTTAGTGAAGATGCTGAGATCAAGCCGATTGAGACAACACAGGATATCAAAAAGGTGATTGAAGGAATTGTGGATAAGATACCGACAAGCCTCTGCGCAAAAAGTAGAGGTCCGATGTATACTAAGGACCTCCAGGTGATCCGACAGCTACGCTCCTATGCTGGACGGCTCTTGAGCAGACAGTTGCAGCACACATTCAATGTAATGCATATTCTGAAGCAACTCTTTGTTCTCTCAAATACGGAACCGATTCTTATCCAACCGGCTGTTCAGGCGAAGGGTATGGATGAAGTGGAGAGGATTGCGTCTATGGCCAGAGATCTTCTCACGTCGTATTACACGGAGTGCGAGGTGATCTATAAAGAGGGTGTTGAATACGCAACAGGAAAGAGGGAGGCTTTTACGTCTTAACAACGGTAAATAAATTTGATATAATGTGCCTGCTTATCCAAAGTATGGAGCGCCCATCTAAGTGTCAGAAGGATGGATGTAAGAAGAAACTGACACTTACAAGCATTCAGTGCAAGTGTAAGAAATACTTTTGCCCAACTCACAGGTATGAACAAGAACATGCATGTGAGTTTGACTACAGAGCCGAACAGAAGGCGAATCTCAATCGGTATCTTTCAACGCCTATTATTGCAGCAAAGGTCGAAATAATTTGACGGCCGCCTAAAATTTGACACCACGTGGCGGCAGGAAAGTAGGTAGTTAAAATGACTGTCTCTACTACCTTTCAGATCCGCCTCATTCGCAATAAGGATAGCAAGCTGGAGGATGATGTCCTTACAGTGAAGAAGACCTTTGCCCTCGGTTTCTATGATATGACATACAAGGATCCGGTCAATAACCTGGAGAGCACAACGACTATCTCTGAGAACAACCTGTTCCAGTATTTCGTTTCCCTCTTTGATACTCTCTACAGCGACCAGGACCCGTTTCAGTTTATTCAGCTGAGCTTCCCCTTCTTTCCCTGCCTTCTTCTAAAGACGAGCAACCTGGGAAGTGACTCTCTGCGGCGTAACATTCAGTCAATGCTGAATGTGACACTGCGTTGCTGGTCATTTGAGCGTGAGAATCCGAACATCATCACTAATTATAATAACATTATCAACAATGCGTGGGCTACCACAGATATGGAGGACGAGGAGGCCGATTAAACATCTTACCGGTGTCGCTCAAAATTAAGGAAGCTCTTTGAGCTTCCTTAATTGTGATGCCTGACACCATAAACGTCGTAAGTGCCGGCCAAGGCCGACCCTTAGGGTAGGACATTTAAATTAAAAGTCACGACGGTAGACCAAAGGTCACATTGTTAAGAAAACAATCTCAAATACATAGGAACAATCTTGGGTGACCAGCGCCCCATAAGCTTCGTATGATTAGAATACCACGCGATTGCATCTTTTTCCCTCTTATCTTTTTTGATTTTCATGAACTCCTCCATGTGCCCCTGAATCCACTCGAACTCAGCTGCTGCCTTTTTTAGTTGAGAAATCGGCGTAAAGGCCTGAAAGATGTGATACTGGAAGTATGTATTGGGAGGATAATCATTCTCTCTTCTCTGAAAGACAAGACCCGTGTGCTTCAGCTTTACAAGTTTAGTGATTTTCGCCTCCTCTTCCACTTCCCTGTGAACATTTTCAACAAGGTTATCGTAGATGCTCTTCTTGGGATCCGTATCCTTGCCCTCCATCTGTCCCTTGGGAGGCTCCCACTCCTTTTTCGCAGGGTCGCCGCCCGTTGTCTTTACAACAATGAAGCGCTTCGGGTCAAAGGGCGCACCTTGCTCGTGGATGAACGTGCAGGCTCGCAGATAGACACGCCAGCCCTCCTCGGGATGTTCGACATAGAAGTAGCGCTTGTGGGGCGCGAAAGGCAGTCTCTCAGCGCCCCTTTTCAGTCCATCTTGAAAAACGTCAAAGACCATTAACTATATTACATCCTTCTTTTTCTGTGTGTAATGCGCCTATTTCCACCTTTCATCTCTCTTAACCGTTCAATGCTTTTATCAATAGCCTTTTTGGAAAGAGTAGCGCGTGTTGAATTATTGTTATTTGCGGCCGGCTCTGATTTATGATGAATGAAAAGACTCGCAGGATGCTGTGTCCAGAGAGGACCGGCCCTATCACGATCATCCAATAAAATGGGAATAGGAAGAGTGAGGCTGAAAAAATTCTTCTGATCAGGCCTACACAGAATCAGAATGGCATCATTGGATCCTACTATTTTTAAGACTTCATTTAGCCTCTCTTGATACACCATCGCATCATCAATAGTAGCATCCTCTTTTACAGAAATCTTATGAACATCACCCTTAATAAAATGCTTCTTAACACATGCCTCTTTTCCTATTTCGGCCTCTTCCCTCTTATATTTGGGACAGCCTGTTAAAAAAATAGGAGTGTTCTGCTTTGATTTCTCAAGGAACTTAAGAATCTCAGCCCAAAGCGCATCTGCTCCAGGCATTAAATCTAAATTTGCAAAGAAACTTGGTTCATGATCCATTAGTTGATGCCAAATCTCTCTTTTCTTCAATTCTGCCTGTTTTGTTGATTCTCCTAAAATAGCAATAGCACTCTTTTCAAAATCAAAAAAGACTCCATCTAAATCAAGAAAGAGTCTTGTATGTGCTGCGTTGACCATCCTATCTTAACGCCTCTTTTTTCTACACGTCTTTGACCGACTCGAGGCGCCACATCCGCTCCTATAGGTTCGCAGAACCTCGCAAAGAGAATTGTAGTTTGTCTTATTGAGAAGTTCAAGCTCCTTTTCCATTGTCGAGCGGATTCTCCAAAGTGATGCCATCGTCTCCTTTCGGGAGCTCGTATCTATATCTGGTTTCCACAACCCTCTCCATTCGGTGAAAGGAAGAACATGGGGTAAACAGGCCCAGAATTCATTGTAATATGTAAGTCTTTCCTCAGGCTCCATGACATTCCACATATTGCGGAGAAGAGGAGTTGTTAACTCTTCAATCGGAGGAGCATCATTAATGGGCACCGATCCCCGCCCAGCCTTAGAAAGCGGATGGGTCTCTGCAACTGAGAAAAGAAAATCCCAGCCCTCAAAATGGGTTCGCGAGCAACCCTGGTCCAGCTTTTCCTTATAGATCTTTGTAACTTGAGAGAAAGGAGGGTCTGGTATTTTCTTGCCAACCTTCTTATTTACTTTGTTGTGAACCTTCCAGAGCCATTTTTGTAGATGATCAGGTGTATCGCATGCATTTTCAATTGGATCCTCCATCATATACTGCGAAAATGAATATCTACAGTATTTACAAGGAAGAACATAAGCAAGTGTGTGAAAGAATTTGCAGACTGCTTTCTGATTTTGATCTGGGGCATATGTGATTAAATGGAGAAGGCTCCAGCCTGAAGGCCCC
>Ga0208620_1000094_pt1 | contig 14851 bp, 20 predicted proteins | sample CryBogCBH24Jun08_FD_184593 | JGI IMG/M metagenome (GOLD analysis project Ga0208620, IMG submission 184593) | Freshwater microbial communities from Crystal Bog, Wisconsin, USA - CBH24Jun08 (SPAdes) | ecosystem: Environmental > Aquatic > Freshwater > Lake | place: Crystal Bog, Wisconsin, USA... | reverse complement strand
CCCCCTCCCCCAACAACCCCGCCACACTACTTGGAGTCGGACGAGGAACGTGAAATCTTGGCTGCGGCCCGTGCGGAGGTGAACAATGCTTAATGTCTTCTACACATGGGTCATCGCGGGCCTGATTGCTCTTGGAGTGGCTGGCGGCATCTACGAACACCACGCCGGGTACGAAGAGGCCATGACCGAAAACGCCCTGAAGGTGGCGGAGGCCAACGAACACGCCCGAGACACCGAGCAGAAGCTGGCTGACACCCTGACCGACCACGCAACCCAACTACGAAAGGCCCAGAAAAATGCTGACCAAAACGCTGCGAAGCTCAAGCTTGATATTGGTGATGGCTCTCTGCGGCTGTCACTCCCTACCAACGGTTGTGTACAAGCCCCCGCAGGTGCCGCCTCTGCCAGCGGAGATAGCGGAGAAAACCGAGCCGAACTTGACCGACAGACTGCTCAAGCTCTTGTCACCATCACAGAAGACGGAGACTCCGCCATCCGCAAGCACGCAGCCTGCGTTGACGCCTACAACGAAGTGAGGGAGAAGCTCAATGCTAACCGCTGACCAGTGCCAAGCCATGGGCATCCCGCAAGGGTGGGACGCCGCCTTGAACGCCACATTTGACAAGTTTGGCATTGCCACTCCCGTGCAGCAGGCCAGCTTCATCGGCCAGTGCAGCCACGAGTGCAACAACTTCAACACCCTTGAAGAGAACTTGAACTACAAGGCCGAGGCGCTGATGCGTCTGTGGTCAAAGCGCTTCCCCACCATTGAGATTGCCAACCAGTATGCCAAGAATCCCCAGAAAATCGCAAACAAGGTCTATGCTGACCGCATGGGAAACCGTGACGAGGCTTCTGGTGACGGCTATCGTTTTCGCGGTCGTGGTTGCATACAACTTACTGGTCACGCTAATTATTTTCATGCTGGCACTGCCTGTGGGGTTGATTTTGTTATGCAGCCCGACTTGGTGGCGACGCCTAAGCACGCGGCGATGACCGCAGGCTGGTTTTGGGCCACCCACGGCTTGAACCAGTTTGCCGACTCCGGCGACTACCTGACCATGACAAAGCGCATCAACGGCGGCACCATTGGGTTGGACGAGCGCGTGCGCAAGATTCAGAGCGTGCTTCGCGTTTTGAGCTGACCCAGATACAATCAACCAAGCGCACACCAGAGGGAAATCATGGATAACCAGCAGCTATTCAACGCCATCGTCACCCTTGCCGGGTTCATGGGCGGGTACATTTTCAATTCCATGACCGCCAAGCTTCAAAAGCTGGAAGACAAGATCAATGACTTGCCTCACAGCTATGTCGGCAAAGACGACTACAGAGGCGACATCGCCGAGGTCAAAGCGATCCTGAAGCAAATTTTTGACAAGTTGGACGCCAAGGCCGACAAATAATCCAGAAGGACTACTATGGCAACCACACCCTCATGGGTCATGACCTACGACAGCCTGACCTCTACGGTGCTTCAGTACCTAGAGCGCAAAGACGCTGCCGTCGTTGCTGCCATACCCACCTTCATTTCCCTGACAGAGTTTGAGATTGCCCAAGAGATTAAGACCCTTGGACAGTTGCAGGTTGCACAGTCCCATATGACCGCTGGCAACCCCGTGCTACAAAAGCCTGCACGTTGGCGCAAGACGGTCTCCATGAACGTCACCACCCAAACCGGTGATCAACCAGTTTTTTTGCGCAAGTATGAGTACCTGCGCAACTACGCGCCAAGCTCTTCAATGGGCGACGTGCCTCAATACTACGCCGACACCGACTGGGATCACTGGTACTTGGCACCGACTCCAGATCAGGCCTATGCCTTCGAGGTGCTGTATTACGAGCGCATTGAGCCCCTGAGTTCGACCAACCAGACCAACTGGCTGACAATGAACGCACCCAATGCCATGTTGTTCGGCACCCTGTTGCAGGCCATGCCATTCCTGAAAAACGACCAGCGAGTCATTTTCCAGCAGAAATATACGGAAGCGCTCAACTCCCTCAAAACAGAGGATGTGGCCCGCGTTGGTGACCGTCAAGCCATTGCCGTGGACTCTTAATCATGCACGCTATCTACATCATCACCAACACCGTGAATGCCAAGCAGTATGTTGGCATTACCACGGACTTGGAGCGCAGGTGGAAGCGGCATCGCAATGCCAATGAAGGCCAGTTTCTTCATCGCGCCATTAAAAAACATGGTGTAGATGCTTTCGTCTTCACCCACATTGCGGATGCATTTGACGCTGAGTCTGCCAAAATGATTGAGCGCCTGCTAATTGCGGAGCACAACACAAAAATGCCGCATGGCTACAACATGACCGATGGTGGCGATGGAACCATGGGCATGCCCAAAACCGAAGAGCACAAGCAAAAAATTCGTGAGTCAAACAAAAAGACATGGGATAGCAGGCCAGACCTAAAAAAGGCAATTGGCGAAATGAACAGCATCCTGAAAAAAGGTAAACCCAGTGGCAAAAAAGGCGTCCCAAGTGGTCGGAAAGGCATAGCGCACTCCCCTGAGCATGCCGCAAAAATCAAAGAATCTTTGAATACGCCAGAATCAAAAGCAAAACGAAGTGCGTCAGCCAAAAAGGCTTTGAGCGATCCGCAGTGGAAAGCAGAGCAAAGCGCTCGGTTGAAAACAATTTGGGCCATTAGAAAAGCCAAAAAGGAGGCAGAATCATGTCTGTAAGCTATACAAATCCATACACCGGTCAAACAATCAGTCCCTCACAAGTCTCTTACGAGCAACTGTCCATTACCGGTGACACGATCCTGAACTGGCCGGTCAACGGAAACACCGGCAACGTCGTCGCCAACATCATTGAGGTCACGGCATCTGCCGGTGGCTTCAACCTGTTCATGCCAGCGGCCACGCAGGTCTCCGACGGACAGAGCGTTCTGATCCGCAACATCGGATCAAACCCTTTCTACGTTGTCAATTCTGCCGGTGGCGCCATCGTCACGGTGAACTCCGGCATCGCCCAGTTCATCTACGTCACCGACAACACCACCGCGCCCGGTACATGGGGTTCGGTGCAGTTTGGTGCGGGAACGTCTGCGGCCAATGCTGCAACGCTGGATGGCTATGGAATGACCGCCGTCGGCAACACGCTGAACACCACCATCTCAGTCAATACGTTTTCGTCCACCTACACGTTTTTGCCCAGCGACCAGTCCTCAATCTACGTGTGGACTGGCGGCGCTGGAACTGTCACCCTGCCGTCTGCCGTGGGCGTAGGAGCAGGCTGGTACATCATCGTCAAGAACGATGGCACCGGTATCCTGAACGTCGCCCTGACCGGCAGCAACACCATTGACGGCCAGTCCAGTGCCCAGCTCCAGATCGGCGAGTCCTTTGTGGTGGTTTCCAGTGGCACCAACTTCTACAGCTATGCCTATGGGCGCTCGGCCACATTTTTCTTCACTGCTCTGGTCAAGAACATCACTGGCGGCACGGTCACCCTGACATCGCTGGAAGCGGCCAACATCATCCAAGAGTACCAAGGCACTCTGACCTCGAACGCAACGATTATTCTGCCGCCCACGGTGCAGTTGTACTCGCTGCAAAACAAGACCACCGGATCGTTCACGCTGACGTTCAAAACCACGACCGTTGGCGCATCTACCGTGGTGCTGCCGCAGAACCAGACCATCATCGCAATCTGTGATGGCACCAACGTCTACAACGCCCAAACGTCCACATCGTCGTCCATCAATGCTCTGACCCTTGGAAATGGCTCTGCGGCTGCTCCATCGCTGTCCTTTGCGGGTGATGCGACCACCGGCCTGTACTTGGCCGCAAGCCACCAGCTTGGCCTCGCGGTGAATGGCGTGAATGGTGCAACCCTTACCCCCACCGGCTTGCTTGTGCCCGTGGGTATCAACGGCGGTGCTTTCTGACATGACCGATAAAGTCGTTGTCCTACAAACCGGCCCCGGCATTCAGCGGGACGGCACCCAATTTGCATCCGGCACGTATGTTGACGGCAGGTGGGTTCGCTTCCAGTACGGAAAGCCTCGCAAGATTGCTGGCTACAACGGTGCGTTCTTGAACTCTTCGGGGATCAGCCGAGGCATGATCATGAGCGCCGACAACGGCATCAACTACGTCATTTCCGGCTACAGCGATGGAATCCAGCAATGGACAACCGACAACGATGACGCTGTTGGTTTTGGCCCTGTATCAGTGGAGCCGATTGGCCCCGTTGCGTCCATTGGGATCACCACCCAAGGCTCCGCATACACCAACGGGACGTACACCAACGTGCCCATCAACGCCGTGGCAGGCACTGGCTGCTTGGCTACCGTCACGGTGTCCAGCAACTTGGTGTTCAACATCGTGGTGACCACCGCTGGCATCAACTACGTCCACAATGAGTCCGTGACCATCAATGCCTCCGACATCGGTGGGACTGGATCGGGATTTACTGGCTACATCGCCTCCCTGACCACGTACAACCCCAGTGCCAACACCCTGTGGCAGTTCGACATTGGCTACGACGCCGAAGGCAATGGTCAGAACAATCTGATCGCTCACCCCGGTCAGAACCTGAACGACATTTCCTCCACGACAAACACCCGTCCGATGTACGGCCCATTCACCGGCCTGAGCTTGACCCCTGTGGGCATTTTTACAGCCAGTGGCACCACCAGCAGCGGCGTGAACACTGTGACCTTTGCATCAACCATTGCGGCGATTGGCGCAGGCCTGACCGTGACTGGCACCGGTATCCCTGCCAACACCACCGTGGTGTCTGCGGCGACCGTGGGTGGCGTCTGGACGGCCACCTTGAGCAACAACGCCACCGCGTCCGGCACTGTGACGCTGACCTTTGACGCCAACATTTCGGTGTCGGGCGGCGTCGTGATGTTGTTCCCATACCTGTTTGTGTATGGCAACAATGGATTGATCCAAAACTGTTCCGCAGGCAACTTTAACGATTGGGTATCTGCCGATGCAAACGCCAACAACATTTCATCAACCAAAGTCATCAAGGGCCTACCTATCCGGGGAGGCACGACTTCGCCTTCTGGTCTGTTTTGGACTCTGGATTCTCTGGTGCGCGTTAGCTATGCACCCTACACCGTAAACGGCCTGAATTTCTATTGGAAATATGACCTGATCACCCAGCAGTCATCCATCATTTCCAGCTCATGCGTCATTGAGTACGACGGCATTTTCTACTGGATCGGAACCGATCGGTTTCTGTCCTACAACGGTGTGGTGCAGGAAATCCCGAACGAGCAGAACAACAACTACTTCTTCGACAACCTGAACTATGTCCAGCGCCAAAAGGTGTGGGCAAGCAAGGTGCCGCGCTGGGGTGAAATCTGGTGGTTCTTCCCCAACGGCGACAGCGATGAGTGCAACGACGCCATCATCTACAACGTGCGTCAAAAGTGCTGGTACGACTCCGGCCAAGCCATGGGCGCACGCCGCTCGGCTGGGGTGTTCTCGGAAGTGTTCCGCCGCCCAATCTGGGGTGGAGTCGACTCCAATGGAACTGGGGGCTACACCCTGTGGCAGCATGAAATTGGCACCAATGAGGTGTTCACCAACCGCGTCAACGCCATCGAATCATTCTTTGAGACCAATGTGATTGGTGCGAACATGGGTCTGGTAGGTGCAGTGCAGCAGCCCGGCGACAACAAGTGGACGCGCATTGAGCGCATTGAGCCCGACTTTGTGCAGTCCGGCGACATGGAGGTGGTGATTACCGGCAAGTCCTATGCGGATGACGCGGATGATCCATCCACACCGTACACGTTCTCGCCCACCACGCTCAAGATTGACATGAAGGAGCAGCGCCGCGAACTGCGCCTGCGCTTCACCAGCAACACGCAGAACGGGGATTATTTCCTTGGCCGCACCTTGCTGAGTCTGGACACTGGTGACATTCGCGGTTCGGGCAATCCATAATGGTGACCTACGATCCGCGCAACATGACGTGGGACTATTACTGTGCCCTCATGGCGGAATTGTTCGCCCAGAATCAGCTTGGCACCGTCCCCGAAACGCATTGGCGCGAGTGGGTGGACGGCATGAACGGCATCGGTAATTTCAACAACTCCGGCATCCCCGACTCCCGAGGCTTCGCTACGTGGCAAGACTGGGCCTGTCAGATGGTCGGCATCATGAACGTGGAGCAATAGCATGACACCTAAAGAAATTATTTCTGCTGACTACCGCACCAATCATCAGGGGCGAGAATACTCCGAGCAGCAAGCGCAAGCGGTGTTTCGGAAATACTTGCAAAACGGCGGCAAGCACGTAGTGTTTGGTCGCACCATGTTTTTAATCAAACCACTTGATCAAAGCACCGTGGAATTCCACACCATCAACGGTGGCAATGAAGTTGATCTGGTCAATGGCGTCAATCAGCTCATGCAAGTTCTTAGCCAACATTTTTCAAGGGCTGTGACTTACTATGACAACCCGCGCATCAATGATCTTTTGGTGCATGCAAGTTTCCCGCACTCAGCCCACAAGGTTGATCAAGGCCGAGACCGAACCTATGAACTTATTTTTGATTTGAGGGGCGCATAATGGGTTGGGTTAATCATGCGACTGACGCCATTGCAGATACCGTAAATCACTGGGGTGACGCCATCAGTGGTGAGGTGAGCCACATCAGCGATGTCATGTCCAATGATGCGCTCGCAAAAGCGCTGACTACTGCTGGCGTAGGCTATCTAACCGGCGGCTTTGGGCTGGGCTCCATAGGGAGCATGGTAGGAAGCTCGCTGGTGGACGCTGGCGTAGTTTCCAGCACTGCGGCGGCAAATGCAGTTGGCTCGGCCATTGTTCAGGCTGGCCTTTCTGTTGCCTCTGGTGCGCCCATAGACAAAGCTTTGGAGAACGGAGCCCTGAGCGTTCTAAGCTCTCAAGTTATTGCGCCAGAAGTTGCTGCCGAAGTGAAAAGCGTGGTGGACAACCCGGTGGTTGCAAGCATGGCTACCAATGCGGGTACGGCCCTTGCAACGGGAGCCCTACAAGGCCAATCCGGCGACGCCCTCACCAAGTCCGTAGTTGGCTCTGCCACGGGCGCTTTGGCTGGCGCTGCCGGGCAGGAAGTTGGCTCCCAAGTTTTGAGCAACATTGACGATCCCACCATTGCCAAGATCGCTGCCGACGCCGCCAGTGCAGGAACCGGCGCGGCCATTATGGGCAAGGATGCAGGTCAAGCCGCCCTGAATGCCGGTGCAACCACCGCCGCACACTCCGATCTTGGCGGCTACGACATGGCTGGGGTCTTGCCTTCGGTTGATCTGTCCGGCGTCAAAGAGGCGATCCAGCCCATCAGCAACGCGCTGACCAGCGTGGCCCAGCCCGTGAGTGACGCGGCCACACAGGTCTTGCAACCGCTGGAGCAGCCCATCAAGAACATCGCCCAAGCAGGCAGCGACGCCGCCACCTCGGTGTTGCAGCCGGTGGGTAATGCCGTCAGCAGCGCAGCCAGCAATCTGCCCAGCGTGAACCCGCCCAACATTACGCTGCCCCAGACTGGTGCATTGCCCACGACGACTGCCGCCGCGACTCCTGCTGCGACTCCTGCCGCGAACCCTAGCGCTACATCGACGACTACTCCAAACACTCAATCATCGCCTTTTATTGCTGCGAATCCACAGGTTTTGAATAACTCCAGCGCAGCCCAACAAAGCCCCACAAAAATGGCACAACTACAACAGCTTTATCAGTCCCTGACTCCTGAGATGCAGGACGCCTTTGCCATGCACGGGATTCAAGAACCACAAACTGCTGCTCGCGGCGGCAGCATTGGTCATTACGACACCGGTGGGAGTTCGATCCCCGGCCTCAATGATCTGCAAAATTTCTTCACCAGCGCCACACCCAAAGGCCCCTCGGCATCGCCCGCGATCTTGGACGCGGCCAAGGTAGTTGACCAGCCTTCCCGCATTGCTGCTTTGAAGCAGCTCAGAAGCGGCCTGAGCGGTCAATCCCAAGCCTCTGGACTGGCGGCAGGGGGGTTGCCCCACAAATACGCTGAAGCGGCTCCAGAGGGCCATAAACCCGAATTCATCACCGGCGTGACCGGCTACTATGCCCAAGGCGGAGGAACAGGCCAGTCCGACGACATTCCGGCCATGCTTCATGATGGCGACTACGTGATTGACGCGGAGGCTGTCTCGGCTCTGGGCGACGGCTCTAGCAAGGCTGGCGCTGAGGCGCTGTCAAAGTTCCAGTCCCAGTTTGCCCACCACGATACCGGCCCCGAAAAGGGCAAGCCGGTGCCCGCCAAGATCGCGGACGGCGAGTACGTCTTCCCCGCAGCGTTCGTCACAGCCTTGGGCGGTGGGGACAACAAGAAAGGTGCCAAGCTTTTGGATGACATGCGCGTTGAACTGCGGATGCACAAAAGAGCGGCACCTACCAGTAAAATCCCCCCAAAGGCCGAAAGTCCACTTGACTATCTGAAGATGGCGAAAGGTTAAAAATGGCAAATTTGCTCGACAGTTCCGCGACAACGACGACAACATCCACCGCACCGGGGTTTTACACCAACTACCTGAGCGGGCTGGCTTCCAACGCCACCAACGCGGCCAACAATGCCCAGTTTGCTGGTGCAACCGACCTGCAAAACAACGCATTCAACAATGTGACGAATGCTGGTGGCGCATTTCAACCCACGCTTTCAGCGGCAGGGAACACGTTAAACGCGGCCACAACGGCCAACAGCCCCTTGTCTGCGGCCAACCCCTATCTGGATCAAGCAACGAGCGATGTAGGCGCTACAGCCAGCGGATTGATGAACCCGTACATGACCAACGTGGTCAATGCGATTGGTGACGCCGGTCAGCGCAACATCCAGCAAAACTTGGCACCCGGCGCGACCGCTGGTGCAGTAGGCTCCGGCCAGTTTGGATCAAAGCGCGGCGCTGAGGTTCTGGGCCAGACCATGAGCAATGCTGACCGCGACATCCTGAACGCGCAAGCCTCGGCCTTGGGCACCGGCTACAACACCGCCCTGCAAACCGCCTTGGGCGAGAAACAAGTTGCGAACACCGCAGGTCAAACCGCATCTAACGCCGCCTCCGCAGGCCAGCAAAACCTGACTCAAGCTGGATCGGCGCTGGGAAGCCTTGCTTCTACCAACCAGAACCTGAACCTGAACGACATCAATGCTCAAGCCACCTTGGGCGCACAGCAGCAGACCATCAATCAGAACCAGCAACTGTTCCCGCTGAACAACTTGTCCACCCTGTCCGGCATGCTGCGCGGATACAGTGTCCCCATGTCCACGACCGCCACAAACACCGCCCAGATGTCGCCTTTGTCGGCTCTGGCGGGTGCAACCGCTGGAACCGTTGGGTTGTTTACGGCAGGGCAAAACGGTCAAACGCCTTTTGACTCTTTGCAGGCCGCATACAACAAGCTCACTAATGGCAATTCCGGCTCATCGGGGAATACTGTGTCAGATACCACTGTTGGCGGCGGTATCACCACCCCCGGCACGCCGCCGCCTCCAAATGTCTCCCCCGGCCCTGTCGGGGGACTGGATAATTCAAACTTATCTGGCAGCGGATCGCCCTCCATCACTTCTTTCCCAGCAAGTGGCGCCACCCCCGGCGGAGCTGATGACGATCCATCGTTGCACCCCAACCAGCACTGGGACACGTACAACAATGCATGGGTCAACGACTAAACCAAAGGACTGATCATGGCTGAACAACAACCCGGTCTCTCGACCGATCCATCAAAAATCAATCAGTACGGTGCTAACCCTGCGGACTTGCAGGAGTATCAAGACTCTTTGCAGGCCCAGATCAAGTCTCTGGAAGACCGCTACTCCAACCCGAACTGGTTCAAGGTGGCTGCGGGATTCCTGAAGCCTCAATTAGGAGGATTTGGCGCGTCCTTGGGCTCTGCCTCCGAGGCGCTGGGTGAGAACGTCGAAGCTGGCCGCGCGGCTGCTCTGCCGATTGCACAAATGCGCTCGCAGTTGGCTCAGTCCAAGATTGCGTTGGGCCAAAACCAGAAGGCAGCTCAAATGCTGGCCGAGCACACCGGCCCAGTAACGGCGGATTTTGTGCAGCAACTGGAAGCGCTGGGAGATACCCCTTCTGCGCGTGCCGCACGCAAAACCTATGAGAGCGCCAACACGGAACGTGGGCTCGCATCCAGTGAATTGGGTAACGCCTTGAGTCGCATTGCTTTGGCAAAAACAACGCCCGGCATGACCATCAATCCGGCAGACCTTGCAATTGCTTCCCGTGGCTCTAGCACACAGCCTCCAGCGGCTGGAAAGCAAGCGGCTACCCCAGCACTCACTCCACAAGGAGAGCCCGCAACTTTCAAAGGTACTCCACTATCTCCCGAAGGGTTGAAGTATTATCAAGACCTTGCCAAATCCGGTGGTAAGGATGCTGCGGATGCGCAATCCTTTTTGGATGCGTACCAGCAATCCCAAGTGGCTGGTAATACCGCTCCGAGCGCAGTTGCTTCGGCTCCGGCCCAAGCTCAGGCTCCGGCAAACCCATTGACAATTGAACAGCAAGCCGCCATCAACAACACCAATGCCGAGGAACTGAAGGCGGTTCATGCGCCGAAATTAGCAGACATACTTCAGCATGATCGCCAGAACTTTAGTGACACCAAGGAACTTTTGAAAAGCACAAGCTCACTGGTAAATGATCCAGAGGTTGCGAAGGGGCTCGGCCTTTTGTATGGCGATCCGGGCTTTTTGACGGCTGCAAAAACAGCCTTGGCAAAGGGTCTCAATATTTCAGCGTCTGGCGGCGTACTGGGTGGAAATATTTCTGCCAGCTTGCCAGTGGAAGACATTCTAAAGTCTTCAAACTTGTCCGAGCCAGTGCAAAAAAAGGTGCGGCAAGTTGCATTGAATTTGTCTCAACTGGAAGCGCAAAATGTGCGCCAAGCTATCGCTGGTGTGGGTGCTGGAGGCCATGCCAACGTGCCTGAATTCAATACCGCGATGAGTAGGGTTGTTTCTGGCTCAGACCCGCAAGAAGTCTTGCGCCAATACCTTGCCAAAGAGACGGTAAAAAATATGCGTGGGTATGAGCATAATGTAGCTTTTAATGCTTGGCGAAAAGCCAACCCCGGCGTGCCAAATCACGAGTACGTTGGAACTTCAAGCTACAACGGCATTGCGGATAAATACGCGCCGGACTTGGCTAAAGCATACGGCAACCAATAAGGGGAAAACTGATGACTGATGAAGAAGAGTACCAAGCCATGCTCAAGGCCAACCTTTCTGCGCCAGAGGCTCCTGCGCCTGCACCAAAGGCATCAGCCGCGTCAGCAGCCGCATCAGACAACACCCCAAAGCCGCGACCATCGGTAGCTGACATGGTGTCGGGTGCCTATAAAAAAGTGCATCTTCCCGAATTTTTGAATTCAGCAAGAGATTACACCGACCCAGCCGCTATCGGTGCTGGTGCTGGTGCTGCTCATGCTCTGGTCAATTCCGGAGCAAGTTACAACCCCCTGAATTCTGAGTTTCTCAAGTACCCCAAAGAAAAAATCTTGGACGCAATGTCTGGGCTGGATAGGTATGTAAAAAGTCAAGTTCATAGCGACCTTGGTGTGGACAATATTTTTGCAAAAGATTTGTCGAATGCGACAGGAATGCCTATCAGAAGCACTTCTGAAGCGCAGGCTGCTATCGACGCCATTAAGGCTCAAAACGCTGCACGCACACCGGTGACAAAAATTGTCAATGGGGTGCCCACCGTAGTTCGCTATATGCAGCAGGGTGCAACGGAGGCTACACCTTTGGTTTCATCCAATATGTTTGATCAGGCTGGTGCTGCTGCGGCAAAATATCTGCCCAGCGTGCCGGGTGTTGAAGCGGCAACCAAATGGGTCAAATCTGTCGCCCCAACTGTGGGTGGAATGGCGGGCCGGGCCAATGTTGCCGGTCAGCTTGCGGATTTTGGAACTCGTCTATACCAAGGTGATGTGCCGGGCGCTGCAATCTCTGCCGCAGGCGCTGCGGCCCCGCTATTGTTTGCTCCAGAGGTTGCCATACCGGCCACTATGGGTGCGCTTGCAACAAATTATATGCGGGACAATCCCAACATGATCACCCCCTCAAAAAGCCAACTATCGCCACTGTCGATTGCACGGAAATCACTCCAACAAAGTGGCGTTGCTGGCGGCGGACGAGGCTTTGTAAATCCTAGTGATGACCAGCAGTAAAACACAAAAACATCGTCAAAATTATTAACCAAAACCAAAGTTTTACCATTTCAATTTCCTCCAGATCACGTTGGTTGTCTCCCCGGCGTGAGGGCATTGCAGTTGCCCTATTTGGCCCCTACCGTCAAAAGTAGGGGCCTCTTTTTTACTGGTTCCGAATCTGCGCCATGCGCTCGGCCACCAAGTGATTCAACGACCGTGCAGCTTCAATGCAGCGCGTGCGTTCCTCCTTGATGATCTCGGGCGCTGCCGCAGCCACGAAGGCGTTTGCCAGCTTCACCAAGTCTTCCTGAAGGAAGTTGTAATCCCCCTCCAGCGCGGTGTTCATGAAGGTGTTTACCACCTGCTCTTTGCTCAATTCCATCACTTACTCCTAAAAATTTGCTCGGCTAGAAGGTATCCCTCCAGCGGCCAGATTTGTCGTATCGCATCATCGAATGCAATCTTGCGTCCAATGGTTTCATCGAACTCGGCGGGATCAACGCAAGCAGCCAATCCTTTGATGGTGTAGCCGTTTTCCATTTCAAGGATGCACAGCGTGGTGCGTCCATCGGGCAAGACCAAGTAGGTCTCACCCTTGATCTTGGCTTTGATGCCTTCAAGGGTGACTTTCATCATTTCTCCTTGGCCGGGAACAGTTGGCTCAGAACGTCGGCGTACTGGGCTTTGCGGCGCTCCAGCAGGGCCACCTTGTCCAGCTTGTCCAGCAAGGTGGGGAAGTTCAGGTCTTCCTTGGAGCACTGCTCTTGCACCTCAGCCTCCAAGCGGATGAGTTCGTCGTCCAGCTTTGCCATTTCCAGCTCGGCTTGCGAACGAACCTTGCGGGCTCGCACTGGTGCCAAGGCTTCGGCCAGCTTCTCTTTGGACATCGAAATCAGTTCTGCGAAGGGTTTCAATTTCATGCTATTTCTCCAATCAATAAAAGTTTTTTGTCTGCGTTTTTGAGAAAACTTAGAGGGGTTTCGGGGTCTGAACAAGGCTCCTGTTTTTTCACGGCGACAGGCATGCTGAACGAGTCGCCGAAAAACCCCCGCCCATACTCTTCCTCGTGCAACACTTTTGCGTAATACTCATATTCGTCGCGGGATGTTGCGCGGCGCATTCGATCCCTCGCGTACTGCGCATTGGTTGGCCCTTGGATTGCCACCGTTACACCCCTTCCAGCGTCCCTTGCTCGGGCACAGTGGTTGCGAACTCCAGCGAAATGCCTTTGTTCATGAGCTGGGCCACGTCCAAGGTCTTGGCGACCCGCACGTCAAAGGTTTTGCCAGCAATGTGGCGGATGGCTTGGGCTTGGCTTGCGGCCTGCACAAGGTGGGATTGGTCGCCATTGGTGACGACGTAAATGCGTTGATCTGCTGCCATGATTTTCTCCAGTTAAAAAATTAGTGTGCCTTGGGGGCTTTGGGTCGGTTCCACAGAAGCAGGGATTGCTTTTTGGCACCATGGAATTCCAACTCTTGCTCGGTGTACGTTTTTTGCATTGGCAGGCCCTCATATCCCGGCCCAACGTACACGCCAAACTTTTGGTAATGGGGCACGTAGGTGATGTCACCCTTCACGTATCCCGTTGCATAGTCACGCGGTGCGCACAGTTCTTCTTTCATTTCAAACTCCAAACTTGTTTTTTAGAACCCAAAACCGATGCAGTGCCTTGAACATTTCCCAGCCGGTTTGCAGCTCTTCCTCAGTCCACTCCTTGACCGCGATGAGGCCGGGGTGTGTGCGTGATGCAAAGACGTTGGCGCAGCGTGCGTGGGTAGACCCAGCCCATTGCGGTACGCGGCCAATTGCATGCAGTGCTCGTCGTATGCGTCCACCTTGTCGTCTGGGCCAAACTCCTTCGACTTGGCGTCCAGCACGATGCCGGTGGGCGCATGCTCATCAGGCTCGCAGTACAAGTCAACCTTGCCGCCAAAGCCCATCTGGCTGGTGAATGACCGCTCCGTGAGCCACGGCTGATCTGGGTGCGTCTTGAAGTGGTTGAACACCGATTCTTCAAAGCGCATGGCCGTCTCACGGTGCTCCACGTTCTTGTGGCCGCCGTACCAAGACTCAATCGACTCATGGATGCGCGTACCCTGCTCCGCCGCCAGCTTCCCAGTGGCTTTGGAGTCGGTCACCACGCGAGCGATGAACTCTTTTTCGGTCTCACCGGCCACGCGGGGGAGCGTCAATGCTGCCAACAGCAATTGTTCGTTCTTCCACACGTCTAAACCGGGCTTTGCAGCGACTTTAAGAACGGTGGTGACCGAGGGCACCAGATTCATCTTTCGTGCGTCCCTGAGCGTTGTAGGCCGTTGCTGGCCGTCCTTCGCGGTCACGGTGTACTGCGGTGATCCGTCTTGGCCGTACCAATGCGTATTTTCCGCAGCCCTTGCAATAATTGTGGTCATACCAGTCGCTCCACTGCGATATAGGTTTGGTCATCGCTGATGGTGGTGAAGTACGAGCGGAACCCATGCCTGGCGTTCATCTGCGAACCAATAGCACTGCGAAGCGATTTCACATCAAATTGCGGAGGAACCGGAATGTTTACTGGAAAGTTTGGCTGAATGTGGGCCAAAAATGGCTTCACGTAATTGCTCAAACCCGGAGTCCGTGTTTCGCGTTGCTTGCTCATCTTGAAAAGTTCATGGTAGTCCGTTGGCTCACTACTTA
>Ga0208620_1000090_pt1 | contig 15048 bp, 19 predicted proteins | sample CryBogCBH24Jun08_FD_184593 | JGI IMG/M metagenome (GOLD analysis project Ga0208620, IMG submission 184593) | Freshwater microbial communities from Crystal Bog, Wisconsin, USA - CBH24Jun08 (SPAdes) | ecosystem: Environmental > Aquatic > Freshwater > Lake | place: Crystal Bog, Wisconsin, USA... | reverse complement strand
ACTGCAACTGCTGGCACAACTAGTTTGTACCCAATGTATTTTGGTGATTGGCAGCGCGGACATACCATTGTTGATCGTTTAAACATGGTCCTAAGAAGATATGATCAGACATTGCCTGGTTATATTACATTCTTCGGTGAGAAGCGTTTGGCAACATCAGTAATGGATCCATTTAGTATTATTCGTTATCGTTCTACTGCAACTGCAACCTAAAAGCGTGGGGCTTAGGCCCCACCTTTTTTATCTCTTTGAATTTAGGATTATTATGACAACCAATTTGATTTATGAAGCAGTTAAAACCGCCCTTAAAGATGGCGAAGCAAAAGTAAACTTGAGGGAAGCCTCAGCCTTGACCGCTTCAGGCTCAAATGTTGGTGGTCGAGTAATTTATGATGATGCGTTTGCGCCACTACGGTTGGCAAACCCAATTCGCGCCATGTCCAGAGTAATTCAAACAATTGGCTCGGATGAGGCATTTGTGGCGAAAGTCGGCAATGCTACCGTCATTCAAACTGGCACGACTAACCCTTGGGGTTATGGTGTCAACAACAATACCGGCAGTCCCAACATTGCAACTGCGTTTTGGCAGATTTCAATGAAAAGTATTAATGCGGTAGTTCCAGTTAGAACGGCCGTTTTATCTGATGTAAATAAATTAGAAGAATCAATTGTTGCTGATTTGATGATGGAATTTGGTCAGCAAGAAGCATTATCTATGCAACAAAATAGCGATGCATCTGGTTCAACTACAGTTCAAACTGGTGGAGTATATGGCCTAAGAGGTCTAGACGGTTATACTGGCTCAACTAGCGCAGCCGCATTTGGCACAAGCGGATCAGCTGACACCAATGGTCGTCATACTATATTGCAAGTGCTTCAAGCCTCATCAAGCGCATTGGCTTATAACGACATTGTAAATTTAGCGACTGCATTACCGCCACAATTCTGGAATAATCCAACAACTGCATGGATGATGCACCCAACAACATTAAATCAAATCAGAACCTTAAAAGATACTTCTGGGTTGCCTTTATTCTTAGATGTTGGTGTAAAAGATGGCGCATTTATTGGTTATATTTTTGGCCATCCAGTTATGCCAAACCCTTATATGGATTTAACTGGAACCGGCAATTTCCCAGTATATTTGGCAGCATGGGATCAGTTCGTTACAATTGCCGACCATGAAGAAATGAGCATTCAACGCCTTGAGCAATATGCGCCAGGCTTTGTAACGCTATTCGCAGAAAAAAGAACAGTAAGCACAATTCGCAATCCGTTTGCTGGTGTAAGACTTTACGCTTAAGGTAGATAATGCCACTAGATAGTTTAACGAATGGCCCATTTCTCGGCACCGCTAGAAATCCTTTTAGTTATCAAAAGGTAGAGCAAGTTAGCCGAGATTTACAGACGGCTTGGCTTACACTTGAGGAGATTACGCAACAATTGAATCTCTTTGGGGATGAAAGCCAAGATTCCTACCTATCTAGCATTGAATTAGCAACTCGCCAAGTGGTCGAGGATTATCTTGGTATGTCGATATTCCCAATCACTTATAAAGTCTATTACGGTGCATTTAATGGCATGACAGGCACCCAAGTATGCTTAGATTTGCCAGAGATTTCTCAAGATAATTTAGGTAGAGCCGGAGTAACAGTAAATTCAGTCGGTTACTATAATGCCGATACTCCGCCAACTTTTATTAAATTAACATCAAGCCAATATTATTATGATGTGACTGGCAATAAAATTATTGTGAATGGCTTGCCAAACGAAGTGAATCAAAATGTATCCAATCCGATTGTGGTTCAATACACAACTGGAGCCAGTCCCTACGCTCAATATCCGGTGATTAAACAAGCCGGATTATTAATGCTAACCCATCTATACAACAACCGGAGTAATAGCTTCCAAGGCGCATTAAACGACATCCCTTATGGGTTTGATGCATTACTTAGACCTTATAAACCTTTGGTAATGTGATATGGCTATTGCGCGTTATGAAAACATTACAGTTAATCGAGTAAGCAATTCAACTGATTCCTATGGTCAACAAAAAACCACTATAACCAAATGGTTTGACACTAGAGCAAGAATTGCCGATGTCCATAACAATACGCAAATCACTAAAGACACTAGGTTTTATACTGACTATGTAAAATTGACTGTCAACTACACTCCAAACACCAGAGAGATGGTAGATAACCAAGATTTATACTCTATTAAGTATAGAAATAATGATTGGCGTATCAGCGATTGTTTTGAAACCAATGACCGCATGAATGTTACTTTTATGTGCTATAGAAACGATCCAACGGTACCAGTCTAATGGCACAAAATAATCCAGCAGTTTATTCGCAAGCAATTCAATACCAATTAACTAGTATATTTGGCGCGGTGCCGGTAACTGCCAATTTTCAAAGAAACTTTGCAAAAATACCCAAATTTATAACTTGGCAATTAAGAAATATTCATCAACCGGTCTATACTGGGCCGAATCAAAACAATAAAGGCATCGATCGCCCTATTTTTCAAGTGAGCATTTTTGCTCAAGATATGGATGATGCTTTTAATTTAAGCAATACCTTGCTACAATCTTTACATGGTTATACAGGACAGTTTGGCGGTTCTAGTGGTTTTTGGATTGCGAAGGCGGATGTTAATTGGCTCTATGCAACTTTTGATGATATGGTCGGACTTCATCAAATTATTTTAGATGTCCAAATTGATATTCCAACATAAGACATTATTTACTAATCTTTTTTTGAAGGAAAATTTAAAATGGCTCTACCTAATCAAATCCTACCAGGCTTTAGTGCATCGCTATGGTGTCAAACTGCCTCAAGTCCTACACCATTAACAACAACTCAATTGGCAACTTGGACCGCTCAAGTTGCTAACATTGTTGGCACAGTAGCAAATGGAGTTGGTACTTCTGGCACCGCATTAAATGTGGAAGCAATTCCGGCATTTGGTCAAGATGATGCTTCAGCAAGTTTTATGGTTGCTGGATCAAGACAATCTGACATTATCCCAACTCAATCTAAGCCAACATCAATGACAATTGTTGCAGCGTGGAATCCAAGCGATGCCGGTTTATTGCTAATGAGAGCCGATGCTTATTCTGGTGTGATTGACCGTACTTTTGTGGTGGCTGCAACCAATGGCGCTAATACAGTAGCTTATGCATTTAATGGCCGAGTATCTGAATTTAAAATTGATTTAGCACCAGGCGCAGAAGCTAAATGTACCTTTACGGTTCATCCAAGAGGCAATCAATACGGTTGGTCCAACAATACTTAATTAACCTAAACCCCGAAAGGGGTTTTTGAGGAACAAAATGATTACAGTTCAATTTGCCAATGGTAAAGTATTTAAAACCGAATCAATTGATGATGCTATTGCACAATGTTTGCAAGGTGGAGATGATCCATTTAAACCGCAAATAGTGGAAGAAGTCGAAGAAGTTAAACCAACAGAATAAAACACAATATGAAAATACAAGACAATAGCGACTTACTTAATTATCTAGTATCAAAAGCTGATTCTGGCGTAAAAAATTGGTTTAACTTTCAAGAGCAGAAAGTTGCCGGCATCAGCGTTTGTTACGAAATCGCCAAAAATCATGCTGACACAATGACACCTGATCAAGTGGTGGAATATGTGGCTGACCTTAATAACGCCATTTACAATAAATTCTTTAAGTTAAGATAATGCCTTACACCAGTTCAACCGAATCCGGCAAAGGCTTTGTAATGGCCGTTAAATGGCAAGGTTTTGACGAGTTTAATGAATTAATTAAAGAAATGGAAACTGATTTTGATGCCAAGGATCAAAAGAATATTCTAAGGACATCGATGCGCCGAGCAATGGCACCAGTATTACAAACTGCAAAAGGTTTACTACAGGCTCATGGTAGTGTCGATACAGGTCAGTTATTACAATCTTTACAAGTCGAGGCAAGACGGCCAACCAGTAGAGATAGAAGATCTACTTATGTCAGCGCCACCGACATAATGATTGCTAGGGTAACTGTTCCGCCTGGCAATGTATTAGCGAAAAAAAAGTTTATTAATTTAAAAAATAAAAATTACAGAACCAACAAAATTAAGCAAGTAGGTATGGAAAATGATGGCAGAGCATTTGCCGTTGAATTTGGCACTAAGCATATGGCAGCCAGACCATTTATCAGACCAGCTTTACAGAGTAACATCAATACAGTAATGGGTTTATTAGTAAAAGAGTTGGGTAACACTTTAAGAAAATACAAATCAAAAAGAATAGGAAAATAAAAGATGAATCAATTAGCTAATGCGCTAGGCGCTAAATTTGTTGAAAATAAAGAATTATTAAGAATCAGAACCTTTGATTTTAATGGGGTAACTTTCAAAGTAAAAGTTCCATTAACCGCTGAATCTGATTTAATGTATGAACGCAATCGAGTAATTGATGATTCATTAGTTTTAAAGTTTTATGGCGATATGGCCAGAGAGTTTATTGAAAATACTGAAAGATACGCAAATGATTCAGAAATCATTTACAAGGATGATGACATTATTGTTAAGGGTATTTCACTAAAAGAAACTGCTAAAAATAAAGTTTTAACGCAAAACCGTATTTTAGATTTGTTTAAATTAATTGTGCCGGAAGATGCATCTTTTGATATGAATGCAATTACTTATCAAGATATTGACGATAATTTTCCTTTTAATATTCAATTGGAATTATTAAATAAAATTTCTGAAGTTATTGCGCCTGGCTATATTCAAACCAAGGGAAAGTAACTGGATCAGTCCGTAAGCAAGTAAAGGCTTATTTAACGGCTCATGGTACTGATCCAAGCGCGGTAGATGAAGAAACATTCAGCGACATATGCATTATGTATGCTGATGGTCTAATTGGGAATCGAGGCATTTTAGAAGTATTGGGGCTTTTGACTGCCGGACAATTTAATAAAATGTTGCCGAAAGGTAAATCGCCCTATAAACTACAAGATATAATACCTAGAGCATACGACTATTTGTATCCACCATCATCCGAACAAGACAAGAAAAAACAAGTAAGTGAACAGTTAATAGCTTTTGCGATGATGTCACCAGGGTGTCCACCGCAATTTTTAGGGAATTAAAATGGCGAATGTAATAGCCGGTTTAGCCGCTCAACTCTCGATGGACACAACAGAGTTCCGTAAAGGAATTTCTGAAGCGAAAAACTCACTTCAAGAATTAAAGGAATATCTTCCAGAGGCTTTATCAATTGCTGGATTCCTTGAGGCAACTAAGGCATCTTTAGAGTATGCCAAACAAATCATGGATGTGGCCAGAGCAAATGAAGTTGCAGTTGGTTCATTGCTCGAGGTGTCTAAAGCTATTCAAGAAAATGGCGGACAAGCTGATAAGGTCAGCAATATCTATGCCGGATTTACCAATAAAATTGAATCTGCAGCGCAAGGAAGTGCCAAAGCGCAAGAAGCGTTTTACCGGATTGGTGTCAGTTTAAATGACTTAAGAACACTATCAGAGCAAGATTTATTTCAAAAAACTGTTTCAGGTTTGGCAAATATGAAAGATGCAGCTGAGCGCAATGGCTTAGCATTTCAAACTTTGGGTAAAGGCATTCGAGGAGTTGATCTAGTTGGCGTTAATGAGCAATTAATAAATAGTAAAGGCTCAATGGATAAATATGCAGAAGCCATCAAAGAGGCTTTTGAAATGTCCGAAAAACTTGAAGCAGCATCAAAACAAATGCGCTTAGAATTTACTGAAGCAGTAATCCCATCACTATCCAAGTTATATGATTCATTAACTCAAACAAGCAATGTCAGTAAATACTTTTTTGGTATTCTAAGGGTTACTGCCGAAACTTTAGCAATTTTAATTAAAGATTCTGTAACTTTGGTTGAGGTGTTGGTTAAGCAAGTGGTAATGCTTGGTCAAGTTGCCAACGATGTGGCGCATCTAGATTTTAAAAAGGCCATTGAGGATTACAAAAATACTCAAGCTGAAATTACTAAAATGTTTGAGGATGATGCGAGATTTCAAGCCGAGATATTGGATCGCACTAAAAAAACTAATGAAGAAACTAAAAAGACCAATGATATTCATCGAGAAGTAATTAGTTCAAGCGCAAAAATACTTGGCCAAACTAAAGGCATTGCCGATTCTTATGCAGCGACATTGGCATTAATGAATCAGCAACGAGAAGAAAAAGAAAAATTAAATGGTTTATCTACAAAAGAAAAAGAAGTTCAAGATGCAGTTAATAAAATCTTGGATGAGCAAACTAAAATATTAGACCAAATAAATCAAAAAAGAATTGCTGCTAAACAACTTTTACCTAGTCAAAGAGGTGGAGTATTATCCGAATTAGATCAGCAAGAGCAAGCTATAAAAATATTAACTCAATTGGAAGTTGATGCAACTGTTCAGCGCGTTAAAAGGATTCAAGAAGAACAAAATACATTTATGTTTGGTTGGGAAAAAGCATATAAACAATTTGCGGAAAATTCAATTAATTATGCGACCATTGGCGAAACTGCATTTACATCATTGACAAACAATATGACATCCGCATTAGATCAGTTTGTATCAACCAGTAAAATATCATTTTCTAGTTTGGCATCAAGCATTATTGCCGACCTAATAAAAATATATTTAAAGATGCAAGCCACTCAATTAATGAGTATGATGTTTGGCGCAGCTAAAGGGTTTTTTGGCGGCGGTGGCGGAGTTGATGCTATTTCTACTGAGCAATGGGCAAGTGGCGCATTTGCCAATGGCGGAATGCCACCAGTAGGCGTACCCTCATTAGTTGGTGAGAATGGCCCAGAGTTATTTATACCTGGGCAATCTGGCACTATTATTCCCAACAACCAATTGGGTGCATTGGGTGGTGGCGGTCCCCAGACAGTATTTAATGGCCCATATATTGCCAATATGTCGGCAATCGATACACAATCAGCGGTTCAATTTTTAGCAAGTAATAAAATGGCGGTATGGTCAGCCAATCAATCTGCCAGTAGATCTATACCAGCGAGCCGATAATGTCACTTAATAACATATTAGCAATCACCGAAAATATCACCATTAACGATCAGCGTATTGTTGGTCAAGTATTAAGCCGAAATCAAAGAATCAGCACTAGCGAAATTTTAACAACTGTTCCATTTGAATTTACTTTAAAGCCAATGAATTATTTACTTTATTCTCAGAGTAGATCAATTCTTAATAGTTTACGGATTCCTGATAAATCACTAGAGCAATATTTAAATTTTGGCACAACTGGATGGGTAAATTTTATAAATTATCAAGGCGATATGACACAAAGCCAATTAGTAGCGTGTCAATATCAAACGAGTACCGCCAATAAAACAATTGTTCTTGGCAATCTACCAACTATCTCAAGTAGTTCGTATATTGTTAAAGCCGGTGATTTTTTGCAAATAGATCGCTATGCTTATATTGCGACTGCGGACATCACACGAGGCACAGGATCAACCGTATCAATCACAGTTCATAGAACAGTATTAACTACAATTACAACGCCTACCAATGCAGTTATTGGGCAGTATGGGACAACTACATCATTAGGTGGCATAAACTATACTGGCATTACTTTTTGCGTAATACTACGCAATTACCCAACTTATACATTAGTGCCAATGACCAATGATTCATTTATCCAATGGTCTGGGGCATTTAACGCATTTGAGGCCATACTATGAATAATATTGCGCCAGTCCAAAATACCAACAATATTAGAATGGCGGATTTTGTCCGCATAAATACTGGCACAACCATTTATCGATTTGCCACAACTCCAACGCCCATTACTGTACCGGCAGTCGATTCTCAACCGTTTCAAGGTTTAGGGCAGTTAGTAAAAATTGGCGATGCCCAAAGAGATATTAAATCAACTTCTAATGAAACCGTTTTTACTTTAGTCGGGATTGATACTGCATTATTAGGTTGGGTATTGGGGCAAAATGTTAAGGGTGCCAATATACAAGCATGGCATGGCTTCTTTGATACCAACAATCAATTAATTACTACTGGTGGTACTGGTGGGCTATACCAATTCTTTAATGGCTATATTCATTCGTTTGCTATTTCTGAGCAATGGATGGAAGAAATAAGAAGTTATATCGGATTGATTACAGTCGCAGCATCATCAATTCAGCAAATTTTAGCTAATCGAGTGGCCGGCAGATATACCAATAATAATGCCTGGCAATTCTTTAATCCATCTGACACAAGTATGAATCGAGTAGCGTTTATCTCAACAATTACTTATCAATTTGGGGCAACTGCATGATTACTTATTCAGTATCTAATGCCGTAAATTGTATTCAAGGGTTGAAGCATTTACTTGATTTACATTATGAAGAAATATCATTAATTAAAGAATTTCCATTAAATCCACAATGGGATATTTATGAAAAGATGGATGAAGCCGGCAAGGTTAAAGTAATCCTTTGCAAAGAAGAAAATGAAATTATTGGGTACATTGTTTTTTTTATTAGCAATCATTTGCATTATGCGGATTGTTTAATTGCGCAAGAAGATATTTATTTTCTTAAAAAAGAGTATCGAGCCGGTAGAGTTGGTTTAAAAATGTTTAAATTTGCCGAAGAATATTTAAGGTCAATCAATGTGGATATGGTCAAATATTCGACAAAAGTTCATGCGGATAAATCTAGTTTATTTGAGTATTTAGAATATCAAAATACTGAAAAAGTATTTACCAAAATGCTAAAGGGTTAATATGGGAGTATCGTTAGTCGCTGCGGTTTTTAGTATTGCTGCCACTAGTACCACCGCTATGGTTATTGGTTTTGCTATCAACATGATTGCATCTGCCATTATTAGCAAAGCATTTTTACAAAACAATCAATCAGCGGATAATAGTTCTGGCTATTCCCCAAACCCTGGCAATCGTTTACAACTATCGCCGGCCACAGACAACAAATTACCAGTAGTGTATGGCACCGCTTATGTTGGTGGCATTATTACTGATTTATCAATTACTGCCGATAATCAACGGCTTTATTATGTGCTTTCATTGGCTGAAGTAACAAATACAGAAAGCGGTATTTCGCCTGATGGGATTACTTTTGGCAATATTTATTACGGTGGCAAGTTAGTTCAATTTGATTCAACTGGATATGTAGTTAGTGGCCTACTTGATGAATCAACCGGCATTGTCGATACTAAAGTTGCTGGATACATTAGTATTTATTTATATGCCAATGGCTCAGGCACCCCAACTAATTCATTGTTTAACGCAATTACAGTTATGCAATCAGCTGGGCTTACTTACCAATGGGATTCAAGTAAATTAATGACAAATTGCGCATTTGCAATTATTGAATTAACTTACAACTCAAATGCCGGAGTTACTAGCTTACAACAAACAAAATTCCAAATTACCAATGAACGCAATGCACCAGGTGATTGTTTTTATGATTACTTAGTGTCAACTCGATATGGCTGCGCAATCCCACCAAGTCAAATTGATACCACAAGTTTAAGTTATTTAAATGCTTACTCAACTCAAACTTTTACCTATACACCCTATGCCGGTGGATCTGCAACAATTAAACGATTTGAATTTGATGGAGTAATTGATACATCCGTTAATTGCATGACGAATTTACAAAATATGTCGGCTTGTTGTGATTGTCTAATTAAATACAATGAGATTTTAGGGACTTGGGGTGTAATCACACAAACGCCAACCTATACCGCAGTAATGGATATTAACAATAGCAATATGGTGTCATCATTGCAAATTACTCCTTTGGACATTGCAGCCTCTTACAATATCATCCAAGTTAAATATGCAGACAATACGCATCAAGACGCTTTTGCTTCAGTTAGTTATGATTTAGCGCAAATTGATCCGGCATTGTTATTCCCTAATGAACCTATTAATCAATTTAGTTTAAGCCTACCATTAGTAAATAATGATATTCGCGCTCAATATTTAGCCAATCGATTACTGAAGTCTGGGCGCGAAGATTTGCAAGTTCAATGCAAAATAAACTATATTGGCCTACAACTTGAAGCCGGCGATATTGTCACCATCACTAGTGCCAATTATGGATGGGTGGCTAAATTAATGAGAATTAGTAAAGTGGTTGAAACTTTTGCTGATACCGGAGAAGTTACCGCAAGTTTGGTATTGAGTGAATATAACCCAGCAGTTTATGACGATTTGCCCATTACTCAATTTACGCCATTACCAAATACTGGTTTAGGAGATCCAAACTCATTTGGAACCATACCGGCACCCACTATTATTGGCAGTAATACTTATGCAGCCATCCCAACCATTTCTATTCAAGCAACAACTTCTAGCGCTGGTATTACTCAATATGTAGAAATTTGGTATTCAGCTTTTAGTAATCCATCAAGCGGTCAATATCTTTTTGCTGCAACAAGCCAAGTTCAGCCAAGCGGATTACCTTGGGGAAATAGCACCGCATTACCAACTATTAATTTATCCAATATCCCATTTGGTAATTGGTATTTTTTTACTCGAATGGTTAATTCATTAACTAAATCGAATTACAGTTCTGCAAGCGCATTGGTGCAATGGCGGCCAACAACTTACCAATATTCACAACGGTATTTAAGCATTGCCTATGCGACTAGTATCACAGGAACAGGCTTTTCTAGCAGTTCAGTAGGCGCAACTTACTATGGCATTAGAAATCAATCTACAACTTCGTTTGATCCAATTGCTGCGGACTATACTTGGTATCCAGCACCAGTAGCATTTGGCACAACAAATTATCTTTTATACAATAATTATGGAAATAAACTTATTGGTTTTTCTGTTGGTTTGGCGAACACTTCTAGTGGTGGGGGTGCTTTTGTGCCTAGTGATACTACAACTTACGATCCATCTATTTGGCTGGCTTTGCCTAGTGGCACAAATATTATTGATTTAAATTACCGTACTGGTCAATTAATTCAAACTGGCACAACTTCAGTCGGCACAGGCGAGTTGGCCATTTCTAATAATGCCGAAGGATTACTTCAGGCATCTTTAGCCAAATTACTTTCATTCCCTGGTGGTGCAACAACTTACACAAGTAGTGTGGCAACTTTGACGGTGGATCAATATGGCCGAGTAATTGGGTTTGTTGCGCCAGATGGATTTTATTACACAATGGCAGCCGACATTGCAACAAGCGGACAAACTGTATTCCCTCAAACAAGGGGGACTGAATATGTAACTGGTAATTGTCTAGTATTTATTAATGGATTATTGCAAGACACAAGCCAATATACAGACAATGCAGCCAATGTGACATTTGGAACTGGCGTAGTATTAAATAACATTGTTACAGTTATTTCTATGGCATCGGTTAATTCAACGCCATCAACATATAACTCATTTACAAGATACTCAGCAACATTATCAAGCCAAGCCAACTATACTGCATCGGGTTGGTTAGTTAGTGGCAATGAATTAATATTCTTAAATGGAACAATAGTTAATGCGCAAGACTACAATATTGTTGGTCAAGTAATTTCATTTGCAACTGCGGTAAGCGGTGATTTACAAGTGCTTATTTGGACCAATAACAACCAAGGTCAGCCAAATGGCAATCCTCAAAATATTGATACTTATACGGTAGTTGGACAAACCCTCTATTCATTTACTTATAATCCATTATCTTTTAATCTTTACAATAATGGGGTACTATTACTCGAAACGGTAGATTATACGGTTACAACTGGCTCCTATACATTAAGCCAAGCACCAACAAACAATATGAATATTTTAGTTGAGCAAACTTTTAACAGAACAGGTGGCGTATGACGCAAGGACTAAATTTGGCAAATTTTGCCAATACTTTAAATTCATCGGGGCAAACTAGCAATGCTGGATTGCAAAACGCATCGATTATTATAACTGCTGGTACTGGTTTAACGGGTGGTGGTACCGTAGCTTTAGGCGGTTCTGTTACTTTAAATAATGCTGGAGTAACTAGCATTATTGCCGGTACTGGCATTAGTGTATCGGGATCAAGTGGCGCGGTAACTATTTCATCAACTACTACATCCGTAGTTGCAAAAGCACAAACATTGGCAAGTGGTGGTGGTACTTCTGGTAGTCCAATGACATTTACCTATAACGGTAATACTAATGCACCGGCATATTTATGGGGAACCAATGGATCTAGTTTGGCTCAAAATGAGTTATATACTACGGCCAATATATTGCAAAATTTAGGTGGCTTGAATATAGGTAGTTTATTAATAATAGCAACTAGCGTCGGATATGGACCTATTTCTATAAATACTCAATTATCTGGGATATATTTAAGATATTACAATGTATATGGTGGTGGTTGCTGCTGCGGACCGGTAATACCACCAGGCTCATGGCGATTTTTAGGTGGTACATTATTTGTTCGTTACGCTTAAAGGAAAATTATGTTTACTATTGAATCCGCATCAAACCCTATATATGGATCAGCAGATGGCCAATCTATTCATTTAGATGTTAAGTTTGCAGAATTTAAAGAATTAGTGCCATTTAATGCAATGCCAACTGATCCAGTAAAACATGGAGTAGATTTATACAATAGGGCAAAACTTGGGGAATTTGGAGAAATTGCGCCATATGTTGCATTGTCACAACCAAAAACCACAGGCACCAAATCTGCATGATTAATATAAATTCAACTCATACTTTTACTTATGATGGCGCGATTATTAATGTTTATCATGCCAATATGGGTGAAGGGTTATTAAAGCATGACCATCAATACTCTCATGCGACTATGTGCAACTCTGGTAGTTGTATTGTAAGGTTAGAAGGTCGCAGCCATACTATTAATAAACACAGTCAACCTTTGAATTTACCGGCAAATGAGTGGCATGAAATTGAAGCGCTAGAGGACAATACTGTTTTTGTAAATGTATTTTCAGAAGATAAAATCTAGGTTACAATTTATTTAATAAGACAAAACATGATTCGGACTTTGCGAGTACGCAGAGTTTTTAAACGGGTATCGAGGAAATCATGGCTTTATTTGCAAAAAACACAATCATTCAAGTATCAGGTTTTGATAATGAATGTATCTCTGGTGAATTAGTCTATAACCAAAAATGGTTTTGGAATCTTACTTTTACTTCCAATGGCTCACCAGTCGATTTAACCGGAGTTACCATCGATGCGCAGATTGTTCGTAGAGAAATCTCCAATCTGCAAGACACTCGATATGGCTTATCCTTTGATATTGCCAACTATACACCGACACCAACGCCAGTATCTTTAACAATTAATAACCCAGTACCCTCAAGCGGTACATTTACTTTATTGATTGATGATTCGACCTGGGGAGTTATTTCTTCTGATCCTGAGTTAAATATTGCAGCCATCGATCCAGTTTGTTTTAGTGGCCGTATCAAATTAAGTTTTCCAACGGATGGCTCAACTCCAGCACAAGACCAAATCATTTTTTTATTATTCCTAGTTCGTAGTGATGGAGTGGTCAACTAATGAATGTAACGATCATTTCTGAAAATGAAATTAATGTCGATATAACGCCATCTAATAGCCTATCGGTCAATGTGGATCGTGGATTATATGGGCCATCGGGGTATAGCGGAATATCGGGGTATAGTGGATTTTCGGGGTATAGCGGATATAGTGGCTATTCAGGCATTAGCGGATTCTCTGGAAGTGGCGTATCAGGTTATAGTGGCGCATCCGGCATATCCGGATTTAGTGGATTCTCTGGTATATCTGGATTTAGTGGTGCATCCGGCATATCGGGATTTTCCGGCATTAGTGGCTTTAGCGGATTCTCCGGCATCTCTGGATTCTCCGGCTCTGGCGTATCGGGTTATAGTGGGTATTCGGGGTATAGTGGGTATTCTGGCATTTCCGGATATTCAGGGATTGGCTATTACGGATTAACTGCCACAGGGTCTAATTCATTGGGTCTTGGCAGTAAATCATTTACGACCAATTTAGATGCAACTCAAACCGCTTTTACGGTAGGCCAATATATTCGAGTGTTTGCCACTTCAGTTCCATCTCAATACATGGAAGGCTTAATTACATCATTTACAGGTACTACATTAGTAGTTAATGTTTCTTATGTAAATGGTGCGGCATCCTTTAGTAATTGGACAATTACCGATGCCGGAGTAGTTGGAACTTCGGGGTATAGTGGATGGAGTGGTATTTCTGGTTGGTCTGGCATCTCTGGTTGGTCTGGCATCTCTGGTTGGTCTGGCATCTCTGGCTGGTCGGGTGCGGTCGGTGCTGGAGGTTCAATTGGATTTTACGGTCTATTCATTAGCACCACAAACCAAACCAACGGTGGTGCGACAACTGCCAATAAGGTGGTGATTGATGGCACCCCAGTACGCAATAATGGCGTAAACACATCCACTAATAATATTGTATTTCCAAATGCCGGTAAGTATTCTATTTCGGTGGAATTATCAGCTACCAACTCTGCCGGATCTAATCCAGCCGTCTATGCATGGCTTCAACAAAATGGCGTAAATATTGCCAATACTTTGGTGGATGGCATCTTTACTGGCGGTGCTAATAATGTCCAGCCATTAATATTTACATGGTTACTTGATGTGGCTGCCAATGATACTGTTTCGGTTTATTGGTCATGCTCTGCTACAACAGTTAGCTTGGCATATCAAGCAGCATTAACTAGCCCAACTCGCCCAGCAAGTCCAAGCGCAACCATTAATGTATCGCAAATTGCTTACTCTACATCAGGTTACTCAGGTTACTCTGGCACAAGCGTGACGGTTGCTGGATCTACTGGACAAGTGCAATATAACAATGCCGGTGCATTAGCTGGTAGTGCCAATCTTACTTTTGACGGTACTTACCTTAAAGAAGGCGGGTACTACATTGTCACTCAAACCGACATCGGCACAAGAGCAAACCAAATACCTCTGAATCAGTATCTAGGCACAATGGCTTGGCAAGATGTAATTAACTACAAACTAAATTTTGTAATTAATACTGATGTGGGAACTGCACCGAATCAAGTAC
>Ga0208620_1000087_pt1 | contig 15329 bp, 18 predicted proteins | sample CryBogCBH24Jun08_FD_184593 | JGI IMG/M metagenome (GOLD analysis project Ga0208620, IMG submission 184593) | Freshwater microbial communities from Crystal Bog, Wisconsin, USA - CBH24Jun08 (SPAdes) | ecosystem: Environmental > Aquatic > Freshwater > Lake | place: Crystal Bog, Wisconsin, USA... | reverse complement strand
CATCCTTCATGGCCTTCTCAAAGTCCTTATCAATCTGCTTCGCCATCTTCTGCTTCTCACGCACAGCCGCAGCAGCCGCCTTGGCTGCAGCCTTTACCTCCGCAGCAGCAGACGCCCGTGCATTGTTCTTACGACTGGCGCCAGGGGCACCCGTGAGTCCAGAAAAAAATGCGCCCTCATTCTTCTTCTGCTTGCGCGTCTTTAGAAGACCCAGAAGCTCCGCAAGAGTTGGCTTACGTCCTAAGCGCTCCGTAAGGTTCTTCTTCGCCTTATCCTTCTCAGCCTCAAAGTTCATCTCTACTAGTTGCAGGGTTTTTTGGTGAAGGAGGAAAGGGGGGCGTCTTGGGTTCATAAAGAACAGCAGGCTGCGCGGGTTGAGCTAGCAAACTACGCACCTTCTCTAGAAGAGTGCCAGTATCGGGCTTTTGCAGAGGAACGCTGATTCTCTTCATAGGCGTGGACAGATTGTGGAGAGGAGGAAAGTCATCATCATACTTCTTTCCTTGAAAAGCCTTGGGAAATGGTGGGGCAGTCTTAATGAATCCATTCTCAAAAGGACGAGTGTTCTTTAGAGTATCTGGAAGCCACTGACGCATGTCCTGCGGATTTATCTTCGCAGGCTGCTTCTCTAGCTCATCATCATCTAGAATCAGACACGGCGCCTCGCTCATTATTGCTACTTTACTATTGAAGTATAAATGATTCAAATTTAAATCACTCGTTATTAACCTTATGGTAGCATAAAAGTTGAGGATCATGATTCCTCACTATAAAGTATGTCATACGCCCTCTGCATCGTCGAATCCCCCGCAAAATGTGCCAAGATTCAAGGCTTCTTGGGTCCAGGCTGGAAAGTGGTTGCCTCTATGGGTCACATCCGAGCTCTGGAGGAAGATCTTGCTGCTATTGGCCTTGATCGCGACTTTGAAGCCAGGTATACGTTCATTAAGGAAAAAGGAAAGGCGATGAGTGGAATCAAGGATGCGGCGGCAGGAGCCCATACTGTTTACTTAGCGGCAGACGATGATCGTGAAGGCGAGGCAATCGCATATAGCGTGGCTGTTCTCTTAAAGCTCGACCCCAAGAAGGCCAAGCGGGCCGTCTTTCACGAGATCACAAAGGACGCGGTTGTAAAGGCGGTGAATCAGCCTCGTCTTCTTGATATGAATAAGGTGGAGGCGCAGCAGGCACGGGCTGTTCTGGATATGATGGTCGGTTTCACTATTAGTCCTCTTCTCTGGAAGCATGTGGGGCCCTCTTTGTCCGCAGGGCGTTGCCAGACACCTGCTCTTCGTCTTCTCGTGGATAGAGAGAGGGAGATTACAGACTTCAAGTCTGAACTCAGCTGGCGGATCAAGGGGGTATGGCTTCAAGGAACATTGCAGATCGCAGCAAGTCTCTTTGATGAGCTCGGCGATGAAGAGTCTGCACTCAACTATCTGGAAAATATCCACGATGATACGAGCGGCGTTGTTCTTTCCACGAAGACGCAGCCTAGGTCCGAGGGGGCACCAAAGCCCCTGATCACCAGCACCCTGCAGCAGGAGGCCTCTGCTCTCTTCTCGTTCCAGCCGAAGCAGACGATGAAGGCTGCACAGAGACTCTATGAACAGGGCTATATCACATATATGAGAACAGACTCAACTGCTATTTCAGCAGAGGCCGTTCTAGAAGCGCGCACTTGGATTGAAAAGGCGGTGGGTGGCGAGTATCTTGGTATTATTGGAGCACCCGCTCGGGTTACAAAGGGAGATGTCCCCAAGGCACAAGAGGCGCACGAGGCTATTCGCCCTACTCGTGTTGAGGTAACTGATCTTCCAGATGACGAGGACTGGTCGGCCATGGAACGAAAGATCTATCGGCTTGTGTGGCAGAGGACAGTTCAGAGCTTGATGGCTGTTGCCAAGTCCGAGGAATTCATTGCGCTCTTCACAGCGTCAGGAGACCCTGGCGAGTTCGTCTGGCAGAGCGTCTGGAAGAGGAGCCTCTTTCTCGGATGGAAAAAGATCGGCCTAGGGGCCGTGAATCTTGATGACGATGAAGAAGAGGGCGCTGATGCGGCTGCTAGCGTCTGGACCGCGGCGACAAAGCTCAAGAAGGGTGATCTGCTCAAGTGGACTAACCTGTCGGCCATGCCGCAAGAGACAAAGGCGGCGGGGCGATACACAGAGGCCACCCTTGTTCGTGAGTTGGAGAGAAAGGGGATTGGTCGTCCCAGCACCTTTGCTTCTCTTGTTGGTACCATTCTTGAAAAGGGATATACTGTGAAGGAGGATCGGCCCGCAAAGGAGGTGGAGGTCACCTCGTATCATGTGGAGAAGCCTGGGCAGTGGCCACCGATTAGGCAGAAGGAAAAGAAGAAGATGGGGGCAGAGAAGCAGAAGTTGTCGCCGACTGCGCTCGGCATCTCTGTGCACGACTTCTGTATCAAGGAGTTTCCCCATCTCTTCGCCTATGGATTCACAAAGGGAATGGAGGATCGTCTTGATAAGGTTGCAGATGGTTCTGAGCACTGGAAGCTCGTCTGCAGAGACACGTGGGGCTCTTACAAGGACAAGTTGGCTGATCTTAAGAAGGAGCCTGGATCCAAGGCGGCCAAAGAAAAGGTATTCAGTGACGGCCTCAAGGCGGTTCAGACGAAGAAGGGACCTCTCCTTTTGAGGGAGGGAGAGCCTGTAAAATTCTATGGATGGCCTTCTGGCATCTCATATCAAGACATGACAGAAGAGGGGGCCCTCGCCTTTATCGAATCCATCGGTGCGGCAGATACGATTGGTGAATACAATGGAGACCCCATTGTAAAGAAGAAGGGGCCCTTTGGCCTCTATGTGCAGTGCGGCAGCACACGAATCCCTTTCCAACCAGAGGATTCAGTCGGCGCCATTGTTGAGAAACTCAAGGCCAAATCGCAGAGTGTTCTGCATAGCATCGGCCCTTATGAATTTAGGACGGGTCAGTATGGCCCCTATATGATGAAGAAGGGCGTGAAGGCATTTGTCTCCATTCCCCAGGGCCTGGATCCAAAGGTCCTTACAGAGGATGCGGCAGCTCGCATCTACAAGACAGGTGTGGACCAGCAGAAGGCTGGAGGAGGGCGTGGAGGAAGGGGAAGGGGGCGGGGTAAGTAAAAGCACATATATAGATAGAGGATGGCAAAGGAAGATAATTGGTTTCCGGTCTTTGTCCTTTTTTTTATATGTATACTCGGTGTAATTCTCTATTATCTCCAGCGGATTCGCGTAATTAAGAGATTCTTTCCCTATTCATTTGTATCTGCTGATTACAAACCGAAGCCAGTTGCCGATGAAGATAAGAAGACAATCACATGGATCATCCACATGTATCCCCCTGTTCACAATGCAGGTGCAGAATGGATGGCCCACGCCATGAACCGCTTCTTAATTGAGCAGGCGGGTTACAAGGTGAATGTGATTCTGCCTCATTTCCCTATTCGTCATTTTGAAGGTGTGAACATCATTGTATTTGACCAGCCCGCCAAGATCGAGCATGCGATCCGTCATTCCTCTGTGATCCTCTCACACCTTGATTTCTCAAATCACGCGGTCTTAACTGCTGCAAGGGCGAAGAGGCCGGTTATCCTCGTCATGCACAATCACATGCAAGAGCTTTATTTGCAGAAATTCAGTCAAGAGATTGATCCCAAGAATATCCACCTCGTGAACAACAGTATGTGGATCAAGAAGCTCTATGACCACTTTAATTTCAATTCAACAGTCGTCTATCCTCCTGTGAGCTGGAAAGACTATCGCACACCTGACTCTGCAAAGAGGATCTATGTTACTCTGATCAATTTGAATAAAAACAAGGGTGGTGATATCCTGATCCAGATTGCAAAGAGAATGCCTGATGTCCAGTTTCTAGGAGTCGGCGGCGGCTATGATAACCAGATCCGCGACTATTCTGTTTCCAATATCCACTATATTCCCAATACCCCCACGATTAAGGACGTGTATTCAATGACAAAGATCCTCCTTGTGCCTTCACAAGAAGAGTCATGGGGGAGAGTGGCGGTGGAGGCCATGTCCTCGGGTATTCCGGTTATTTCCAATCCGACGCCTGGCCTGCGCGAAGCCTGTGGAGAGGCAGGTATTTACATTGATCGCGAGAACATTGCCGAGTGGGTCCAGATGATCAATCGGCTACTCGAGGAGCCTAATTTCTATAAACAGAAGGCGGATGCCTGTTTTAAGAGAGCTCAGCAACTCCAGCCTGAACCTCAGCTCAAGAAACTCGCAGTCTGGCTGGAAGATATTCACTGGGTCGGGCAAAATGACATCGAGGAGAATATGTTAACATAAATAAGAATGTCAGGATCCAGATCACCTTCTCCGCCCCCAGCAGGAGATAGAAAAGCAGATACACCTCCCGTTCGTCGTTTCATGAATGGGTGGAGTAAGGAGCAGGATCAGCTGATGGCAGACTGGTCAGATATTGCTGGATGCTATCGTTGGATGCACGATAAGGCTGAAAAGCAGTATACACGGCTCAATATGAATATGACAATCCCTGTTATTATTTTATCAACACTCACAGGAACTGCAAGCGTTGGCCTGAGCAGCATTGCAGGTGGAAACGCAGAGGTTGGAAAGTATCTTAACTTCGGAATTGGCGGCCTCAGTTTAATTGCAGGTATCTTGACAACCCTCAATAACTTCTTGCGATATGCCCAGCTCAGCGAGTCAAACCGCGTAGCGGCGGTTGCATGGGGTAAGTTTCAGCGTTTAATTGCGGTGGAACTTGCCCTAAATCCCAATGAGCGCATGGACTCACTCGACTTTCTGAAGATCTGTCGCGCAGATCTTGACCGTCTAATCGAGCAGAGTCCGGCGATTCCTGATAATGTGATTGCGGAATTTGAAGATGAGTTCAGAGATATGCCGAAGCTGCGGCGCCCTGATATCTGTCATGGCCTGGATCACACACGCGTCTTTGACAGCACACAGAGCCGCATCAAGGAGGTGGCGTCTCAGGCAGCCCTGCACCTGATGCATAAGAAGAAGACAATCCGTGAGGCGATCGTGCCTGATCTGAATAGATTGATTGAAAGTGCAGTAAGCGAGAGCATTCAGAAGAAGAAGGAAGAGATTGAGAGAAACTTTGTTGAGAAGCCAGCTGAAGGTGTAAAGCACGGTGTCTCAAGCCTTTTTCACAAGTCAAATGCGGACCTCAAGAATCTCCTTGAAAAGAGAAAGAAGAGCGTGGATGAGACATTTCCTGTCACAGTGGGCGACATGAATGTCACGGTAAATGACCCTGCAGTTGCTGCTGCTTTAGCGCCTACTCCTGCACCAGAGATAGTTGTCGTTGTCCCTGATGGCGCAGCCGCGCCTGCCCCTGTAGCGGCTGAAGCCCCTGCTCCTCCTCCAGAAGAGGCCAAGTAAAATTTGAATATCTTTAAAAGCTAATGTCCTTCTAGAAAAATGTTAAAGTTTCTAATCGGCGCATTTGCCGTTGGCGTAGTCGGCGCACAGACAACACAGCTGACGTTCACAGATACGACGACTCCTGCTATCGTCGGTAACTACTCACTTGGCTATGTCAACAACACAGTTGAAAATAGATGCCATATTGGTGTCGCGAAGTTCATGTCTCTGCAGACAGGTCATGTGGATACCATAAAGATGGGTGTCTATTCACAGCCTACTCAAGAGACCTGTGGTATCAGCTTAGTGCTTTCGACCTTCCCTGGAAATGTTATTGTTGGATCCTCTGTCTTAACTACATTTGTCGATCTCGTTGCTTCCAGGCCTGGAACTGATGAGATGGTTCCCTTTAATGTGACTGCATCTGCTTGGGAACTAGTGGCTGGCCAGAATTACACAGTGAGGATTCAGCCCTTTACTTGGACTACACCTCCAGCAGGAGGAGTTGCTTCCGCAGCGCATTGTGTATTTGATATACCCTATGGAATACCCGGCCTCCCCTATGCCTTTATAGGGTATGCTGGACCCACTGGTGGCCCATGCGGATCCACTCCGTTAACTGTGAATAAGGCTGGAGATGGCTGGGCAATGCAGCTGAAGTTGCTTGGAAGACCTGGGAGCATCGTAGTTCCCAGTCCCTCTGCGACTGGCACGCCGACTCCCACATCCTCTTCAACGCCGACGCCGAGTTCCACAGGAACCCCTACTCCCTCTGCAACACCTACAGGAACACCTACCATCACAGATACACCGACACCGACGTTGTCACCAGGAGCAACGTCCTCCAACTCACCGACGTCAACACGGACGCCGAGTCGCACACCCTCTATTAGTTACACACCCTCACCCACTCTATCTGTAACGCCCTCGGTAACACCGAGCTCAACGCCAACCCCAACACCAAGCCTTCGCATCGGTGCCTCACCCTCTGTAACACCGACAGAGACACCTGGTCCCACTGATTCTTCCTCTCCTTCTGCGAAGCCAGTAGCTGGAATCGCGGCAGGAATTACTGCGCAGCCACCGCAGGCGCAACAGGGGGCAGGCGTTATTATAGGAGCCGCAATTGGAGGCGCCCTTGCGGTTATTGCCGTAATTGGTGTTGCCATTCGTTTCCAAGTTGTCTCTGCACAGATTCACTCTGATAAAGTAACAGCTTGGCGCACGAATTCAAAGACAAAAGTGAAGTCAAAGCCGACTGCAAATCGTATCCCTTTTGGAGAGAGCATTGAAAATCCCGCATTTACTCTTCGCGTAAATAGGACAAACTCACTTTCCTCTGCCAATCAGCCTAGCAATAATAGCTAGGCGAATTGAGTTCTCTGTAAACCAATGAGGAATCGTAAATAGCTTGGGCATTTCTTTTTACATAGAGTCTCTATTTAAAAAGAAACGTCTCCAGAATCGGAATCGAACCAATGACTTGGGGAGATCCGTTGCCAGATGTGATCATCTACAATCCCCCGCTCTACCAACTGAGCTATCTAGAGTAGAGGCCGCACCTCTGATTTGAGAGATTGGGATCTCTTTAGATGGAGTTTGTAAAATTGAAACACGGCTGCTTGCCTACATACATACACAGGGTAAAAGCAAAAATGATCGCAACCATCCTCAAGAACTTTCTGCGCGGCCTTGATAAGGAGGAGAGGGAGATGGAGGAAGAGGAGCTCCTTTCTCATGATGAAATGGCAGCTATTGATACCCTCTGGGATCTGATTCAGGAGCAGAGAGAGGCCGCAGAGGCTCTTCTTGCCGTCGTGCCTGAAGAGGAGCCCACGACTCCTGGATACGCGACGGAGGATGAAATGATGAATGCTCTACTTGACTATGTTCCTCAGACAGAAGAGCAGAAGGTGGCCTCTTTAGCCTTATATGATCTTCTTCCTCCTCCTCAGGATACAAGGGGGTAGCCGCTAGCTTCTTACGAAGCTCAAAGAGTCTGAGACGCGCCCTTGTCTGGGCATAAATTGCATTGATCAAGTCCTCCTCTGCCTTCCAAAGCTCACGTGCAATATGCTTCGTGGATGCCATTTCTTACTAAAAATAATTTTTTGTTTTGCAAAGCAATTTTACCTGCTGTCTCTAATCAGTCTCATAGCCGCCTCGCTCCTCCATAATAATAAGAGTATGCATTGCATATCCCTTATGGGATTCCTTGCTAGGGACAAAGTGCTTGGGATCTGTCTCAGATGCAATCCCCTCTCCCCTCTCAAGCTTCTCAAAGGTTGTGCGCATCACCCAGAAGGCATGGGCCTCCTCATCAAACTGAGGGATTTCATCTTCCTCTTCCTCTTCCTCTTCCTCTTCATCTTCCTCCTCATCCGCAACAATCCTCTCCTTCTCGCACGGCTCTGCGCGGCAAAGAGGACAACTCGAATGATCCTGGAACCAGCGGCCTACACAGCCCAAATGGTAAACATGAGAACATGCCAGAGTAACTTGTCCCGTCGCGCTAGAAATCGCGTCGTAGCAGATAGAACACTCGGTCATTTTTACTTATTGCTGTAAGAGATACAGTCCTCGTCGGCTCAGCTCAGTTCAATTTTTCCTACTCCATCACACTGTAGATAGCTCCCTTGACACGTCTCCACTGCGTTCCATCTGGGAGCCATCCATGCCGCGATCTCCTGTGTTCACAACGCGTAACACGATGAGAGAGCCACTTATTTGATCCAATCTCATAGATAAGTGGGTGATACGCCATCTTCTCAAGTAGTTCATTAATAAGAATCTTTATCTCTTCGCGCTGCTTCACACGCGTAATAATGCGAAGAGACCTAGGATCTGAAAATTCTGTGAGCTTATTCGCCATCAAAGTGCGGAAATTAGAAGAATACTGGTAGAGCACAGTATTACGTTCTTTATTAAGAACATGCAGACACTGTAGCAAAGTATTTGTCTTCGTCACCTGACTAGCTCTTTTGTGATTATTTGCCTTATGTACCTTTGCTATCATCTCTTTGCTGCTTACATAGAGTTGATGCGCAATAATTCTATCCTTGGGGATCTTCTTTGGTGGAGTGCGATCTCCAGGAGGCGTGAGCATATTCAGATGGATTCGGTCCTCCCAGTCCAAGAAGGGGATGATACAGAACTGAAGAACATCTCCAGGCAGACAGTCAAAGTAGGTGGGAGCGCCTACGCACGTGTGTAGGATCTTGTCTGAAAGGGTTGCCATGTTATATAGCTGAAAAAAATGGATATATTTTTTCAATTTTTATGTTTTGCTTATCTTTTGCTTTTACTGCTTTGCCAGCGAGCCCTACTCCTGCTTTGCCAGCGAGCCCTACTCCTGCTTTGCCAGCGAGCCCTACTCCTGCTTTGCCAGCGAGCCCTACTCCTGCTGGCAATGGCACGCTGTAGCACAGCGCTCAGAACAGAGAGGAGGCATGTCATCATAATCCTCATCCTCAGGGTTAGGCACGCCGTCCTCAGGATTGAGGATAGGGGTCCCCCAGTCTGCGTGAAAGCCTCCGCAGCCCTGGCAGATGCCATCCACAAGATGGGTGCAGTTGTAGCAGAGGTTCTTCCCCTTGTAAATCTCAATCTCCTTCGGATAGAAGTGCGCCGAAAGGATCATCTTGTTGCCGTTCTCTACGCGGATCTTACACTTGAAGTGGCCAGGTGAGAGGAGATTGCTCAGTCGCGACTGGATATCCGTCTTCTTGAAGATGTCATGCCAGTAGATAGTTCGGCCGCTGTCAGACACCTCACTGGTATGAATGCTGAACTCCATGATGTCCACATTCAGCTCGCGAGGGTGAACATGAAACCTGCAGGCATCCTGAATCTCTGCGAAGAGAGACTCCTTCTTCTCTGAAACAGTCCGCATAATGCGAGAAAGAACAACGGGAATCTTGTGCTTCATCTCAATCTTCTGCATCTGCTTGTAGCGGTCATAGGAGAGATCACCGAGCGCCTGAACGTCAAGGCTGGAGAAGAGCGGCATTTTGACTGGTTACTTGGATCCTCAGCATAGGGCTTGTTCAATTTTTAACCACAGTATAGGATGATCATCTATAGAGGAAAGGAATTCTATCTGAAAAGGGAAGGTGACGACCTTGTAAGTTATACACATAAACACCAAGAATACAGTCGTCTAGACACAAAGACAGGTAAATCCAATAACTGGTACTCAACTGTTCTCTGCAATCGGATCATTGAGAAGCTGAGCGGGAAGAAGAATGTCTCTGTTTGTATGCTGGGAGGCGCGGGCGGAGCGATGTCCTATGAACTTCTTACTTATTTACCGCAGGTAAAAGTAACAACTGTCGATATTGATCCCGAATCTGTAAAGGTTCTCAATGAAGTGATCTTGAAAAAATTCGGTCGACGGTCAGAAGGAATCACTGAAGATGCGAAGACATTTATTGCAAAGGTGAAGCCTGGGTCTTTTGATGTGATTGTCATCGATATCTTTATAGAGCATTTTGTTCCTCCTTTTGTAAAGACAAAAAGTTTTACAAAGGCCTGTCTTCGTGCTCTAAAACCAGGAGGCTCTTTGCTAACGAACATAATCTCAGATGCTTCGGATACAGCTTACGGTGATCTTTTAGTATCGTTAGGATTACAGGTCTTTACTATAAAACAGAGTGAAGGAGGCACTGTTAATTTGTTATATGAAGCGCAGCACCCATCTGTCGGCAGTGCTCACACTTAGAGTTGACTATCATCTTATATAAGACAACCCACTGTGAGCCGATGAGTTTCTTCGTATCATGGAAGTGCCAGCCGAACATCTGCCCAAAGAGAAGAGGATTTACCTTCTGCATGAAGAGCTGGGGGGTGCCCTTCTGTCCCGTCAGCTTGCTGTAGACGGCATTCAAGAGACGGATGTTCTCATCATAGGTTCCGCGCCTCTTCTGATTTCCCGTGATACGCTGAGCAAAGTGGCGCACTCTCGTTGCAGACCAGAAGAGGTGATCAGGCGTTGGGGCGCGGATGGGCTTGTATGCAGGCTGAGAAGGGCGGAAGGCAGACATGATGCGCTTTAGAAGAGAGGCCATCTTTGCTTTGTCTGAGAGATTATTAGTCTAATGCTGAGTAGGCATTTCAATTTTACAGCAAGCGGTGGTGGCAGGCCTCACACCATAAACCTCATGACTTTTAGTTAAAAGTTACAACGCTAAGGGTGTCCATAAAGAGCGACGGCGGCAGAGGCAAGAATGGGGGCGCGGCGGTGCGTCCGCGGCTCCACGGTAAGCTGCACGTAGAGCCAAAGGGCACGAAAGGCGACCGCGTCAAGAACAGCCTGATGCTCGGGGCTCTGTGCCACTGCCGTGATCAGGTCCTTACAGTAGTCTGCTGCATTCTCACGCAGCTGGGCGCAATGCAGCAGCAGCCGGCCGTTGTAGAGCCAGTCAAAGTCAAGGCGGAGCTCAACCTGGTCAAGATCGGCATTCACCTCCTCGAGAGTGAGGGGGATTTTAAAAGGGGGAAGGGGAACAGGCATTCTCTTGCTTCAATGGCGGGGTCCTTACAGACTTCTGATTCCGTAGGGGTGAAGACTATTGAGATAGCAGTTACTTCAATTTTTTGCGCAAAGGAAAAATAAAATAAGAGGATTTTTTCTTTTTGTTTTTGTTTTTGTGTATTTACTGGCGGCGCAGTGCGAGGTCCATCTTGTTGATGTCATCCTGGTCAAAGGGGCAGAGGCAGGTGGCGCGACCGTTCTTGCTGTGCTTGCCGCACTCATCACACGGTCCGTCTTTCGAGAAGGTGACGTTGAGGACGGCAGTGTCGAACATAACAGTGCCATCCTCTCCAACCTTCGTGTGGCGCTCAAGAGGATGGGCAGTGCAGGCGCACGAGTTGCGTCTGGACTCCTCTTGGCCCACAAGATACAGGAACTTAGGTGTGTTGACCACATCGCGCATGAAGATGCGCTTACCCCCATTCTCAATTTGTAAGTCCCAGTGGAACCACCAGATGGTGAGGGCGAACGTCTTGAAGTCAGTCGCCTGAATCTCCTCATCATTAAGGCCAGAGAACATACTGTACTCGCCAAAGACGAAGGAGATGGCCGACGAGGGTAGGAGGCTTTCGTGGTCGTCTGGAAGGAGAGCGTCGCGCTGGCGATTGACCTCGTCATGAATGAACTTGAGATCCATCTCTTCCTCCACTTGGCCAGGCAGAGTGGAGGAGAACCGGTGAGGCTTGGCCTGGAGCTCGGGGCGCTCGGCGAGGATCTCGCGGAGGCGGTCGTGGAAGGCCATCTTACTTTATGATTGCGGATAAAGCGTGCTGATCTTTGCGAATGATCAGACTTCAATTTTACCTATAAAAATTTTTTGTTTTTGTTTTACTCTCTACTCTTTACTTGCACTTGTAGCAGAGGTCCTTTCGGTCTGAAGAGCAGATCAGATCAAAGAAGTGGTCGCACTGGCAGCAGCGGCCTGTCCTCTCGCGCCAGTAATCTGGCGAGGGAGGGCCATACGCGGCCTCTTCGCAGTCGGCGCACAGAGGCTCGTTGCCGCGATAGCAGTGGAACCTGCCGTCCTCTGGAACCCTGCTGCAGTCCGCGCAGACGCGTGGAGTCACGATAGAGTTGCGGCGTGGCAGGTCCGCAGGCGCGCGCACAGGCTCTACAGCCGCAGCTGTCTTGGAACTAGAGGGGTGCTGCGGGCAGCGAGGATCGTCGCGCTTATCGCAGAGGCGCTCCTCTGGCCGATACTCGCTCTCGCCGCTGCAGTGGTGCTCATACTGGCAGCCCGTGGCCTGGCAAGAGTCACACCAGCAGACGCGCTCGCCGTCGCGGAACTCTGCCGTGCAGCCGCAGGTCTCGCAGCTCTCTACAACAGCAGGGATGTGCTGAGGGCAGAGAGGATCGTCGCGATCGTCGCAGATCTTGTAGCCGCGCTCGTAGTCCATCTCGCCGCCGCAAACGTGCTCTTGGGGATAGGCCGAGCGGTTGTAGCACTCAATGCAGAGGTGGTCGAGTCCAAGATACGCCACCTCGTTGCACTCTGGCTCGCGGCAGAAGTAGATCTTCTTGTTCAGCGTGGTGGTCGTGAGCCAGACATGCTTGCGCTCGTCTACGTCATAGTAGTTCCAGAAGATGATGGGGTTGAGGTCCATCTTGCTTTATCTTTTAAAGAGTTGTTATCTTTAAAAGGCTAAAGACAGCGACAGCCTTTCGCCACTTCAATTTTTACAACAAAAAAAGAGTGTTTTGTCTTTTCTTTTCTTTTTGTATTTGTTTTATGTCTTTTTTGTCTTTTTGTTTAGAAGCGCCTCTTGCCCTGGAGAAGCACGCTGAAGTCGCGCTGGCCGTCCTTGGACAGAGGCCGGCCGCCCGCCAGGATCTGCTGCCACTCTGGCTGGTCAGGGTGCACGAACTCGCAGCAGCCGTTGCGGTGGAGCTCGCACCCTGCCTCCCACGCCACGCCCTTCTTGTTCACGCCGCCAGGCTCTGCCACGCCGAGCTTACCCTTGAAGTTGAAGTAGCGGCACGGGCGCATGACCGTGGCCTTCTTCATCTTGCCGCTGCGGTCGCAGAGGATGCTCTTAGCCTTGGCGATCTCACTCTGGGCGGCCGCGCGCGCGAGAGCCTCGTTGGCCTCGCGCCTGGCGGCGCCCTCCAGAAGGTCGCGCAGGCGGCGCTGGTCCGCGCTGAGCTTCTTGACCTCCTCCTCGAGCTCGTCCATGTAGACGTCGCCCCAGAGGAGCTGGCCGTCCCACTTCGCAAGATCGGGAAAGAGGTAGCGCGGGGCCTCTGAGACAATGTCCCAGCAGCCGCAGCCGCAGCGCCAGACGCCGTGCTCCATGGCGTAGGCGGGGTCGCACTGGCTGGGGCAGGCGTGGCCCTCTGGGTCAAAGATCCAGTAGCTCTTGCTCATCTTCTCCTTGTAGCTGCTCTCAAAGAGTGCCATTTTAGAGTCCTTTCAGAGTGTTTTATTGCTTTGAAAGGGTGATAATCAACTAGGGCTGACGCCCATTCAATTTTTTTGATAAATTGAATGGGGTGGTAAAATAAGCTATATTGACGCTTTTTGGAGGCTCCATTCAATTTAGCAAAAAAATTGAATGGGCCATTTTGCTAGGCTACTATTACCTTTCAAAGCAATAATACTTTGAAAGACTCTAAAATGTCCGCCTCCCAGATGATCACCGTGCAGATGACCGTCAGCGAGCTTCTCGTGCTCCAGAGCCTTCTGGCCCGCGCCTCTGGCGCGCCTGCGCCCAGCACCCCCCAGAAGGCCGCCAAGGCCCCTCTGGAGGCGCCTGGCGCTCCCAAGAAGGCCAAGAAGGAGAAGGACGCGGATGCCCCCAAGAAGGCGCCCCACGCCTGGATCCTCTTCACGCAGCAGGTGCGCGCCGCCCTCACGGCGGCGGGCATCAAGACGGGCGTAGAGGTGACCCAGTTCTGCGGCATGCTCAAGGCCAAGAACGCGGACTACTCCGCGTGGACGCCCGCTCTTGTCCTGGCAGAGCACGGCAGCTGGCAGAAGCCTGAGAAGAAGAGCGCATCGCCTTCTCTGCCGGCCCTCGTGCCTGTGGCCTCTCAGCCAGTGGCAGTGCCAGAGGCAGAGCCCGCCAAGAAGGCGCGCAAGCCCCAGAGCGAGGAGACCAAGAAGGCGGCCGCAGAGAAGCGCGCAGCGACCAAGGCCAAGAAGGCCGCGGCCGCCGCGCCTCTGCCCGCCTCGCCTCGCGCGGAGGAGGCAGAGGTCTCGGATGAGGCTCTTGAGTTCACGCCCTGGAACAGCTTCCTCAAGAACAGCCGCGGCGACGTCATCTCCACCGACTACGACTGGGTCGGCCACTATGACGAGAAGACGGGCAAGCTGGACCGCACCGCCGCCGCACCTGCCGACCTCTCGCTGATGTAAAGATAAAAACCAAAGAAAAAATACAAAACCACAAAACAAAAGAAAAAATTTTTTTGTGGTTTAGTTCTTAACGACGCGGACTTTTATCTTCTTCTTCTGGCAGAATGGCATCTTGCTCTGAATCTCTACAAGCTCCTCCTCTGTCACAAAGCACTCATTGCACCAGGCCAACTCTGTATCGCCCTCATAGAAGTTGACAGCAGAGGTCTCAACGCCACATCCAGCACAGATGTGCTTGACAGCGGGCTTAATAGCGGTCTTAATGCGGATCGGCATTTTGGCTACCAGCCGTCTGCGCCAGCCCCTCTTCAAATTTTTACTAACCGTCGTGACTTTAAATTAAGGAAGCTTTAGCTTCCTTAATTTAAATGTCCTACGACGTTTATGGTGGCACGCCTTAAAATTAAGGAAGCTCAAAGAGCTTCCTTAATTTTAAGCGCCACCGGTAGTAAAATTGGCGTTCCTAAGAGCCAGAAGAGGGCATGTCTCTGAAGAAGGAGAGCTGTCAGAACTGCTGGCTACCGCCATTGGACAACTCGGCTCTCTGTAGGAAATGCAGCGTGTCTGAGTTACTCGATGACGGATGGATCCGCTACCACAGGTCCTCTCCAGAAGACTGTAGGAAGCTAAGAGCCCTAGCGCAGACATACAAGGGCGTTGTCGTTCCAGAGAGATGTATCCAGTGCTGCGCCTTCCTTTCTACGCAGAGCGAGAACTGGCTCGTGGCAGTAAAGAACTACATCACAACGACGCCCCGCCTAGATACTGTTATTCTTGAGAACCAGGTGTATAACAGAGAGGGGTTGTTAGAGGCTTTGTCTACCCTGATGGCAAACTGCCAGCCCCTCTCCTTAAAAATCTGTAATACACTCAAGCTCTGTAATCCAGGTCATGTATATTGGATCCTAGAAGAGCTCATTCTTCGTCCCCAGTTCTATGGGGCTCTTCTTGACACTCCATTGAGGATTCCACCGCATATGTCAGAGGATCTCTGGGAGACCTTTCCAGATGTAGAAGGATGGTGGTCTTTCTGGGAAAAGATCCCTGTAAAGGTGAA
>Ga0208620_1000083_pt1 | contig 15910 bp, 12 predicted proteins | sample CryBogCBH24Jun08_FD_184593 | JGI IMG/M metagenome (GOLD analysis project Ga0208620, IMG submission 184593) | Freshwater microbial communities from Crystal Bog, Wisconsin, USA - CBH24Jun08 (SPAdes) | ecosystem: Environmental > Aquatic > Freshwater > Lake | place: Crystal Bog, Wisconsin, USA... | reverse complement strand
GGTGCCGGAGGAGCGGCTGGGACTACTGCGGGCACTAATGGCGCCGCGGGTGGCCCTACTTGGTTTAATGGCACAGCCGGTACGAATAACAATACAACAGGCAGCTTCATAAATGCCGGCGGCGGGAGCGGTGGCAATGGAGCCACTTCTAATGCTGGTGCTGCTGCGCAGACTAGCGTAGGCACAGGCACTTTCGGTACATCGGGGCTTACTGCTACCGTTTCCTATAGTGGAGGAACCGGGGGAGGAGGCTTCGTAAATGGTAACGGAGATGGTGCCGGTGGCGGCGGCGGTGGTGCTGGTGGTTACTTAGCATTAACTACTAGTGTTTTAGCTGGCGGAACAAGTTACCCTGTTGTAATCGGTAGCGGTGGCGGTGCTAACAGTAATGGTGGTGATTCTACTGTATTTGGCTCTGATGCTGTCGGTGGTGGTGCTGGTGGATACCCCCATAGAAATGGTGTTTCTGGTGGTTCAGGTGGTGGTGGCGGTTCCGCTAATAGTGGAGGTTCTGGCACATCTGGCCAAGGATATAATGGTGGTTCTGGTGCTGGTGGTTATAACTATACCGATAACGGTGGCGGTGGCGGTGGTGCTTCAGCAGTTGGACAAGATGCAGGTGTAACTCTGCCTGTAGGTAACGGTGGTGATGGCCTGCAGTGGCTAAATGGTAACTACTATGCTGGAGGTGGAGGTGGCGGTGGCGGTGGCGCTAACTCTGGCGGCTCTTATGGTACAGGTGGTAATGGAGGCGGTGCTAACGGTGGTAACTATGACAGTGGTGGTGGCAGTTCAGCTAGTGCTAATACTGGCGGTGGCGGTGGCGGTTGTGGTGCGGGGTCGTCTGGTTCAGGTGGTAGCGGAGGTTCAGGAGTTGTTATTATTCGCTACGCAGGCTCAAGTGCTAAAGCCTCAGGTGGAACAATTACTATAAGCGGTGGGTATGTTTACCACACCTTTACGTCTTCTGGTAGTTTTGTAACCAATTAAGGGATAGCATGAGTAATTTTGCTGAAATTGAAAACGGTATTGTTAAACGAGTGATTGTTGCTGAACAAGATTTTATTGATTCTGGTGCTGTTGGCAACGCTTCTAACTGGGTACAAACATCATATAACACTATTGGCGGTGTACATAAACTTGGTGGCGTACCATTAAGAAAGAATTTTGCTGGTGCAGGGTATACCTATGATAAGAATCGGGATGCGTTTATTCCTCCTCAGCCTTTCTCAAGTTGGGTTTTAAATGAGGCCACTTGTTTATGGGATGCACCTAAACCAAAACCAATGGATGGTAAAGACTATTCTTGGAATGAAGATATTTTAGAATGGGAAGTTGTAGCGTAAGTATGAAAAATATTATTAACGACCTTCTTACTGGTAAAGATAACCAGACCCATGATTTAGGTCGTTGGACTTGGTTTATTGGTTTTCTTGCGGTTATTGCGATTGCTATTTATGAAGTTATGCAATCTAAATCTATTAGCTTAACCGAACTTGCTTCGGCATTAGGTATTGTATCTGGTGCTGGTGGAGCTAGTGTAATGATGAAACAAAATTCTGAACCGGAGGCGTAATGTTTCCATTACCGATAATAACTTATGTCAAAGCTGGTCTACTTATTTTACTTGTATGCGGTGTGTTTTTCGCTGGCTGGCATACTAGGGATCGTGATTTTACTATTTACAAAGATCAAGTCCGTATTGCAGCAGAAAAACAACAAGCGGAAAACGAATCAATCCAGAAACAACAAGCATTAGTTACCAAAGGAATACAAGATGAATATGATGCGAAACTTACTCTTTTGCGCCAGTATTATGCTAACGGGGTGCGGAACAACAATGGTTCCGGTGCAATGTCCAGCATTTCCTCAACCTCCAAGCTCTCTGATGCAATCACCGCCTACAATCAACTTGCTTCAGATTGCGCAGCCACAACCCTCCAAGCAGTAACCCTGCAGCAGTGGGTTAATGAACAGTTGAGTGTTAAATGAATAAAGAGCAATTAGCCGCTTGGGTTACTTTGGTCGCTACTTTTACTTTATGCGTAACTGTAGTGGCTATGGTTACAGTTTTTATGCTAGGTTTTTTTGACGCTCAAGTAGATAACAACAAATTATTTGAAATAGTTGGACCCGCTTTTCAAACTATTGTAGGCGGTTTTATTGGATTAATTACAGGTATTAAAATAGGTTCCAACGAATGAAACCAGAACAATTAACAGCGCTTGGTATTGATGCGGCCAAATGGTATACGCCATTAATAGATATGTTTGCTCGCTACAACATTAATACCATTCAACGCCAAGCATCTTTTATAGGACAGTGCCAACATGAGTCAAACAATTTCAGAACTTTGGAAGAGAACCTTCATTACTCTGCCGATGGACTTATGCGTACATGGCCCTCAAGATTTCCTAGTAGAGATGTGGCTGAACAATATGCAGAAAATCCAGAAAAAATCGCTAACAAAGTATACGCAGGACGTATGGGAAATGGCACAGAAGAATCTGGAGACGGCTGGAAATATCATGGACGTGGCGTTATTCAATTAACTGGACGAGAAAACTATGAGCGTTGTGGAACGGCAATTAGCGCTGACCTTATTAATCAACCACAGCTTTTGGTTGAGCCTCATTATGCTGTTTTGTCTGCCGGTTGGTTCTGGAATAAACTTGGTCTCAACGATTTGGCAGATGCTCAAGAATACGGTCAGATGACTAGACGCATTAATGGTGGTACATTAGGCTTAGATGACAGAATTGCTAAAATAACTAAAGCAAAACAAGTGCTAGGGTAAACCCGTATGTTTAACAAACAAGAATACCAGAAAGAATATTTTCAGAAAAACCGAGAGCGGCTTTCTGCGTATCGTACTGCTTGGTCAAAAGAAAAAAGCAAGGATCCAGAGTATAGGGCACGTAAAAATGAATTACAAAAAATTCGCCGTGCAACAAAAGGTACTTCTTTGGAATCACCAGAAAAGGTACGTGCTAGAGTTAAGGCATGGAAAGAAGCTAACCCTGCAAAAGTTATAGCAAATACTACCAAGCGTAAAAAACATATTAGATTACGCACACCAAATTGGTTAACACCGATTGATTTTGAGCGCATACAAACTCAGTATCAATTAGCGGTGTTATTAACTAAAATAACAGATAGTCCTTGGGAAGTGGATCACGATATTCCTTTGTTGGGGAAAAATGTAAGTGGATTACATGTACCTTCTAATTTGCGAGTAATACCAAAACAGGACAACCTTGCAAAATCTAACCGGTTTGAGGTGATTTAATGCCGTTACAAAAATTACAATTTCGTCCGGGCATGAATAGGGAAGGAACTATTTATAGTAACGAAGGAGGCTGGTATTCCGGTGATAAGATTCGGTTTCGTTCTGGCCTGCCAGAGAAAATTGGTGGTTGGACACAGTTTTCTCCTAATTCATTTCTAGGTACTTGTCGTTCTATTTGGGTATGGTTAGATGGCGATTCTGGTACTGGTAACCTATATGTTGGCTTAGGAACTAATAGCAAATACTATATTTACTATGCTGGTATTTATAACGATGTCACACCAATTATTCAAACAGATACACTAACAAATCCTTTTACGACTACTTCTGGATCTAAAACTGTTACAGTTACAGATGCTTCATTTAACCCAGGAGTAGGCGATTATGTCTTTTTCTCAGGCGGTTCTGCTGTAGGCGGCATTACGATTGCTGGTGATTATATTGTTGCTTCAGTGCCCTCTTCCACAACCTATACTATTACTTCTGCTACTGCTGCCACTTCTGCTGCTACTGGTGGTGGAACGGTAACAGCACAATATGAATATCCTTCTGGCCTAAATGTTTACACTATCGGAACTGGCTGGGGATCTGGCCCTTGGGGACGTGGAACTTGGGGTTCGTCATACTCAGCTGGTATTGGTGAACAATTAAGACTATGGTCAGCCGATAACTTTGGTGCAGACTTGGTCTTAGCTCCTCGTGGTGGCCCAGTATTCTACTGGCAAGATTCTGGAACAGTATCTACTCGTTCTCAATATTTAAGCAGTTTGGCTAACTCTAACGTCATCTTTACAGATGCTTCTACTTTTAGCTCTGGTGCAACATCGATTACTGTTACTTCTGCGAATGCTCCTTATATTTACCCTTATATGCCTATTTCTGGCACTGGCATACAAGCTGGCACTACAGTGGCATCAACATATTTAACGGGTGGAACAACAGTACCTATTACTTTACCAACCACTGCAAATAGTTCTGGTAATTACAATTTTTACTACGCTGGTGCGTTTGTACCAAAAGAAACCTATCAAGTCATTTCATCAGAAGTTCAAGAGTTTATTATTACTTTTGGATCAAACCCATACTCTCCAGGCAACCCAAATACGGAATTTAATCCTTTATTAGTGCGTTGGTGCGATCAAGCTAATGCATACCAATGGATTCCAGAGCAGACAAATCAGGCTGGTGAATACACACTTTCTAACGGATCATTCATTATGGGTGCTCGTGCAACCCGTCAGGAGATCTTGGTTTGGACGGATTCTGCCATTTATTCGATGCAATACATTGGTGCCCCTTATGTATGGGGATTCCAAATTTTGATGGATAACATCTCGGTCATGGGGCCAAACTCCATGATTACTGTCAACAACATTACTTATTGGATGGGCAAAGACCGATTCTATATGTATGACGGTACAGTTAAAACTTTGCCATGTTCATTAAAACAGTATGTTTTTGATGACATTAACTTAGACCAATCCTACCAAGTGTTTGCTGGAGCCAATGAAGGATTCAACGAAGTATGGTGGTACTACTGTTCAATTGATGGAAATAATGGCAACTATGCTAATCCAAACAATATTGTTGATAAATATGTCATCTATAACTACTTAGATAATGTTTGGTACTACGGTACTATGGGCCGTACTGCATGGTATCAATCTGGCGTTTTAGGAACACCATTAACAGCCAGCTATTACACCAATGCTATTTTTACTGGTTCTATTTCGGGAACAACATTAACAGTAACCGCCATGACCGTTGGCACTATTAATGTAGGACAAACCATTCTTGGCCTTGGTGTGGGGAATGGCACACAAATTACTGCCCTTGGGTCTGGAAGCGGAGGAGTAGGAACCTATACGGTAAATTCTCCACAGACTGTTTCTTCTGCCCAAATGACATCTACTGATGGAAACAGTATTTTATTGAACCAAGAAAGCGGTACTGATGATAATTCCACATCAAGTACTCAACCAATTTATGCTTATTTGCAGTCTTCTGATGTTGAAATCAGCCCACAGGATTCAGGACAACACTTTGGCTTTGTTTGGAGAATGCTTCCAGACGTAAACTTCAACGGATCAAAAGTGAATAATCCTTCTGTCACAATTCAATTATTGCCACGACAGAACTCAGGATCTGCCTATGGCAACGCTGATAGCCCATCGGTAACAAGTGCCAATAACTATATCAACGTCCCAGAATACACCGTTCAACAATTTACTGGTCAAGTCTATACCCGTTTAAGAGGCCGCCAAATGGCCTTTAGAATCAGTTCTAACACCATAGGCGTAGCCTGGCAGCTCGGTATTCCTCGTTTTGACATTAGACCTGATGGCAGAAGATAATGACAATCCCAGCATACTTTAACTATAACGGGACACCATTAGTTCCAACGCCACCAAACTTACCAGTCGTAGCTCCACTGACCTACGATGCCCAGTTTGAGAACCAAATATTAAACGTATTACGGCTTTACTTTAACCAGTTAAACAATTTCTCTTATTCCGTTTCAACGCCCAATTATGGGACAAAAGTCAACAGACCCCTAAACAACTTGCAAATTGGTCAGTTTTACTTTGATACTACCTTAGGATATCCTATATGGTGGAATGGCACAAAATGGGTAAATGCTAGTGGAACGGCCGTTTAAATGCTAAAATCCAATAAAACTGAAGTAAAGGACTTATTATGAGCGGTGGCGGAAGTAGTGCAATACTCCCAGCAGTCGGAGCTGGACTAGGAATAGCATCCCTGATTGCTACAGGAGGAGCTGATGCCCCTTTAGTTGCCGCTGAAGAGGGTAGCATTTTAGGTGGAACTGCTGTTGCAGATACTGGTGTAGCAGCCTATGATGCTGGCCTTTCTGCTGATGCTATGGCTAGCTATGGTGGGGCTAGTGGCGCCGCATCTGGATTGCCAACCCTATCCCAAGCAGCTACCGGAGTTAATGCATTAAACGGTATAAATACTGCGGCTAATGGATTTAGCCCACAAGAACTACAAGCTATTCAACAAGGTCAACAAGACTCTTTTGTACAGAATCCTAACCAGTATTATCCTACCGCTTCTACCGATGCAAATGCACCTTTAGTGCCTGTTAATCCCGCACAAAACGTCCCAACCTCTACAACTGCTAATACTTCTGTAGTACAAAATGTACAAAATGCTGCAAATACGCAAGACCTTGAAGACATGGCTGCAGGACCTTCTGCCGGTCCAGTTCCAACAGGATCAGGACCCGGTGGAAATACTTATCAATCCCCTTGGTATCAACAGTATTGGAATAATCTTACAGATACTTCTGGTAAGGGATTAAACTTTGCTCAAAAAGCTACCTTAGGTGGTGCTGGTATTGCAACCCTATTAGCTTTACAAAAATCTGGCGCTATGAAGCCAAATTATTTGCCACAATACAACCCTGTATCAGCTTCTTCTGTAGGCTTAGGCAGAACTCTAGCACCTAATTATCAGCCAAACCGTGCTTCCCAGTGGGGATATGCTACGGGTGGAAACGTTTCCACTCCTGCAAATGTAGAGCCAGCAGACTTGCAAAACAAAAATACAGCACTTCCACAACAATTACAAGATTTAATGTCTCAATATGGCGTATCTCAACAACAAGCTAGCCAAGGATTGCAGTCTTTAATGGCTCCTAAAGCTGGTCCATCATTTAAATCTGGTGGTGTTCCTCATCTTAAAGAGGGTTCTTTTGTAGTTCCTGCTGACGTGGTAAGCCATTTTGGTAATGGATCTACCGATGCTGGATTGCAAGCCCTTCATAAACACCTAGGCGCACAGCCAATTATGGGTCAAGGTGATGGCATGAGCGATGATATTGCGACTACAATAGATGGTAAGCAGCCCGCTCGTGTAGCTAATGGAGAGGCAGTAGTTCATCCAGACAAAGTTAAAGCATTGGGTAACGGTTCCACAGACGCTGGAGCTAAGAAGTTGTATGCAATGATGAATAAAGTACGTAAAGCCCGGACGGGGACTATGAAACAAGGTAAACAAATTAAAGCGGATCAGTATCTGCCCGTATGATTGTTAAGCACGTCAATGTAAATTACTGCGCTCAAGTATGGCCTAGCGTAGAAAAATACATAATTGATGCGTTGCAATACGGCGGTGATGATTACAGGTTAGATCAGGTTAAGGCTTTTGTTTGTAGTGGTCAGTGGTTATTATTAGTAGCAGTAGATGAGCAAGATGTAATACACGGTGCGGCAACTGTAACATTTTTAAATATGCCCAACGATAGGATTGCATTTATTACGTTTATCGGCGGTAGATTAATTTCAAACCGCAATACGTATGCTCAGATGACAAGTATATTTAAGCAACTTGGAGCAACAAAGATACAAGGTGCTGCTAGAGAGTCGATTGCACGATTATGGAGTCGATATGGTTTTGAAGAACGCTACAGAATTTTAGAGGCAAATATATGAGAAGTTATTCAAGAAGACAACTATACGCTTTAGGAGAAACCTTAGGTGATTCCGTAACCCGTAAAGAAGGTGGACGGATTATTTATGGTGGTGGAGGCGGTGGTCCATCCCCATCTCCAGCTCCAGCCACTCAATCTAATCAATACTCAAATCTTTCTCCATATATTGCCCCTTACATTACTTCTGTATTAGGTGCAGCGCAACAACAAGCATTTAATATTGATCCTACCACAGGAAATATTACCGGTATTAACCCTTATACCGCTTATGGTATGAATGGTGCTGGTTTATCTCCAGCTGCCCAACAAGCCGCTCAGTCTTCTGTAGCTGGATTTACTCCATTACAACAACAGTCTTTCCAAGGCGCAGGCCAATTACAAACTCCCGGTCAGTTTGGTACAGCTACAAATGCTGCAGGTCAAGGAACTTATCAAGCGTTAAATGCAGGTCAAAACTATCAAAACATGGCAACTAACCCATATGCGGTTGGTGCTTATATGAATCCTTACATTCAACAGTCTTTAGCTCCACAGCTTCAATTGTTGGCACAGCAAACAGGTATTAATAGTGCAGCAGAGCAAGGTGCTGCTACATCCCGTGGTGCTTTTGGTGGATCTCGTGAAGCATTGATGAATAGTTTAAATCAGCAATCTGGTAATTTGGCTGCTCAACAAGCGATTGGTCAAGGATATAACACCGCATATAACAATGCACAACAAGCTATGCAATACGGTGCTGGATTAGGCTTACAAGGCGCTCAAGCTGGTATTGCAGGTGCTGGTCAACTAGGTCAATTAGGCACATCTCAATTGGCTGCTCAACAAGGTATTTTGGGATTACAGAATACTTACGGTACACAGCAACAACAAAATGCACAGAACGTCATCAACCAAGCTATGCAGAACTATCAGACTGCACAAGCATACCCAATGCAACAGCTTACACAGTTGAAGTCTTTGGCACAAGGCTTGCCAATGACGGACGTAACTACAACACAACAAGCTCCAGCTCCTACCGCATTTGGACAACTTACCGGTCTTGGCTTAACTGGATTAGGCGCTGCTGGTGCAGCTGGTGCATTTAATAGTCCTGCTCCTGCAACTAATATTACTATTGCTGGCGGTTCTGGAGTTCCTGCATCGAAAAAGGGCGGTATGATTAAAAAATATGCTAGTGGAGGTTTGGTTGACTTAAGCCTGTACAATACATTGAAAGGCCAAGCATGATTGGAAGCCTAATGAGCCGCATGGGTTCGGCACAAAAACTCAGTGTTGACCAATTAAAGCAAGCCGTCCAAGATGGAACTTTGCCAGCTTATGTTGGTATTCCTCTTATCCAAGATAAGTTAAAGCAACAACAAGAAGCTCAAGCAGGTAAGCCAGTTCCACCACAACCACCTGTTGCAGATCAAATTCTTCAAGCCGCAAATCAACGCCGTGGTATTGATGAAGCTCAATCTAATCTACCAGAAATGACTGCTGCAGAAGGCGGTATTATGTCATACGCAGATGGCGGTGATGTAGATAGCGAAGATTACGAAGACCAAAAGCAAGAAGAGTCTGATGCACAAGATTTAGCTTATGCACAAATGATGTCTGACGCTAGTGAAAATCAAGGCAACGCTAAAGAACCAGCTTATGTAAATCAAACTCCTAAAGTAGAGTTTGGAATTAAACCTCCTACCGGTGGGGTGGATGCATTACTTAGCCACATTGTTAGAAAAGAAAGTGGTGGTCGTGATTACGATGCAAAAGGAAATCCACTAACATCCAATAAGGGTGCTAAATTTGCTATGCAAGTATTAGACTCTACCGCTAAAGATCCCGGTTTTGGTATAAAGCCCGCTAAAGATGTAAGCGCAACAGAATACAACCGTGTAGGTAAAGAGTTGGCTACCGCATTACTTGGTAAATATCAAGATCCTAAGTTAGCTGCTATTGCTTATAACTGGGGTGCAGGTAATACAGATAAATGGTTAGCTAGTGGTGCTAATCCAGAAAAGCTTCCTGCAGAAACTAAAGCCTATATCGTAGGCGCTAATTTTGCAGATGGTGGTATTGTTGCTTTAGCTGCTGGTGGATCCGTTCCAAGCTATGCACAGGGAGATGTAATTAATCCAGCAGACTACGATGCCTCTAGTATGGCTGATGACCAATCTATGGCTGGTATTGCAAATCCAGCATTACAACGTAGTTATAATTTAGTAAATGGTATTAAATCATTAGGATCAAATATTGGCACTGCATTAACTACGCCACGTAATTATGATCCTATTACTAAGTTATTGCTTGATCCTGCTCGTGCTGTACAAAGATGGGGACAGACTCCATTACCACAACAAGCAGCTGAGTTCCGTTCAGCATCTATGAATCCTAATGAACCTGCACAAGTTGGTTACACAATTCCTGCTGGATCAAATAGATCAGTAGTAGCAAATAATAATATTCCAGCATCTTCTAATACTGCATCAACACCAGCTTCTTCTGCTACTACTGTTCCGCCTTCTATGGAACAAATGGGTCCAACTGATGCTGATTATATTAGACAGTTAAAAATGGACATGGCTGCAAAACCAGAAGCTACTGAAGAAAAACCAGAATCCGAAATGGATAGATATCTTAAGGATATAAGAGAACAGCGTGAAGGATTAAAGAGCCAAAAAGAAGAAGATAAGTATCTTGCTTTGATGGCTGCTGGACTTGGAACTCTTAAAGCTTCTGGAACTGTTGAACCCGGTAAAGTCCATACTGCCCTTGGTGATATTGCTACAGGTGGCATGGAAGGAGTTAGCTATCTTACTGCACTTAATAAACAACGTGCTGCAGAACAAGCTGCTCTTAATAAAGAATTGGGTCTTGGTATGTATAGGCAACAAATTACTCAAGCTACTGCTGGAAATAAATCAGCGCAACTTGATATTAACAGGGCTGCACTAGAAGAGAAAAAACGTGAATTTGCTGGTAAACAACTTGAAGGAAAAGATAAACAAATTCGTGACCAAGTATTAGCTGGTTACAAATTAGATCCAACTAAAGCATTATCTGATCCAGATGTTGCTGCATCTATTGAAAAGCAAATTGCACAAGCCAAACAAAATGATCCAACTTATAATTTATTACACAAAAATTATTATGGATTTGATTATTCCACTCCAGCTAAAACAAGCACCGTTAATTTTAATGATTTAAAGTAAGGAAAATTTGTGGACGTTACTTTACCTAATGGTACTGTTGTAAGCGATGTTCCAGATAATTTTAGCAAAGAAGATTTAGTTGCTAAGTTAAATGCAAATGGAATTGATACTTCTTGGTATAAGCCAGAGGTAGCTACAGCTGCAAGTTTAGCAAAAGCTGGATTTCAGCAAATGGGATCTGATTATGAGCAGTTTTTTAACTCTATTGGATCGCACGATGCGGCAAATAAAGCTGCAGTAGAAGGTGCAAAACGACAAGAAGAAATTAATCGCAAAGCCGGTAAAACTCGTGATCTTGAGGATGTAGCTAAAGAATATGAGAAGAATGGCATATTAGGCGCTACTAAAGAAGTTGTTACTCAAATTCCCGGAGCGATTGCTGGTAGCGCACCTCAAATGACTTCAGCAATTACTGGTAACGTAGCTGGTGCTGTGGCTGGTACATCATTATTTCCCGGTATTGGTACTGGACTTGGAGCGTATGCTGGTGGTTTTGCAGCTTTGTTCCCACAATTCTTTTCTGAAAACTTAGCTGAACAAGCGCAAAAACAACAAGAAGAAGGTAAGCCTGTAGATGTTAATAGGGCAAAAGCCGCATTAGCAGCGGCAGGTCAGGCTGGATTAGAAGAGGCTGGTCAAGCTTATGCATTCGGTAAAAACTTTCTTAAAAGTATGTTTAAAAAAGTTCCTGTTACTGAAATTGAAAAAGCAGTAGCTCAAAAAGAATTAGTAAATGCCGCACAATCTACGCTTAAATCAGTAGCTACTGGAGCTGGTAAGGTTGCCTTAGAAGAATCTTTTGTAAATCCTGCTCAAGATATTTTGCAGCGCTGGCAAGCAGGAGAAGATTTATTTTCTAAAGAAGCTATTGAAGGATATGGTAAAGCAGTTTATGGTAGTTTATTACAGTCTCCATTGGGAGCTGTAGCGGGATTCCATGAGAATCGTTCAGCCCGTGGTCAACTAGCAGCTGTGCAAGGATTGGATCCAAACAATCAAACTACTAATGAACCCGCTCCAATCATTCAGCCTACGACATCTACGGCAGAACCCGTTACTCAGGCTGGCGTAGCTCCTGTAGCACCTCCTCCTATTCCTAAGATCCCTGAGATTCAAACAACTCCTACGGGAATGGTTGCCCCTGTTCCTCCAGCTCCAGTTGCACCTCCAGTTGCCCCGCCTGTTACGCCTACTGTTCCTGTAGCTCAACCGCCTGTAGTTCAACCTCCTCCAGCAACGCCTTTAGGAGTTAATCCTTCTGCCCCATCTGTAGAACAGAACCGTAATCGCTCTACACCGGCTTCTATTGCACAAATGCAAGGGATTGCAGCTAACCCTATGTACCAGTTCGTTGGAGCCTCTAACACGATTTCTGGAGCAGGTGCACCTATTGTTACTGGCCCCGTTAAGATTCCAGAAAGCCATCAGGGATATAAAGGTTTAGCAGTGTCAGAAGATGGCACAGATATTCCATTCCATTATGGCGTAGTAGAAGCTAAAGACTTATTACCATCCCATAACGCAGACGGCACTCCAAACGCCAATTATGGATCAGACCATACTGGACTTCGTGCTGTAGTTGGAAATGGACGCACTGCTGGTATTCAAGAGTCATTCCGCAAAGGAACCTCAGATCAATATGTAAACGCTATGAAGCAAGACGTAGCGCATGGAATTGATCCTAAAACCATTGAAAACATGAAAGAGCCTGTATTGGTTCGTTATGCAGAACCATCAGCTATTCCATCTAACATTGGAGATTTATCCAATACCTCAGGAACATTAAATCTATCCACCGTAGAACAAGCTAAGAATGACGCCAACAGAATTGATTTGAGCGGGCTTAACTTTGACGAAAATGGAAGTATCACTCCTAATACTATCCGTCAGTTTGTAGCCTCTATGCCCACATCTGAGCGGGCTAATTTGATGGATGAGACTGGGAATACAACCCGTCAAGCCCATGATCGACTTAATGCCGCTATTTTCCACAAGGCTTATGGAGTAGATGATTTAACCGCACTAGCCCATCAATCTGAAGATCCGGAAGCAAAGAATGTATTAAAAGCATTATCTGAGTCTGCTCCACAGATGGCTCAACTTCAAGGCACTAACGAATACGATATCCGCCCACAAGTGGCTCAAGCTGCACAGTTAGCAGTCAATGCCCGCAGGAACGGCATTAAGTTAGATGACTTAGTAAAACAACAAGATATCACCGCTCATCCATTGACCAATGATATCCTGCAGTTGTTTGCTGATAATCCCCGTTCATCTAGAAATATTGCAGATGCGCTCAAACAGATTGCAAATAACATCAATGAAGAAGTAAACAAGCCAGCAGAAGGACTGTTCGGTGCAGAGCCTAAGCGTCCAGTACAAGACATCATTAAAGATGTAATTCGTAAAGAACCAACTCCTGATTTATTTGTAGCTCCTGCTAAAAGTTATCTTTATGAAGGTTTTCAAATTGATAAAACAAGAAATCAAATTAATGATGAAATAAAAGATTTTAAAGATCAAATTCAATTAGCTCAATGGGCTGTTGATAATGCTCCTAATGAAGTAGCTAAAGAAATTGCCGACAAAGTATTGAAACGCCTTCAAGAATTTAAAAAGTCTGGCAAAAAATTAGAAATGCAAGTAACACAAGGAACTGCAAGACCAAGAGGTGAACGTGGTTCTGTTTTATTAAAAAATTTAAAATTGAATATTAATGGTTTAGATGCAGCAGGTAGGCCAGATGGAAGTAATGGCACTAGATATAGCACAATTTTGCATGAACTTGTACATTCATCATCTGTTTTTCAATTAAATCAACTTGGTCGTTTAATTGAAAAATATGGAATGAAAGGTGACAATTTAGGTGTTTATAAAGATATGAAATCTTTGTTAACAAAAATTCGTACCCATTACAATGCTTCTGTTAAAGCAGGTACTCAAACAATTACAGAAAAAGAATTTAAACGTTTTACTAAAGACCCAGATGAATTATTGGCATACGGATTGACTGAACCAACATTTCAAAAATATCTTTCTGAAATTAAGGTAGGCAAAAAAAATGCATTTCAAAAATTAGTTGAAACAGTAAGAAAATTATTAAAAATATCACCAGAACATGAAACTGCTTTAGATAGACTATTAACTCTTTCAGATAAAATATTTGAACCTAGTGGAGAAGAAATATATCAACAAGTTGTTGGAGCGGGTTATTCTCCAAATGCTGAATCTAGATTAAGAGATGAAATAAAACGTGAAGATATTCAACCTACAGAAACTTCAGATATTTTAACTAAGACTGCTGGTGTTAAATCTTTTGGTAAAAATATTCAAAATGTTGTAGATACTGTTAATAAAAACATTAGAGATGATGACTTTTGGACAAGTCAACGTGTAGCTTTCGTAGATAAGAACTCTGGACTTGCTAAAGACTTAGCTAGCCAACCAGTATTTGATATGAAAGGTCAGCTCCGTGCTGATATGGTAGCTCGTACCCAAGACCAAATGCTGAACTATGTTCATAGCGGCCTTCAGATGGGTCTTCCTACAATTAACTCTGATGGAACTTTGGGTATCCAAGAATCAGAAAACAATCTTGCCCGTTCACAGATCCTTGCAGATCAGCTAGACAAAAAAGGTATTACCGATATCAATGGTAAGAAGATATCAGGTCGAGATGCTGTAGCTGAGATTGCTCGTATCCTACGTGGTAAAGATGTATTATCAGAAGATAGATCCCGCCGTGCTAAGGGACAGTTACAGCTAGCCCAAGCCAGAGCATTAACTCAAGAACTTAAACGTTTACAAAGAGAATCAGAAGGCAAGTTGCCGGTTAAGACTACTCGTGAATACTTAGATGCCATTAAGTATCTGCGCAAAGAAGGTTACCTAAATAAGAACTTAAACAGAGAGTTACAGGTAAAAGAACGTCACATTCGTTGGGCTGAGGAGACACTCAAAAATACCCCAGAGATTAAAGATATCCTTAACATCTGGAAGAACGTCAATGATTCCCTAGTTACCCTATGGGAAAAGGCGGGCTTGTTTACTAAAGATCAAGCCGATGAATACCGTAGCCGTGAGAACTATGTGCCTCTCTTTAAAGCTAAAGAAGATCTTGAGAATGGCGTAAACAATATCTACGGCGGAGCTGGCACTAAATCTGTTAAAGGTGTTAAGAAACTCCAAGGATCTGAAGCTGTCCGTAATATCTGGGAAAACATGAATCGTCACTACGCTTCTATGGTGACAGCCGCTTATCAAAACCAGACCCGTAAAGTAGCAACAGAACAGTTAAAAGCCCTAGGCGCTGCAGAGATTGTTAATGGCAATAATCCAGAAGTGAACTTACGTTATCGTGATCCAACCAGTGAGTTTGCAGATAACCACGGTATTGTTAGTGCGATTGTTCATAACCCAAATACCTTAGCTGCATTCCAAATGATGCACTATGAGCTTGGCCCAATCATGAAGGCATTTGCTCTATCAACTAAAGCCCTTCGTGTAGGCGCTTTGGTTAACCCAATGTACTGGGCTAAACAGTTAATCCGTGATCCTATCCATGCTACTCTGGTAGGTAATAGCGGCATCGTTACACCTTTCCATGCCCTAAGCGACTTTGCTAAGGTAGTAGCTAATGCATCTCCAGAAGCTAAAGTTTTAGCAAGCCGTGGCGTTATTGGTGCAATTGATCCTACGACAGATATCTACGACTTTATTAAGAAAGCCGGAGAGGAGCGTAAAGATCCTAATGCCCTACAAAAAGCTATTCATAAAGTCATGCGTATCCATGAGTTATCAGACGCTGCAACCCGTATCTCTGTATATAAAAAGGCTTTAGCTGACGCTAAGTCTAAAGGCACGTCAGCTAAAGCCTTTTTATATACAGAGATACGGGTTGCAGCGTCTGATAATTCATGGATGCGCATGACTTTATGGATAGCTTTTTGTAGAGCATTGGGATCCTTACGC
>Ga0208620_1000082_pt1 | contig 15970 bp, 25 predicted proteins | sample CryBogCBH24Jun08_FD_184593 | JGI IMG/M metagenome (GOLD analysis project Ga0208620, IMG submission 184593) | Freshwater microbial communities from Crystal Bog, Wisconsin, USA - CBH24Jun08 (SPAdes) | ecosystem: Environmental > Aquatic > Freshwater > Lake | place: Crystal Bog, Wisconsin, USA... | reverse complement strand
CTGTCGGAACTACTTTGGCTATCTTGGAACGTACACTTAAGGTTATGTCCGCAGTACAAGCTCGTATACATTACAGCTTAAAACAAGAACTTAAGTTACTCAAAGATATTATTGCGGATAACGCTCCCGGACAATATGACTATGATCCTGACACTGGAAGCCGTAAAGCACGTAAGTCAGATTATAAAAATATTGATGTTATTCCTGTTTCTGATCCTAATGCGTCAACTCTAGCGCAGAAGATTGTTCAGTATCAGGCAGCTTTACAGTTGGCACAGACCGCACCACAGTATTACAACATGCCACTGTTGCACCGTCAGATGATTGAAGTCATTGGAATTAAAAATGCAAACAAACTCATACCGTTGCCAGAAGACCAGAAACCAGAAGATCCGGTCACCGAAAACCAGAACGTACTCATGGGCAAGCCAGTTAAGGCTTTTGCATATCAAGACCACCAAGCACACATCACAGTGCATATGTCAGCGATGCAAGATCCTAAGATTGCTCAGTTGTTGGGGCAAAATCCCCAAGCGCAAGCGCTTCAGGGTGCAATGATGGCTCACATTAATGAGCATTTGGGCTGGCAATACCGTGTAGAGATCGAACAAAAGCTTGGAATGAACCTACCTCCCATGGAAGACGAGTACGGCGAACAGGTTCACATGGATCCTCAGGTCGAAGCTCGCCTTGCACCGTTGTTGGCACAGGCTGCAACTCAGTTGTTACAGCAAAATCAACAGCAAGTTGCCCAGCAACAAGCTCAACAACAAGCTCAAGACCCACTGGTTCAGCTACAACAGCAAGAAATGCAGATCAAAATGCAAGAGCAACAGCGTAAAGCCCAGAAAGATCAGGCTGATATTGCCCTTAGACAGCAACAACAGCAGATTGAACGGGAAAGAATTGCTACTCAGACCCGTTTACAGGGTGAAAAACAAGCGATGGACGTCAAAATGGACGCAGTTAAGCTTGCCATGGAGACCCAAAAGGACAAAACTGAGCTTGCCGCTAAGGTTGGACTTGAAGCATTCAAGCATGTCAGCACACATTTGAAAGATGACGAACATCATAAGCAAAATTTGATGGCAGATGCCCTTAAAAATCATCTAGACGTGAAGATTCAAAGGGAAATGATGGATAAACAGAAGGAAACTAAAAAGAAAGGTGATTAATGGACGCTTTTGAAAATCTATGGGACGACATAGACAAAAAAGTAGCGCAATTAAGCAATTGGATTAGTGGCGGACAAGCCAAAGATTTTGGTGACTACCAAAGAACGTGCGGTGAGATTAGAGGTCTTCTTACTGCACGGCAGTTTATAACAGACCTTAAACAAAGAATGGAGCATTCGGACGATGAATGACTTAAACGTAGCACAAGCAGTAGATTTATCCCAAGTCCTGAACAAAAAGGATGAGGAAAAAGCAACACAACTCCCAATCCCCAAGGGTTATCGCATTTTATGCGCTATTCCTGAAGCAGAAGAAGCATTCGATAGTGGAATTATTAAGTCGGATGAAACCCGTAGAGTAGATGAACTCTTAACTACGGTACTTTTTGTGGTCAAAATGGGTCCAGATTGTTACAAGGACACAGACCGCTTTCCAACCGGACCATACTGTCAAGAAGGCGATTTTGTATTAACTCGCCCCAATGCTGGTACTCGTTTGGTAATTCATGGGCGTGAGTTTCGCATTATTAACGATGATTCTGTAGAGGCAGTAGTACAAGACCCTCGTGGAATTACCCGTAAATTTATTTAAGGAGCCGGACAATGGCAGAAACACAAGAATTTAAATTCCCCGATGAAATCGAAAACAAGGTAGAGATTGAACAAGATCCCGTCCAAGAAATTGATATCGAAATTGAGGATGACACCCCTGAGCAAGATCGTGGTCGCACCCCTGCTGACCCCGAAAAAGTCAAAGCTTTAGAGGTCGAGGTTGACGAACTCGATAAATACAGCAAAGAAGCAAAGGACAAAATGATCCAGATGAAGCGTATCTGGAACGATGAGCGCCGTGCTAAAGAAGCTGCAGAACGTGAACGTCACGCCGCCCTCGAAACAGCTCAAAGACTCCATGAAGAGAATAAGCGCATTAAAGCTATTCTGACTGAAGGAGAGAAAGAGTATAAAGAAGCTAAAAAAGATTCTGCTAAGGCTTTGGTTAAAGAAGCCAAGCGGGCATACAAAGAAGCTTATGAAGCAGGAGACTCAGAAAAGCTAGCAGAAGCTCAAGAAGAGCTGACTAAAGCCCAGATGAGCCTTGAAAAAATCAAAGGTTTTAAGCTACCCCCTTTACAAGAAAGCAATTTTGAGGTACAAAGACAACAGGAGCCTCAAGTTGCACGTCCTGATGATAAAGTTATGGCGTGGCAACAGAACAATCCTTGGTTCGGACAGGACGAGGAAATGACAGCTTCGGCACTTGGGTTACACGAAAAACTCAAACGCCAAGGTGTAGTTATTGGCTCAGATGATTATTATGCAAAGTTAGACGAAACAATGCGTAAACGTTTTCCAGAGGAATTTGGAGAACCAGAAGTACAGGTTAAGCAAAAAGAAGACACTCCTAAAGCAAAACCAAACGTAGTAGCTCCGGCAAGTAGGACGACAGCGCCTAAGAAAGTCCGGTTAACAACTTCGCAAGTTGCTATAGCGAAGAAGCTTGGACTTACCCCAGAGCAATACGTTAAAGAACTTTTAAGAATGGAGGCCTGACATGGCTAACGCACCAAAGAGCAGTACTAGAGAATTAGAAACCCGTGAATTTGCAGAGCGTCCCAAGCAGTGGATGCCACCTGAACTTTTACCTGAGCCGGATAAACAACCGGGGTTTGCGTATCGTTGGATTCGAGTATCTATGTTAAATAGTGCCGATCCTCGCAATATTTCTGCGAAATATCGTGAAGGATGGGAACCAGTTCATGTAGACGAGCAACCCAAATATCAACTGCTAGCCGCTCGTGAAGGTCAATATAAAGACAATATCGAGATTGGCGGGTTATTGCTTTGCAAAATCCCTGAAGAGTTAGTGCAGCAACGTATGGACTACGAAGCTAAACAAACATCTCAACAGGCAGAGGCTGTAGACAATAATTTAATGCGCCAAAGCGACTCAAGAATGCCACTCTTTATGGAGCGGAAGTCGACAGTAAGCTTTGGAAATGGTAATTAAATAATTAGGAGATTTAAATGGCTTATCCTACAGTTTCGGCCCCTTACGGTCTAAAGCCAGTTAACCTGATTGGTGGTCGTGTATTTGCTGGTTCTACCCGCATGTTACCGATCTACAATGGCTATGCTACTAGCTTGTTCAACGGTGACGTTGTTCAAATTGGTTCAGGCACAGCAGCAGGCACACTGGTGGCTTCAACTTTGGCTCCAACCACAGCTAACGGTGGAACAGCTGGCACAATCGGTATTTTCGTTGGTGCTGAGTACTCTACTACTGGCGGTCCTATCTACGGTAAAAACCGTTTTCAGTTCTGGCAAGCAGGTACTACAGCTACTGATGCAATCGGCTATGTAGTGGACGATCCTCAAGCAGTATTCCAAGCAGTTGTATTGGCTCAAGGTTCTAACAGCTCTACCATTCAGTACATTAACCCAGCTTTCGTTGGTTCTAATGCTTACTACTTAGGTAACGCTAATAGCAACAATGGCTCAACAACTACTGGTGATTCTTCTGCTGGTATTGCTATCGCTGCTTCCGCTATCGGAACTGGTGTAGCTAGCCCATTAACCACAACCGCTCCATTCCGAATTGTTCAGCTCGTTACAGCATCTGCTGTTACCGTAACTGGTAACGGTACAACTTCAAGCACAACCTTGACTTTGTCTGCTTCTAACAGCGCTATTCAACCCGGTATGCAAGTATCTGGCCCCGGCATCACTGCTGGTTCTAATACTTGGGTTACATCCGTAAGCGGCACTACAGTTACTTTGAACCAAGCAGTTGCTACGGCTCAATCTACTGCAGCGCAGTTTTCATTCACTGGCTACCCAGAAGCATTAGTAACATGGAACTTCGGTTACCATAGCTACTTCAATGCCACTGGCGTTTAATTAAGGAGCATTTAAATGGCTATTTCACGCGCACAACTACTGAAAGAGTTGCTCCCCGGTTTGAACGCTTTGTTCGGACTTGAGTACGCTCGTTACGGTGAAGAACACAAAGAGATCTACGAAACAGAGACCTCTGAGCGTTCATTTGAAGAAGAAACAAAACTGTCAGGCTTTAGCGCTGCACCAGTCAAGAACGAAGGCCAAGCCATCGCTTATGACAATGCACAAGAAGCATGGACAGCTCGCTACAACCACGAAACTATCGCCCTTGGCTTTAGCTTGACTGAAGAGGCAATCGAGGACAACCTCTATGATTCCTTATCAGCTCGCTACACCAAAGGTCTAGCTCGTGCTATGGCTTACACCAAACAGGTTAAGGCTGCTGCAGTTCTGAACAACGGTTTCAACACCCAAGTAACATACGGTGACGGACAAGCATTGTTCTCAACAGCACATCCATTGATCTCTGGTGGTGTTAACGCCAACACTCCGTCTACTCCTGCTGACTTGAACGAAACCGCATTGGAAAATGCTGTTATTCAAATCGCTGCATGGACAGATGAGCGTGGTCTTTTGATCGCTGCACGTCCTAAGAAATTGGTTGTTCCACCTGCATTACAGTTCGTTGCAACTCGTTTGCTCGACACTGAATTGCGTGTTGGTACAAACAACAACGACATCAACGCAATCAAGAACAACGGTTCCGTTCCAGAAGGTTACACAATTAACCACTTCTTGACCGCTACCAATGCATGGTTCTTGACCACTGATGTTCCAAACGGACTGAAGCATTTCGTACGTATCCCATTGCAGAACAGCATGGACGGCGACTTCGATACTGGTAACGTTCGTTACAAGTCTCGTGAGCGTTATTCCTTCGGTGTTTCTGATCCATTGGGTGTATACGGTTCTTACTAAAAACTTCTAAACCTCGTGAGGGTTATGCCCCTGCTCAAAAGGCAGGGGTTTTTTATTTATAGCACTCTATGCAGAGGCTTTCTAACTCACGTCCGGGATTGACTGGTTCTAACATTTCAATATCAGTTAGACAGCTTTCACGATATTTAGTTTGTTTTATTTCTTTAAATCCACACCAATTTAATAAAAAGTGTAATGTTTCATAATCCCATCCCATCTTGTGTCCGTGGTTATGAAGCATTCCCATAAAGATGGAACCATCGGTTGGATAGTCTGGTCCAAGATAAGCATTACGGTAGGCATCCAAAAATGCTCTGTCATGCTGTAAATACTTTAAGCACCACAGAGCTAAATCGGGAACCACAATCCGCATTACTGCGCCGTCATTCATGGCTGTGTAGCATTTGCGTAAAAACTCAATACCATCGTAGTAATTTAAATGTTCTAAGAAGTGACAGTTATAAATAACCTCCACGTCTTTAAATGGAAAGTCTTTACTTAAATCTACATTTAAATATATATCTGAGTTTGGCTTACCATCTTCCCAGCCTACGTTAATGTAGCCCGGAAAGATGTTGCCACCGCAGCCTAGATTAAGCTTGGTCATACTTGCCATGCACCGTGCTAATAGTATGGTCATTCATAGTTAATGCCATAGGAGGAAAGCATACGGCGCTAAGAGTTTTGGCAAAAGCCGCAGCCATAGCACAATCCATGCCGGGCGGTTGGAAAGTCCAAGTTCTAATGTTAGGTATAGCAGCAGTAACAGTTTCTGTTAATGGATCTAGAATCTCCAAAAACCGTTTAGCTCCTTCTGGGCTGATTGTATAACAACAGCTACCAAACAAGTAGTGAAGTTGCATGAATACAGGATCAACTGGATTATTTAAATAATGTTGTTTATTTTCACCCATGTGCTTAGGGCTAAAACGCATGCTAACGGGACTTAGTGTTGGATAAATACTAACAAAAAGTTCGGCATCAAAGTTCCATCCCCAAGCCACAAAATCATACGGATGTTTAGCCGCTTTCATTCCGTCTAAAGCTCGTTGAAGATCCTTATGGCATTCAGCGTCATCTTCGCAGATTAAAAAGTCCTCATCACCAGAAGCACACTTTTTCCAAAGGGCAATATGGGATAGAGCATTCGCACGGGCGTATTTGTTATAACTACCAAAAGGTTGTAAATCAGATCCGTCTATGGCATCAAATATTTGAAAATCCATGTGTTGGTTGTTGTTTAAGAATGCATTAAGACGCTCTGGGGTGCGCTTTAAAGATATAACATAGTTCATAAAATCCCTTTTAAAAAGTCCTGCGTTGCTTTCATGCCCTCATTAATTTCCTTAAAGGCGTCTTTATACCTATAAACTTTTATTACCCCGTCATCTACATATGGGCTAATAAACACGGTATCTCTAAAATAATCTGGATGATCTGCCATCCAAACAAAAGTAGGTATCTTGAGCATGGCGCTCATAGTCTTAATTGAGCTATCTGCTCCGACTACGGCATGGCACTGCGATACGTAAGATAAGCTTTTGGCAATATCTAAAAAAGTAACAAACTTCAAGTTATTAGACTGTTTTAAATTTAGTGTAATAACTTCCTCAGGAAGCCCAAAAAGCATCACATTATATTCATGACTTAAGTGATGAATAATATCCGCTGGAATAGTCTTGGTTGCCATACCATTTTTGGTATAAGTACTTGCAGAAAACCTACTTCCGCATAAGTGAACGCCAATCACAGGCTTGCTGTCTTTAAACAATGGCTTCTGCTTTGGGAATGGGTTGTAATTAAAGTACTTTGTCCTAGGCACAGACTCCATAGGCGCCTTTAAGTCCATGCCTCTTAACAAATCTAACTTCTGAATGTCATTTTTGTAATAAAACGTGTAATCAGGCTTAATACCTAAAGACTTTAAAAGCTCCTTAGCTCCCTTGTAATGATTCATCATGCAATAGCGGGGATTAAGGTGTTTATTTAGTAACATAAAAGGCAAGTGCTGGAGAGTATCTCCAACTCCACCTTCACTGTAAAAAATTGGGTTATTTTGCTCTTGCATCTAAATCCCGTTTGATATCAGCAACCACGTTGTCCCAGTTGTTAAATTTCTCTTGGCGATAAATAGTAAAACTAGGATACCAAGGCGTATCTTTTCTATCCTCCAACCATCTCCAGCAAGTATCAAAACGGTTAAGCATCCACACTTCTTTTCCCATAGCGCCCGCTACGTGAGCAGTGGAGGTATCTACGGAGATGACTAGGTCTAAGTTCTCAATAAGAGCGGCGGTATCCGAAAAGTCCTTAACCTCACCCATTAGATCAATCATAGGGAATGGATATTCTGTAGCACCAAACTGTAAATTAAAAAACTCCACATTAGGGTTATATATTTCGGCTATCTTTTCAGGCTTAATATTACGTCTTTCATTAACTGCCCATATCTCAGGCTGGTCTGCACGGAACCCACCTGACCAAACTACACCAACCCGCAACTTTGTCTTTGTACCCATTTTTCTTGAAAATTCTTGAATTTTCTGGACATCAGTTTTGAAATAAGGCTCATAGGGGATGTTATGTACCCTAGTCTTCAATACATAAGGCAAAGACATCATAGGACACTGATAGTCATATTCAGGAATAAACTTAGGATCAGTGTTAATTACGTCTATTTCTGGCATAGAGCTTACCAAAGTGGCTATCTCTGGCTTTACCCCTGCAATAATTTTGGCGGCTCCTATAGCCTTTAATTGCTTTGCATAACGGATAAATTGGATGGTATCTCCTAAACCCTGCTCGTGGACTATGTAGATAGCTTTACCCGTTAAATCTTCGCCATTCCAAACTCTTGGCAAAGCAGCTGGACGATATTTATTTTTCCAGCGTTCTTCATGACCTTGCCAACCTTTTTCTAAATCACCCTTTAAAAGGTATACAAAACCGATATTGAACTTAGAATCGGTCTGCTCTGGGTTAAGCTCTATAGACTTTTTAAACGCCGCAATTGACTCATCTAAGCGCATCATTACATGTAGGGCAAACCCCATGTTATTGTAAATAACGTAATTGTTAGGTTCAATCTTTACCGCTTCTTTGCAAGCCTCTAAAGCACCTTCAAAATCTTGTACAGATTGACAGCAAAGACCCATATTATTCCAAGCATGGAAATATTTTGGGTTGATTTTTAAGGTTTTTTTGTACCATTTAATGGCTTCATGGAACTGATTTTGCTCTTTATAGCCGTTTGCTTTGTTGTAATGAGCCTCTAAAAACCGTGGATTTAGTTTAATTGCAGCGTCATAATTTTCCATAGCAAGGTCAAATTGCTTCATTCCTTGATAAATATTGCCACGATTGTTGTAAATAGTAGGGTCTTTTTTGACTTCCAAAGCCTCATTAAACAAAACAAGAGCATCTATGTGTTTGCCATGTTCACTAAGAATGATTCCTTTTAATATCAAGGCATCAAACTGTTTTGGAGCAATCGTTAATATTCTGTCGCACTCGCTTAAAGATGCTTGTGCTTGCCCTTGATTTTTTAGCGATAAAGCTCGGTTGTAAAGGGCCTGAACCTGACTCGTGAGGTGTTTGTTCATCTCGCTGATTGTATACGAATTTATTTTGCAAATGCAATTTTTCGTGTAGAATTACAACATCTGGGTAATTCGCCTATTCCACCACTGCCCCAGCAGACGATGCAAAGATCGGAATAGGTACTTTTGCATAAGGAGTCCATTATGGGACGTAGTACATTTGAAGGCCCAGTTCTATCTGGTGATAATCGTTTTGGCTCACAACGTGACGTTGGCCCAGTCTTGTTAACTCAACAAGCATTTTTAGATTTTGCTGTAACAACCGCTAACACTGCTAACTATGGTGGTGGTTCTGGTGTATTTGTTAGCTCAAACAACATTCCAAACAATGCGGCAACTATTTGGACTGCACAGAATGGTTCTTACAGCACCAGCGGACCTACTGTTGCTTCAGCTCCAACTGCTGATACTTCAGGCACAATTTATCGTGGTGTATCATTTTTGATTCCACAAGGCTCAAACATTACTGACGTTATTGTTGATGTTGGTACATTACCAGTTGGCGGCGGCGTGACAGCTACTTCTATTCAGCCATATGTTTCTAATGCGTTTGCAACCTCTACTGGCGTATATGCGACTATGTCTGCTATCACTTCAGCAACTCGTGGAACTGCAACCTTTGTAGGCACACAGCTGGATTACGCATTTGGCACTTTGCAAGACGTTCAAAATATTCAACCCGGTCAACAACCTTCATGGTTTAGCCAAGTAGTTGTTACTTTGAAAATTACTGCAAGTTCAATTACAGCGCCAACATCAGGTCAAATTGCAGTTACTTTAAAGTATGCTCAACAAGATTTGAACATTGGTAATGCTACAACCTACCCATACGGTAACTTTGACTAATTAATCCCGAAGGGGCTTCGGCCCCTTTTTTGAAAATTTAAGGAGATTAATATGGCACAAAGTCCAAGTGGAATACCTAGCACTAATAATTCGGTAATGTCAATTACCCGTTCGGGTAGAACCGAGCCTTTTGATTTACAAGTAGCACGTGGTCAAATTGCTGGTCATCAAACTGTAAGTATTTTTGGTTATCAAGCAGCCATAACTGCAACATCTATTCCTATTTGGGAAAACGCCACAACTTACACTTACCCAACTACAGCTACAACATTAACTTGTTCTAGCACCTCTGTAACTGATGTAAGTCCAGCTGCTTTTATTATCAATGGTTTAGATGCAAACTTTAATCCAGTTTCTGAAGTTGTTGTATTAAATGGAACAACTGGTGTAACAACCCAAAATAAATATTTAAGAGTTAATAGTTTAAATATGGTTGGCGTAGCTTCTGGTCAAACATCAAACGTTGGAATTATTACGGTTAAGCAAACTACTAATATACTTGCACAAATTAATGCCGGTATTGGTAAGTCACAAAGCACTATTTACACCGTCCCTGCTGGTAATACATTTTATTTAGACTGGGTAGAAGTAAATACTTCAAATAGTTATACTGGCTCTACTATTGTTACTTACAACGTACAAGTTGGCAACAACCTTACTGGTGTAAGTTATAGTCTGTTGCAACAACCATTCGTTTCTATATACACAGCTAATAGGTCTTCAGATCCATTTATGTATCAAGAAAAATCTGATGTTCAATGGCAATTAAAAACAAATACTGGAAGTATTGCAGCTGGCGTTATTGTGATTGGTAAGTTAATTTCTAACGGTAGCTAATATGGCAACTAAGAAAAAAGGCCCATCACTTGCAGTTGGTAGAGGTGAAAAGCTTCCAGTATCAAAAGGTGCTGGTCTTACTGCCAAAGGTCGTGCAAAATATAATCGGGAAACAGGGTCTCATTTAAAGGCTCCTCAACCTGAAGGTGGTCCTCGTAAGAAGTCATTCTGTGCAAGAATGTCTGGAATGCCCGGACCAATGAAGGATGAAAACGGTAAGCCTACCAGAAAAGCTGCTAGCTTAAAACGTTGGAAATGTTAATATGGACTATATGTTGCAATTTTGGAATGCTGGTTTAACGTTAGTTTTAGGTATCATGGGTTATTTTATTAAAGAAAAGTTTAACGACTTAGATCGTATTTCAATTCTCATTAATAAGACTCGTGAAGAAATAGCCCGTGATTACATTACCAAAATTGAAGTTCGTAACGATATGGATCAAATTATTAACCGTTTTGACCGTATTGAAGCTAAACTAGATAGGTTTATTGAGGGGCATAAATAATGCCAAGCAAGAGTAAAAAGCAGCATAATTTGATGGAGGCGGTTGCTCATAATCCAGCATTCGCTAAGAAAGTAGGAATACCCCAGTCCGTTGGACGGGATTTTGCAACTGCCGATAAAGGCAAAAAATTTAAAGAAGGTGGAATCATGATGAAAAAGAAAATGGCTGAAGGCGGTATGGGAAGTATGACTATGGGCAAAGTTAAAACTGCAGCTCCTAGCAAAGACGGTATTGCTGAACGTGGTAAGACTAAGGGCAAAATGATTGCTATGAAAGGCAATACAATCGGTAATGGTCCTATGGTTAATACCATGAAAAAGGGCGGTAAAGCTAAGGCTAAGTGCTAATCATGGCACAAGATTACGCTAAAAACAGAGCCGTAGCACTGGCTAAAGAAAAGGCAAAAGACTATGAGGTTTTTGGATCTCGTGGTGATGCCGCTCGTCAAGGCATGGAAGAAGGTCGCATGGATGCGATGGGTAACACTTACAAAAAAGGTGGAAGTATGGAACACAAGCACAACGTAGATCACGTTAAACATCATTATGGTAAAGATCACGCTCATATGCACGAGCAAGATAAAGTTTCCAAACATTATGGACACGAATCACACAAAATGCATCACGAGCATGTAAAAGCTATGTGCGGTGGTGGTTACATGGGCAAGAAAGCTAAGTAATGCGAGCCTCTCGTGGGATGGGTGCAATGGATCCATCCAAGATGCCTAAAGGTAAAACTATTATTCGGAAGGATGATCCGAATGAAGTTACCATGTATAAAAAGGGCGGAGAAGTCTGGGACAAGGCTCGTCCAAAAGGATTGGGTAAACCAAAGAAATTAAGCCCAGCCAAGAAAGCTAGTGCTAAAGCAATGGCTAAAGCTGCAGGTAGACCTTATCCTAACTTAGTTGATAACATGAGAGCTGCGAGGAAAAAGTAATGGCTACTAAAAATTGGATTCAAGAAGCTATTAAACCAGAGCATAAAGGAAGTTTAAGAAAAAGTCTAGGCGTACCTGCTGACAAAAAGATTCCGGCAGCCAAATTAGCTGCAGCTGCAAAGAAACCCGGCAAGGTGGGTAAGCGGGCTAGGCTGGCGGAAACCCTGAAGGGTCTAAAAAAGTGAGTTGGGCTATCCATCTCTATTTCCTCAAGGGTGTATGCCTAGGATTTGAGATAGTAGATGGAAAGAATACCAATACATTTTTTATCATAGACTTATTGATTATTAGGATCGGATTAGAAATTGAAAACGCTAATAAAAAAAGTACTAAATCTCTTTAGAAAGCCAGAGGAAGAAATTACTTTTCCTAAAGCTGAAATTGCAGCTTGGCCTTTTCCTATCCCTTCGGAAAAGAAGCGTCCACAAGTAAAAAAGGCTACAACTCGTAAGCCTGCTGCTAAAAAACCCGTTGCTAAAAAAGCAACTAAAGTTGCTAAAAAGGCTAAGTAATGGGTACTTCAGGAACTACATCGTTTAATCTAGATATGGGCGACCTCATTGAGGAAGCTTTTGAGCGTTGTGGTTCGCAGTCACGTTCTGGATATGATTTTAGAACAGCTGCTCGTAGCGTTAATATGCTTACTATTGAGTGGGCTAACCGTGGTATTAATCTGTGGACAATTGAGCAAGGTCAGATTCCAATTAATATTAATGGCGGTCAAATCAGCTATCCAATTCCCGTAGATACTATTGACCTATATGACCACGTTATTCGCCAAGGAAGTGGTCAAAATCAGATCGATATTAACATTACTCGTATCTCGGCTGATGACTACCTTGACCTGCCTACAAAAAACGCTCAGGGGCGTCCTATTCAAGTCTGGGTTGATCGTCAATCCGGTAATGTAGACTCAGCACCAGTTACATCAGTCGCAAGCGGATACCCTATTGGCGCTACCGATACAACTATTTATGTGACATCTACTGCCAATATGCGTAGTCAAGGTTACATCAATATTGATGGCGAAACCATTCTTTATCAAAACCTTGGTACCGCTAACTCAGGCAACGTAAATCAGTTACTAAACTGCTATCGTGGCGTAAATAACACTACAGCTACAACTCACTCAGCTGGGGCTTTGGTTTACAACAATTACTTGCCTAATATTAATATTTGGCCTACAGGTGTTTCTGGAACTCAATACACCTTTATTTACTACCGTATGCGCCGTGTACAGGACTCTGGAACAGGCATTAATACCGAAGATATTCCATTCCGATTTATTCCCGCTATGGCATCTGGATTAGCGTATTACCTATCTATGAAGCTACCAAATATAGATATGAACCGCATTCCTATGTTAAAAGCGGACTATGAACAACAATTTCAATTAGCTGCTGAAGAGGACCGTGAAAAGGCTTCTATACGGTTTGTACCCCGTAATTTGTTCTATTCTAGGTAATTATGACTGCATCTAAGTTTGCTTCTGGTAAACACTCGATAGCCGAATGTGATCGGTGTGGTCAGCGTTACAAGTTGCATCAGTTAAAAATTGAGATTATTAAGACAAAACCCTTTAATATAAGAGTTTGTCCTACTTGCTGGGATCCAGATCAGCCTCAGTTACAGCTTGGTTTATACCCTGTAAATGATCCACAAGGCGTCCGTGATCCTAGGCCAGATGTTAGTTATTATTCGTCCGGAACTACGGGTTTATATGTAAACCCTAATGCGAGTAATAATGTAAATAACGCTGGATATCCTAGTGATGGTAGTAGACAGACTCAATGGGGCTGGAATCCAGTGGGTGGTCCAAGAGGTTTTGCAGATGCATTTAGTCCCAATGATTTGAATTTAGCGATTAAAATAGGTACAGTAACCGTAGTCACAACTTAAGGAGTAGTAACATGGCAAAGATGGAAAAAGAGTTCAAAAAAATGGACAAAGCTGAAGAGAAAAAAGACATGCAACAAGACAAGGCTATGATTAAAAAAGCCATGAAAATGCATGACGCTCAAGAGCATAAGGGCGGTAAAGGCACAAACCTTTCCAAGCTTAAAAAAGGCGGAGTAACTGGTAAAGAAATGAAAGCTATGGGTCGTAATATGGCTCGTGCTATGAATCAGAAGTCTAGCTCAAGAGGTCGTTAATATGGCAACCCAAATCAAACCAACAACCAAAAACAGTTCGCCTATGCGTACTGGCAAGGCTAAGAATAATGGTCCTGCTGAAATGTACGAAAAGAATGGCACTGGCGTAGCAGCTATGCGCAAGTCAACTGGTCATGGCGCTAAAGATCCAAACACAATGGCGGCGAATGAAGTTACTCCTTCTACCGTTCCTATGCGTGTCAGTATTGGTAACATTGATCGTGGCCCTAAGGAAGACGGTATTGAAGTTCGTGGTTCTGGCGCCGCAACTAAAGGTCGTATGGCTAGAGGCCCAATGGCATAATGAATTACACTACGTTATATAACTCGATTCAAGCTTACGCTGAGAACACTGAACAGCTGTTCGTGGCTAATATTCCCGTTTTTGTGGAAGAGGCTGAACTTCGTATATATAACTCAGTAAACGTACCATCGTTGCGTAAAAACGTAACAGGCACTATGACCGCTGGAAACCAGTATGTATCACTTCCTATGGACTGGCTGGCAAATTATTCAGTAGCAGTTATAGATCCAACTACGGGGATGTATAACTACCTGATTAACAAAGATGTTAACTATCTGCGCCAAGCCTATCCTTATGCGACCAATAACGGTACGACCTATCAAGGAACTCCGGGCGGCACACCTAAGTACTACGCTTTATTTGGCTCGCAGTATTCTAATGTAAATGAAATGACTTTGATGGTAGCGCCCTCTCCGGATCAGGCCTACCCAATAGAAATGCATTATTACTACTATCCACCTACTATTGTTCAGGGTCAAATTACTGGGACAAATATTACTAATGCAGGTTCGCTATATACCAATGGGGTATACCCAAATGTTTCATTAACAGGAGGCTCAGGAGCAAATGCTACAGCTAATATCGTCATTAGTGGTGGAATTGTCACTAGTTGTAGTATTACTTTTGGTGGTAATTTCTATGTTGTAGGAGATGTTCTTTCCTGCTCATCATTAGGTAATACTGGTAGTGGATTTACTGTAAACGTTTCCAGTGTTACAAATGCTACTGGCACAAGCTGGCTAGGCGACAATTATGACCCCGTTTTGTTCTATGGTGCTATGCGGGAAGCCATGCTATTTATGAAGCAAGAGCCTGATTTAGTGACCAATTATGAGCAAAAATACCAAGAAGCTCTATTAGAGTTTAGACGCTTCTGTGATGGCCTTGATCGTGGTGATAGTTATCGTGACGGCCAAACCAAGCTTAATATTAATCTTAAAGGTAATGTGGTCTCATGATTACCCAAACTTCTTGCACAATTTTTCAGCAAAATTTGCTCAATGGTAATGAGAATTTCACTACTGGAACTTATAAGATTGCCCTCTACAATGCGTTGGCTAATTTAGGACAGCAGACTACGGCTTATACATCTACAAATGAGGTTGTAGGAACAGGCTATACGGCTGGTGGTAAGGTTTTAACTATCTCTACGCCACCTACCCAAAATACCCAATATAACGTCACTTATGTATCATTTAATAATGCTGTATGGAATCCTGCATCCTTTACCGCTAGGGGAGCGTTGGTATACAATGCTACTACTGGAGCAGCATGTTTTGTACTAAATTTTGGATCAGACAAGACTTGTACATCTAGCTTTACCGTGCAATTTCCAACGGCGAATTATTCGTCCGCAATTTTAACCATTGGTACTACCACAAGTAGTATTAACTATAGTAGTTCAGACTAGGAGCAATTATGCAAAATGAATTAGCAAGCTGTGGCGATAATGCTGTAGCGACGTTACAAGCAAATGTAGCTATTCCTGAAGGTATGGGAGTTGAAGGATACTGGCACGTTGAATGCCGTGATAAAGACGGAAATCTCAAATGGACTGAAGGCTTTCCTAATTTGGTTGTTGCCGTAGGCAAGCAGTTAATGCTTGATACTTTATTAAAAGGCTCTAGCTATTCTGTTACTGGCCCATACCTTGGCCTAACAAACGCCAGTTTGACTCCAGCTGCAACAGACGTAATGAGCACAATCGTACCTAGCAAAGAGTTTACTAACTATACGGTAGGTGGTTCCGCTGTGCGTGGTACTGCAGTTTTTGCTTCTTCTACTTCAACTGGCTC
>Ga0208620_1000081_pt1 | contig 16012 bp, 8 predicted proteins | sample CryBogCBH24Jun08_FD_184593 | JGI IMG/M metagenome (GOLD analysis project Ga0208620, IMG submission 184593) | Freshwater microbial communities from Crystal Bog, Wisconsin, USA - CBH24Jun08 (SPAdes) | ecosystem: Environmental > Aquatic > Freshwater > Lake | place: Crystal Bog, Wisconsin, USA... | reverse complement strand
GATTATAACCATGGCTCTTTATCCTGTTCCGGCTCCCGGCTACAATGGGATCAACCAAAACCTGTTTCCGTTTGATGTTTCCGCATCCTTGTTTAGGGAATGGGTTCAAATCACCCCTTTGTATAATTTGATGGGCAATGAACCCACCCGGCCGATTGTCCGAAAGACGCTCGGTAAAAGGGAAGGTCTTCAATACCGCATGGGCAAGCTCCAAGCTTTGGACTATAAGAACCCGATTGTCAATTTTGACCAACGCCGGGGTAATGCCCAGCAGCAAAAGGTTGATTATGATTCGGTCGATGTTGATTTTAAAAGTTTTTTGGTCCAGATCAAAGGCTATGACATCTTAGAATACGGAACGCCGATTGATCTACCGCCTTATGCCAGAACCCAATTGGTCGAGGCTTTCTCAAGGGCCTTAAACCGTGATTTGTTTTTAGCCGCCACCACCGGCGCTTATCCTAATATGACTAATGGAAGGGCCAATTGTAACGTAGCAGATACCATTCCCTCTTATGACCGCGCTGTGATGGCGGGGTTAACGCCAACAGCCGCCCAATATTATGCCAATGCAACCTTTCCGGCAAAGTTTGATGCCGCTAACCCTTTGCCTGCTAACAATGGCCTGAGCGGGGCTCATCTGAAGGCGCTTAAACTGACCGCCGAGCGCGGCGGCACAGCGATCAATAGAGAAGATGCCATCCAGCCGGCTTATGTCAGAAACAAAGCCGGCTGGCCAATGAATAAGTATATCTATCTTGCCCATCCGGAGAGTTTAACAGCCCTTTTTGCCGATCCGTTGTTCTCTCAATCAACCTTTAACCGGGGTACGGTGATTGATGCTGAAAACACCCCCCAGACTCTGAATGGCGCGGATTATGTCGGTGAGTTCTTTGGTATCAGTGTTTACGCTTGTAAGGACTTGTATGAGTTTGAGTTTACAAGTGCGGCCAACAACCACCGCATTGCTTGGAACCTCTTTATCGGCGCAGGCGCCTGGTCTTTGGGCTGGGCTGAAGAGCCGATGCTGGGCATGGAAAATGATCTGGTTGAACGGATTCAACTCTACTTTGGCCATGAGTTCAGGGGCCAGAAGATGCTGAAGTTTGCCAGTCAGCGCAACGCCGCCGATGCGGCTCGAAACCTAGCCACCACCGTCGAGCAAGGGATTATCCATTCCTTTGTGGCGTTGTCTTAAATCAAAGTAAAAAAGGAGCGTTTATCATGACCACCGCAATCAGGTATGTTCAAAACACCTCAACAGCCGCCAATGTGAATGTAGCCGTCGCCTCAAGTGGAGGCGATTATCAGCTTGTAGCCTTTGACATTATTACAGCCGCCGGAATTGCCGCCGGCGCCAATGCCAACATTTTAACCTGGACGGGTGCTGGGAAGATCAAATCAATCCAATCTGTGTTTATCCGAAAACCTGATACCGGAGAAATCATTCCTCTGGGGGCGGTGGCTCAAAACACCCATACCCTGATTACCTTAGATGCGGCCGCAAAGACGATCAATATTTCTGTTCCGGCAGGAGGAAGTGCGATGGATGCTGGGTGTGTGGTCTCGCTTGTGTTGGTTATTGGCAATTATTAATGGGTAATGAGCAAAGGATTTGGGGTTTTTTGATGGTTTTGTTTTTACTTCTCCTGTTTTTGGTTCTCTTATTGCGACATTTCCTTTTTATTGACTGAAAAGAAAAAAAGGGGGGTGGCTGATGAATGTTATACAACTCTTAAATCTGATGGGATCGTTGAGTTTGAGCGAGGACAATATTTCAGCGTCAGAAAATGCAATTTTTTTGCAATACCTGAATTTGGCGCATCTCGAGCTGTATGCTGAAACGGCGACCTTCAATACCGATTTGTATATTCAAGAACACATCGATAAACCGGCAGACATCAGTTCTTTCAGCTTAACCTACACCCCCTTTGTTATGGGCGTTGTGGCTGTTCCCTCTTTAAAGAAACGGTTAAAATCTGTGTCTTTAGAAGAGGCTTTTCAGGAGGATCCGGACCTGAATCATCAAGGTCCCATCAGTGGCTATACCTTAAAAAAGAACAAGGTCATTTTGCTGCCCTACCAAGCTGAGGCTCTCTCCGTGGTGGTTTGGTATATTCCCCATGCCACGCTTTTTCTGGAAACAACCCCTGAGGCAGACATTCCTTATCCCCTCTCTTATCAAAACATCTTGGCCGACGGAGCTTTGTATTATGTGTTTCAAGAAGAAGGGGGGTTTAAAAACCCGCAAAAGATGATGGATGCCAAACAACGCTGGGTCTTAGGGAAACAGCGGTTATTGTCGTATTTGAAAGGAGCCCATAGCATCCCTCTTTCTACCTTTAGCAATCTGTAACGCGGTTTTTTATCATGTTTCAAGAAGGGAACTATACGATTCTCGAGCTTTACCCTCCCTCAAAAGGGATGAACCGGTCTATGGCGCCGGAAGTGTTACCTTCTGATTTTGCCAGTAGCCTCGAGAATATCTTACCGGCTCCCTTGGGTGCTGCCACTGTGCGCTATGGCACGAGGCTTTTAGAAGGAATGACCTTGGATGCGGATGCCTCGATTCTCGAAGCCTTTCCCTTTGTTAAACCCAATGGGGATAAGCAAGCGGTTCTCTATGTCCAAAGTTTTATCCAGGATCTAACGGCTCAGAACTGTGTTGTTCTCACGCCCCAAAGCTTTCGGTTTGACACCGACAATTCTAAGGCCTTTGAGGTTGATACGCCGGTTAAGATTGAGTACAGCCACAACGCAGAGACAACGCTTTATTCAGCCATTGTCAGCAAAACCGTTTTGGATCAAACGGTCAGCCTCATTGTAGAAGACAATTCATTGCCGGTTCCCATAGACGGGGTTACGCTTCAGCGGATTGGTTATGCTCGAGGCTGTTTATATGTCTATGATTTCAAAACAGCGATCTTAGGACCGGCTTTAAAAAGGGACCTGAGTGTCGCTTGCCTTCCAAGGGCCGTCACCTTTTTAAACAAACTGGTCATCTGTAATGGCGTGGATAAGGTCATGATTTGGGACGGCGAAACCTTAAGTGAAATGACGGAGTTTGTCAAGGAAACGGCCGGCCAATTAACGCGCCTTGATGACAGACGCTTTTCCTTTACGGTTGCGGATCGTTTTGAGATTTCTCATTATGCTCCGGGATCTATTCTTCAACTGCGGAAGGGTGGTGTAAGCCAACGCCTGACTGTTGTTAGGGCTGTGAGAGAGGGCAATATAGTGACTGTGACGGTGACAACCACCCTGCCCCCCTTTGTGGTTGATCATACCGACCTTCTCTACCAAGACTGGCCGCCCGCCTTTAGTTTTCTTTTGGTGGCTCATAACCGTCTTTGGGCTTTGGGGCCAGGGGCTGTTGGCCTTAGCTACCGAGACCCTGATCAACAGCTTCGTGTTTATTTTAGCTATCAGTCTAACTCTTTAGAGGGTTGGTTTAATCAGGATACCAAAACCGTGCCCAGCATCAATCTGAATGAGAGTCATGGCAGTCCGGATAATCTCGAGGCCATAGCTTTGGTGAGCGGCATGATGGTCTTTATGGGACGCCATAAAACTCAAGTTTGGACAGGCTCAGAGCCTTTGGGCGGGGCCGTGGATCCAACGAAACCGCTGCTTCAATTCGCATCGATGCTAACCGTTGGTATTGTCCATGGCAATTTGACGGTGGAGATGGCCAATGATCTGACTTTTGTCAGTCAAAATGGCCTGTTATCGTTTAGCACCCTCAACATTGCTAAACAGTTTGCAGCCAGCCCTTTAGAGGGCGTTGATCCTTTGGTTAGATATTTTGTAAAAACCACAACAACCTCGAATCGAGCCTTTCGGGCTTGCCGATCTTTCAGGTACCCCTCTGGGGCCTTTTATGGTTTTAAAATTGGGTTCAATAAGGTTTTGATTTCTCTTTATGCGGTTCATCCTTATGCTTGGACCCTGTTCTCAGGTGACTTTGAAAGAGCGCAAACCTTTTTATCGGATTTAGATAATGCGCTGTATTTATGTGTTGGCCGCTCTTTCTATCAGTATGCCGATGGGACCGATGCGCCGCCTGTTTACGGAGATCGAGGCGGCAAGGATTTGATTTCTTTTTTATGGACGCCGCCGGTGATTCATTTACCAGGGAGGCGTTTTGCGGGTAAACGGTACGAAATCAGTTGTTATTATCCTTCAAGCTTTATGCTCGATGAAAGAAACACGGTTTCTATTGTGATCACAGGCGACTTAATCAAAACGTTTATGCTGCAAAATCATTACAAGCTGCCCTTTAAAGGCGATAGCCTTGATGAGACGCCCTTTGTGGATCCGCTAGACTCTGGTCCAAACCCCAATGATCCCAATCCGGAGGCGTTGGGGTTTCGCCTTGATGAGCCTTATGCGTTTATCAAAGCGCGGCTTAAGTTTATCAGTTCCAGTTTTAGCCTTCATCTGACAGGATCAACGATGAGGGGGCCTCTTGTCTTTAAAAAGATTCGCCTGTTTGGAATTATCGAAAGGAAGTCTTGATGCCGCTCCCAACCAACACCAGTCGCCCTAATTTACCCTATACGCCCGATCAATCTTTACCCAATAACAGTCGGTTTGATTTGCTGGGGAGAAGGCCGCCCACAGCTGAGATGTTTGATGCTGAGCTGAATGCCTTAACCGATGATGTGAATCGCTTAGCTGCAGCCATTAATGAGGTCGAGGCCGGTAATATTCCAGGCTCTGATAACCCGCTTAATGCCAATAAGGTCATCAAAACCGATGGAGACGGTCATCTTTCTTTTAGCCTTATTCACAGTCATCAATTGGCAGCAGGGGCTGTGGTCGAAGCGGCTTTGGCTGTGCAAAGTGTAACAACGACAAAGCTTGGCGATGGGGCCGTGAGTCAAGACAAAATGGCTGCTGACTCTGTTGCGACAGTAAATCTCGTGGACGGCGCCGTTGTAAGCGCAAAAATAGCCGACGGCGCGGTGACAACGGATAAAATAGCCGAGGGAGCGATCACAGCTGACGGGCTTGCAGAAAATAGTGTCCTTGGCCCTTCGATTGCAACCAATGCCATCACAGGTCCTAAGATAGCGAACCAAACCATTACGCCGGACAAACTCAACGTAGAAGACTTTGGAGGGTCTCCCGGAGAGGTGGTGACTGTCTTAAGCGATGGAAAGAGTTGTGGTTTTGAAGACATTCCCTTTACCGGAAGAATTATTCAACTCAAATCAGCTCTTTTAAAGACCCAATCTTCTGTTACAGGGGCTACGGATTTTAAAGAATTCTCTTCACCTTTAAGGGTTTCGATCACAACCCAAAAACCACGCAGCACGCTTCTTGTGTTTTTATCCGCCAATCTGGTGAGCGGCTATTCACAAAACTCTCACATCAATTATCCCCAAACGTTATTTTATGCGTTGTTTAAAAATGGTGTTCTGTGGGACAATGCATCTGGTACGAAAGGTACAAATCAAACATCAGGGCTTGGGCAAATTCATTGTTTTGATTATCAAGATGTTAGAAATATATCAGCGTTATGCAGTGAGGTTGTGCCTGCGAGAGGCACAACCAACACCTATTCGCTTCGGGCCTTGTGTGGCGCTGATTATTACGTGATGATGAATTCTCAGCTGCCCGATGATGCTTATAGAAACTATTCAGGGGTGGCAGGGATTAGTTCTCTCTATGTCCTGGAAATTGGAGGATAAATTAATGACTCTTCGCTTTATCCCCTTAAGCGCTAACGAAACGCTCAAAAACTATCCTCAGTATTTTAGAGAAGACATCACGTGTTTTTTAATCCTGAAAGACCAACCCCATGACTCTGGAAAACTGGTTGGCCTCTATGGATTGATTGATCAGGGAGTGGATCCTGAAACCAGGTATCGTCTAGGAGAAGCCTTTTTAACCATCTTTCCTGCGTTTCGGTATCGAACCTTAAGCAAAGGGTTTTTCTTGGGCCTCTTTGACCATGCCTTCGATTCAGGCTTTGAGAGGGTTTATACCTGGACAAAGCTTACCAGTTGGCAAAAACTGTTTGAACGGTTTGAACCGTTAGGGATTGAGCGTTTAAATAGACCTCCCTTTTGGGACCTTGATCCGGGTAAAGTGTGGTTTGTTAAAGAGAAAGATCCAAAGACAGAGTCTAGGAAAGGAGATGATGATGTGTTTTGGTGGTAATGAGTCTTCATCCCCTCCTCAATTGCCTTCTCCGCCTCCGATCGAAGAGATGTTGGATATTATCGATGAGGTGAATGGCGTTCAATCCATTGTGGCAACGGATGCGGTGACGGGTAAGAAAAAACGGGTGATTCAAAAACTCCCAAGGTCCCCAGAGGATCAAGCGTTGTTTGATGAAGCCGGGAGGCTGATGACACGGGCGATTGAAGAATCCAAACGGCTCTATGACTATGATCCGAATCAAATTCTAGATTATGCCCCTTTTGTGATTGAGGTCAATCGTCTCAATACCGAGCGTCAAGCCGATTTAGCGGCCTTAGCGCAGATTCCTGATTTTACAGAAGAGATGACGCGGTTTAAAGCCATGCAGCAAACCATTTTGGATGAGGCCTACACGCGTCAGAAAACCAGCCAACAAGAGGAGTTGAATCGGATGGGCTATGGTCACGGCAGCACAGCCTCAGCTTATCAGGCGGTTTTGGATTCTGAAAAGGCTAAGGCAGATCAGCGCCTAGGGGTTGAATCAGAACAATACGGCCGTGATTTAAGACGCCAAGATTGGGGGGATAGAGCCAATCTTTATGAATTGAGGGAAAGGGGGCGGCAAGGACAGCTCTCCGCTCTCGAAGCGAAGTATAGTCTTCAACAAGGCTATCAACGGGAACGGGAAAGCATGCGGGAAAGAGCCTTAGCCCATAACCGCGACTTGCTGTCTATTGGCAGTGCGATTCGGGGTGCGGATACGGCCCAACGCGCTTCTAGTATGGCGCCGCAATTGCAGTTTGCCGATTGGGGGGCTCGCAACAGTATAAACATACAAAGACATCAAGCCGAGATCAATCGCTTGATGGGTCAATATCAAATGGATCAAGTCGATCAGAACAATCAAAATCCTGGTTTTGGTGAGACGATGTTGCGTCTGGGAGGTCAAACCGCTGCTTCTTACTTTACCGCTGGTATGGGCGGTCCATCTGCTTTTGGTAGGAGGTAGAAGAGAATGAGCAATCCTCATATTGAAATGATGAAACAAAACAGAGCCGCCCAAAAAGCGGAGCAGCACCTGAGCCGGCAGCCTTTCCAGACTTTAGGCGTCATAGGAACGCTTGCCAAGCAAGGGTATGACATCCAAGCGGGAGCCGCTGATCCCAGATCTGACATGGCCGATATGTTGGGTAAATCGGCTCAAGAGGTGACCAATGGAAAACCGGCTCGTGGATGGCGGGCGCTGATTGCGGGTGTTTTGGAAGGCACCTCTGCCGGTCTGAAAGGTCAAATCTCGAAAGAAAAACAAGAAAAGGCGAAGAAGGTGGAACGCGTCTTTGAATGGTTAGAGGCCAATGGGATGGCTATGGCCGAACAAAACAAACAAAATGCGCTCAAAGCCAGGGCTTCAAGAGAGTTAGAACCGCTTTTAAAGGATTATGCCCAGAATATGACAAGTATGGCTCCTTTAGCCAAAGAGAAATACGCCGAGCATATCTTAGGTAGACTCAATGAGATGACAGGCTCTGATTATACACTCTCGTCGATTGATCAGGTGAACCCGTTAAAAATCACGGTCAAAAGCCCATCGAATGCCAAGAAAAATGAGAGTTCGCTGTTTGTTCATGACTTCAGCAAACAAGTGGGCGGGATCAATGCCGATTTGTATCAAAAAGCCATAGACTTTGAAAACCAAAGGCTTTTGCAGGAAAACCAACGGATTGACATTGCCAGACAAAACACAGAAGGCCGCTGGAGTCCAGAAAAACAGTTTGAAGCCTCGCTTGGTAGAGAAGGGGCTAAAAAGCTGGTTGAATCGGTTAAGAAAGCCGAACAGGAAAACGCCACCTTAGAAGATGCCTTGTATGCCACCAAGGAAGCCAAAGACCTGCTTGCAACAGGCAAGGTGATTGCTGGCTCCGATTTAGGCGCTTACCTAAGCCGTCTCACCGGTAAAGCTTTTAACACAGACGGTATGACCATCACCCAGCTTTATGACACGGCAGCGGCCCAGCTCTATGAGTTTGCTAAAGGCAATATCTCATTCGGCAACACCAACCAAAAAGAGTTTGAGTTTTTAACCAGCCGAATCCCTGATTCCGCCAAAACCCCTAAAGCTATGGCGATGATGTTAGAGCGCTTTGAAAAGAAGATTGAGCGGAAAATGGCCAAGAATGAAGCTTTGATTAGCAAGATGCCGGATTATAGCCAGGCTTTGGAAACAAGACCTCAAGGAGGGATGCAGCAGGAGCGAGTACAACAGAAACAAGCCCAACAACCGGCAATTCAAGGACAGCAGAGCCAATCCCGAACAGTCCAACAGCAACAAGGGTTTTCAGGGGAAGTCTTCAAAGTTCGGTCTCCTGCTGGGCAAGTTGTTTTGGTACCGGAATCTGAGATTGATGACGCCCTTGCTCATGGCGGAACGGTGGTGGAATAATGGCATCCACCCATTACTGGGATCGCTTCCCTAAAGTCAGTGATAATCCAAACTCAGTCAATACTGGAGATCATACAGAAGATTATTGGGGACAGTTCGCCAAAGCTGAGGATATGCCCTTGGAGGGGTCTTCAACACCTTTTGAGCCAAATCACCCACAAGGACTCGATCAAAACCCCTCTTTCTTGGATAAAGCCAAGCGTCTGGGCGGTATCGCCGCTCATGGGTTCGCTGGAGGTGTGGGGGGTTTAGCTGATCTGGCCACCTTGGCCACAAAAGATATGGAGGGGGGATTTGCTTTAGAGGACGATCAGAACAGTCCCGGATATAATCTGAAAAATTATGAGACCGAACAAGCCTCGACTCTTTTAGGGAAGAAAGTCAATGAGCTGTTTGGCGTGAATCTAGAGCCCAAAGACGCCTTTGAAAAGTTTGTTCATTTGGTTGGCGAGTTCTCGGTGCCGATTCCAGGATTAGGGGGTGCTAAAGCGGCTTCTTTGCCCATGCGGGCTTTAAAGCATGAAGCTCTTGCTGCCGGCGGAGCTGCGGGAATCACGGCTGCTGAAGAATCAGGGGTGGAAAGCGGGCTTGGTAAAATGGCAGCCGGTGTCGGGGGAACAGCAGCAATCTCGGCTTTAGGCTCTTTAAATCCCAAAGGCTTAGCCTTAAGCCTAGCTGGCTTTGGTAAGAACCAGCTAAAGACCAAAGCCTTGGATGCGGCCAAAAGGATTGAGGTTGATTTACCCGGGGTGGCCGCTACCGATGCAGTGGCGCCTTCTGCCGCTCATAACCTGATGAGCCGGGTGCCGTACTTTGGCGACCGGATCAGAGAAACCCTCTCTCAGACAGGAAAGCAGTATCAACGCTCATTCGAGGCTTTGCTGGATAGAGTCTCGCCGGCCTTAACAGAAGACTTGTCAGAGGCCGCCAAAAGACTTTATGCGCCTCTTGAGAATCTGCTGCCGGTAACAGATACCATTGACCCCACTCCTTGGCTTAAAGAAATCAAGAAGATTGAAACCAAGCTGCAATCAGCGGCCAAGTCCGAACCCACCAAAAAACTCTTAACCGTCTTTAAGGAGATGAAACAGAGCTTAGAGGGTAAATCAGCAGACGGTCTCCCGGGTTACCTGGAAACAGCGTCTGAGACAGTCAAACAATCCTTACAAAAGCAACTCCAAGAAGGCGCTTCAACGGTTCAGCCGATTCCGGTTCAACAGGTGGTGCGGCAGAAGATTGAATTGAATAAGATGATGAAGGACAAGAACCTGTTTGATCGGACCGATAGCGATAGTTTGTCTTATCTGCATAATCTTCAAGCCGTGACCAAGGGGATGCTGGAGCAATACGGCAAGAAGCAAAACCCAGAATTTCTAAACGCGCTGCAAAAGGCAGATACAACATACGCCTCTTATGCTAAACGACAAAATTTAGATGCGTTGCTCTCTGAAAAGCTATCCAGCTTGATTACTGAAGAGCCCCAATACAATCCGCTCATTAAGGCCCTTCAAAAGAAAGACAACCAGAAGTTTCTCAAAAATAACCTCGGCCCTGAAAACTACAAAAAGATCAAAGATTACATCGAGGTAGCCAAAGCGATGGAGAGCATCAAGCGGAACAATCAAAACCCCTCAGGCTCAGGATGGGTCGGCGCTTTAGCCTCGATTGCCGGCGGTCTTTATGCAGCGCCTGCCTATACAACCGCTCTTTTAGCGGCAACAGAGGCCGGGACAAAGCTTTTAACCAGCAAACGGTTTATCAATCTGGCTCACCATTATGCCAAAGAGCCGAGTGAATCAATAGCCAATAAACTCGAAACCCTTATCAAAGAGACAACCGGTAAATCGTCTAACATCTTAAGTCAAGAGCTTGGAGAGATTCAGAAAAACCAGGAGAATAAGCCAACCGAAAGAACCCTGAAAAAGAACGATCTTCTCTCCAGGTGAAATCCAACTCCTTTTTCCCCTTGAAAAGAGTGAGGGAGGGGGTAGAGAGTTATTAGGTGATTAGGTTGTTCTGTATGGATAGCATCCCTTTATGTTTTATATGTGATATTCAATTGACGAAGACCTCAGCTTAGCAATGTCCTAAAAAGGTACGTGCCATGGTATTCATGTCTTCTTCAAAGTCCCCTTCTCAGCGTTCAAAACCGTTTTCTAACTCTTCCCCTTCCTCTCCACCTCCTGAAAAAGAGAGTCTTCCTTCAAAGGGCTCTCCTTTTCAAAAGGGTTGTCAAAAACTCTGCAGTTCTCTCATTCTGTTCAGCTTTTTGTTTCAAACCTTATGGCCGAGCTTCGTGTTTGCTGCTGACGTTGATGTTCTGCACCCCGGTCTGCCTCGGTCTATCTTCAAAGGCGGGCCCTTTGATGAAAGCTTACGTGATGAGAGTCTTGGTGATAAGTCTCCAGGCGATGATCCTCTAGACTTAAAAAACTTCAGCGCCAGAAACGTTTCAAAAAAACCGTTGGATCCTTATGCAGCATTCACCTTTTTAAGTGTTGGCGGGCTGCCTCTCCCCTCAATCGATGAAACAGAAGAAGCGTTCAGCGCTACCGCCTCTGCCAGATCAAAAACCGCCTCGCCTCCCAGCGTTGACCTTAAAACCTTAAAGAATCCAATGGCCTTTCAGGCTTTTGCAGCGATCTTTCAAAAACTCTATCCCCTCTACCAGGGACTGAATACCTTCAGCAACTCTCTGGATTCGGCTGGAGAGATTGACGGGATCTTATGGAAAGTCTCAGGGCTGCAGTTTGTCTTTACGGTGGATGGACAGCTGTGTGTTACCGGAAACCCCTCTCACGCTGTTAAGGCTTTGCGGATTAACAACGCAAACGCCCTTGTGGTCCTGGGCCGGGATCTAAACATCGAGCATTTGTTGGTTAAGGCAAAAGAGATCAACCATACAGGTAAAAAGTCTCTCATCAAAACCCTAGACGTTTGGGTGATGGGAGGAGAAGCAGCAGGAGAAGTAGCAAAGGGTGACACAACGGGGGCAACTGAAGCTGCTTTTTCAAACAAAGCCGGCGCTCATCTCCATGCAACGAATATCACCATGCATGAAGGTAATTTTGACAACGAAGGAGAAGTGATCTTAAGAGAAGACGGGATCATGGACTTAAACAATCATGATCTCTTGAACAAAAACAAGATCACCGCCGGTAAGGATGCTTCTATTCAAAACATCAAGACTTTAGATAATGGGGAAAGAGGCATCATCGAAGGCGTTGATGACAACCCTTACCACCTTCACGGCACAACCTTAAACAATGCTGTCGGCGGACAGTTATTGGGCATGCGGAGCTTAGACTTTGTCTCCGGCGTTAATCAGGGGTTGATTGCTTCTTCAAGCCTTTATCTGATGGTTCATGAGCTTTTTACCAATACGCAAGAGGGCATCTTCAAAGTGAAGGGGACGCTTTCAACCAAAGGCCGAGGCAAGATTGAGCAAAGAGGCGCCTTTGAAGCCAAAACACTCCTTTTAAACAACGCAGTGTTTGAAGATCACTCAGGCTGGGAGCAAACTTATACCGATGTAACAATAGGTGAGAGGGTGACAAGATGGATCCTTGGCAAAGACTCAACTTGGACAACTCAAACCCTGAAGATTAACAGGAGCCAAACAGAGTGTGCAAAGATTCTGAATGAAGGTATCCTGAACCTCAGACAAAAGTTCACCAATCATGCCCGTTCTTTTATAAACACGGGCGATATCAAAGCCAAACTCTTCGAGCAAGGAAACGGGTTGAAGAGCGACTTTACCAATGAAGCAGAAGCCAGTCTTGAGGTTGAAAGTGAGGCTTTGTTTAACACAGGCCGGGTACTCAATAAGGGAAGCCTAACCGTTAAGGGCAAAACCACCGGTCATATCGACCGCCTTATTAATGAAAATTCTCTACAGCTTGAGGGCGGGACGCTGTTGACAGGCACGCTCTTGAGCAATACACAATTTTTAAAGACACTATCGGGGTTTTTCTGGAAGGGACAAACACTTGTCTCAGACCAAAAATCTAAATGGATCAGCGATCGGACCGTATCCTTAGAGGTTCAAAACGACTATACCCATCTGGGAAAGATGAAGACTCAGGACCTTCTCTATAAAGGCGCTCAAAAGGAAGATGGCACCAAAGCTGTCTTTAACAATCAAGGCACTCTGATTGCCACCTCCTCTGCGCTTATGGAAGCCAAGTTTAACAATACCGCAACAGGAGTTGCTCACTTAACCGGACTGGACTTAGACGAAGGGGAAGATGTCTCTATGCCTTTCTCGAACCAAGGTGAGGTGCTCTTGCGTAAGGTCCGCTCGCTTGGCAAAAAGAACGGGGCTGTTAAGAGTCTAAGAGACATTGTTAATGGCTCGCCTAGCCATAAAAAGGCCAAGTTTTTTATAGAAGACGCTGGCTACGATTATATTACGCAGGACCCTAGAAAAGGATTAGAGCTTAGTGAATATTACGGTTTTGCGGTTGGCAAAACCACCAACTATGGAACGATTGGCTTTGGGTTCGGGACCTATCACATTCGCGGGCTTTTTACCAACCATGGTATCCATGAAGTCTTAAAGGGACAAGACCTGTGGTATTTTGATTTAATCAATTCGGGGGAGATTCAAAGCCAAAGTCCCTTCACTGTTGATCATACCAGAAGCCCTGTCACCAAGCTTGGCAGTGTTCGGGGTAAAGCAGGGCTTTTGTTAAAACTCAGCGAGAGAGAAGATGCAGCTGAGGTGATCCTTAAAAACGATATCGTTTCGGAGGGTACAATCCTTGTTAAAGCCAAGACCTTTACCCACAATGCCCCTCTGGCGCCTTATCCCGAACAAAAAACTGGAGCTCAGCCTTTTCTTCTCAAAGGAAACTGGGAGTTTGATCTTCATCACTTCACGCACACAGGAAGTATCCGGGCCAATCACCTTCAGGTTATCGCTGATTTGTTTACAATCGGCCTCGATGAGGGCAGAATCGGTCAGATTTGGACAGTGAAAAACCCCAAGGTCGGACCTCAAGATAATTCGTTCACCCTGATTCAACGAAAAGGCGACTTAATGCTGCCCTACGCCTCTCTTTTTGGAGAAGGCCCGGTAACCCTGACGGCAGAAAACGGCGACGTTATCTACGGCAATGCGCCCCTGACAGAACCTAAATCCAGTTATGGAGCTTTTTTACCAAAGACTGCACTGCCCGCTGAAATCAGGAAACAAAACGCTGAACTTTTAGCCTCTCATGGTTTGTCTGCCGCTGATTTTGAAGATCCTGATGGTATGCCATTCGATGGTACCCCGCCCTATGGTGATTTGAGCTTGGCTGATATTGCGCTCTTTAATGAACATTTTACCTATGTTCACCCCTATTCTTATGCTTATCTAGGTAAAAACGGATCGTCCTTAGCCTCAAACAGCGTGATCACAATTAATGCAGCGCCAGGTCATCGGATTCTCTTCGCTCATACCCACGCTGAAGGCCGCAGCTTACTCAATCTGAATGCCCCCGGCGGCGACATCACCAACCTGTCCTCACGCATGGTGTTTAAACAGACGGTCTCTGTAAAAGGAAGAACATTTACAGTGAAGGCACTGCCCTTACTTCGGCTTCATGGCTCTTTCCATCCAGGGAATCGAAATCGTTACTATACCTTTGAGGACTTTAACCAATCCGATCGCGGCGAACTGATTTCTGAAGAAAAGTCGATTCTGTTTGAAGTTGATCATATTATCGATGATGCCGGCACCCTAGCAGCGGCTCAAAAGATAAGCAACCACGGCAAAGACTATAAACCGGGTCCCGGCTCTTCTTTTACCAGTCAACCCAGAAACCGGGCTTACCATTATAAGCGGGAGTGTATGACAGATCATCGCGGTTATAATGAGTGGCAACAAGCTGAGAACGTCACCCTTTACGCCGAGGAGCCGGCGATTATTCGGGCCGGCAAAGCAATCGACTTAATCTACGATCTGCTTAACCACAATGGGACGATGAGCGCTGATAAGGTTACGCTCAAAGGCGATTCCTTAGCGATGAAGGGCTTTTTGGAGGGTCTGGGTTCTTGGAATGAGACACCCAATCTACCGGCAAGGCTTCAAGGCTTATATCCGGACCTTCAAGGACTGATCAAAGCCTATCAAGATTATTTAGCTGAACACAACCCGCTTCTGCAAAGACAAGCCGATGGATCGCTTGACTATACGGTGCCTTTCAGTGATCCGATGGGAGACGCCAGGGAGAAAAACAGAGAGCGCCTGCCGGTGATTGATGAAAACGGCGAGGAGGATGAGCACAGACGCTCTTCCTCCTCAGAGACTGACTTATCTCTGTTTCAAACAAGCCTCAAGGGAAAGCCCCGCTCCAAGCTGACCAAAAAACTCCTTGCCTTTAAAACCAATCCCGAGATCCGCAAGATTGTAGGCCAAGAAATCATCCAAATGATTGAAACGCCCGGCTCAGCCCTTGATTTAGAGGACAGATACATCGGTTCCTCATCCTTTGTTGAACAGGTCAAAGCCCATCAAAAGAAAATGATACCGGTCTATGACCGGCTGATGGCAGAGGTTAAGGCCTATAATTTAGCCTATCCTGACACCTGGTACACCCCTTATGAAATTCTCGATCTTGATCCAGAGCGAAAGGATCCTCTGGTAGAAAAGGTTTTCCAAGCGCTTGAGCCTTATGAAAAGGTTCTGAGTGGATTAAGAGAGTGGGCCCGCTCGGAAGAGATCTATCAATTTTTTATTGAAACCTATGTTGCCGATCCGGCTTATCGTCTCTTACAGCGGCCTCTTCAAGAGCGCGTCAAGAGAAACCAGCAAGGGGTTCTTGATGCGTTGGCTCAGCTTTACAAACAACAAGGCAGCTCTCAAACCCGGTATCTGCCGTTCTATGCTCCGGGGGCATTCGATGCCCAGGCCTTTCACGAGGTTTATAGCGCCTATACAGGTAAGAATTACCGACGGGAGAAGACCCGGCTTTTGATCGGGGAAGAGATCCTCACCCGTATGTTTTTAAGAGGGCTCTATTATCAGCAAGGCGGGTATCTCCGCTCTTCCGGTTTATCAGAAGTTAAAGAAGCAATTGCGTTTTATAGAACCTACTCGGTTGGTAGTCAAACCCCTGTGTTGGTGCTTGAGCTTTACATACCAAGCCACGAGAAAGGCAGAGACGTAAGAGGCAAATCAGCCATCACTGGCGGCAGGATAGAGGGGGAGTTTGCCGGCAGCGTCCTCCTTAAAAACGCTTCGCTTGTAGCCGATGAAGACGACATCTCCCTAAAAAGTAAAGGAGATATGACCATTGAAGGTACTGAAGCCAGAGCTCAAAGAGATCTCATTTTAACAGCGGCTAAAGAGCTAAGGGTTGCCTCAACGGTTTCAAGGCGGGGTGATTCGGACAATTACAAAGATATCTTAACCCGCACCTTCTTGGCGGCGGGCAG
>Ga0208620_1000080_pt1 | contig 16133 bp, 23 predicted proteins | sample CryBogCBH24Jun08_FD_184593 | JGI IMG/M metagenome (GOLD analysis project Ga0208620, IMG submission 184593) | Freshwater microbial communities from Crystal Bog, Wisconsin, USA - CBH24Jun08 (SPAdes) | ecosystem: Environmental > Aquatic > Freshwater > Lake | place: Crystal Bog, Wisconsin, USA... | reverse complement strand
TATTTTATAAAACCTTTCATTTTCATTGTAAAATTCTAATAGGTAAAATATAGCCTTTCCCTTTTTACAACTATCTATAAAACTACTCCTACCAAATCCACTTTTTTCTTTTGAACAATGCTTACACCCAGTTCCATTAAGATGGGTATTAGCTTTCATTATTAGATCTCCATGAATAGGACAGGTAATAGTAATTCTGTTATGAGCACCAGTATATTTAGTTTTACTATAATCAAAGAAGTTATTATGCTTTATTATAACTTTTTCAAGGAATTGTTTTGCATACCTTTCTTTATAAGATTCTTTAGGTATACTTCCACAGGCTTTGCAACCTTTACCATAAAGATGTTCTGATGGCTTTTGTAGGAAAAATCCATGTATTTTGCAACCTACAGATACCTTATCAAAGCAACCTTTATACTCGACTAAGCTATAGTCATACTTTCCTTTATGTTTTTCTGTAGCAGCTTTTATAAACTCCTCTTGAGTATATATCTTATTCTTATGCCCTTTATCCTGTCCACAGATGGAACATCCTTGACCTGCTAAATGAGAATTAGGGGTTTGTTCGAATGTACTCCTATGGGTAAGGCAGTGTATTTTCACTTTATCGTGATTAGTCTTATATTCAACTTGAGAGTAATCATACTTATCACCATGAACTTTTCTAGCCTTTTCAATAAATTCTTCTGTATTTGATCTCCCTATTTTTGCCCTATTTATTTTACTACATTCAGGGCAATTAGCTTTACTAATAAAGCCATGAGGGGTCGTTACAAAGTTACCGTGTTTTTTGCAAGTTATGATTATAGGTTCCTCAGTACTTTTGTACACCACCTTACTGTAATCAAACAATTCCTGACCTCTACGTTCTATAGCCTTTTTGATAAAATCTTCTGTATTCATACTACCTCCTTATTTTTTCTATAAGAGTAGTACGAATAAAAGCAGATAAACTTAAGCCTACTTTTGTAGCAGCTTCTTTCAATTCTTGTTTTAATTCAGTAGTCATTCTAATAATGACATCCTTTTCTTTTATCATATTTGTAGTGTTTGGTACTATTATAAATATAAGTAACTTACACTACAAATTATCTAGTGACAATTAGAATACCTATCTCCAGTTTGTATTGATATTTTTATGGTTACATTTAACCCTATTTGTTCATTGGTTATATCCATAGCTTGTTGGAGTACTTTAACCACTTTATCAACTTTGTCATTAGGCACAATAGAATTCCACTCATCGTGCATTTGAAGTATTGGGTAGTATCCTAATTTTTCTATGTTGAAGCAAAAATTTGAAAACACATAGTCTCCTAAACTTTGATTTCCTGTGCTAAACCTATCTTTGTCATTTCGGAGTGAGTAAAAAATTTTACTTCTGCTGCCATATAACCACATCTGTCCGTCTTTAGTTTGTTTAACTTGATAACTAGCTGCAAGTTCTTTTACAGACCAGTTCCTTTTCCAATAAACATCTAATAATTTTTGAGCTTCCCCTATAGACATTCCTGAATTTCTTGCTAAAGTTTTAGCCGAAACTGAATATACTGCACTGAAATTAACTATTTTAGACTTGCTTCTCACCTCTTTCAAAGAAGACAACTTTGATTTCTCTTCTGGGGTAGGTACATACTTTTCTTTTTCAATTTTTTTATTTATTTCAATATACCAGGTTACGTCTGATTCAGAAATTTTGCCACTTAGCATACCTATATTTAGGTGAGGATCCCAGTCTGGATTTGTTAATATCTCATTAACATAGTCTGGGTCAAAATTATAAATCTCACTAAGTTTAGTGGCATCTTCTAAACCTGATATATCGGCAGACACCCATGTATACCCTTCTGGAGCAAACAGGCAAGCTCTAATATCCTTTGCATATAATTTCTTTACTCCCGGAAGATTAACAACCGTCTTGTGACTTAGCCTGAGTGTATTGGTCCATTTATTTACTCCGGCGTATATGCGATAAGAACCGTCAGGTTGTAACACAGAATCTTTTATAAACCCTTTCAGCAATCCAATCCTGTGACGAATAATCCCTACACTATTTAAGAATTTCAAAGCTGGCTCCTTTGCAAATAAAAGCTTTACACATGGTGCAACTTCTCCTGTCTCCTTATCTTGAACTTGAGGTATTTGTTTAGTTTCATTTGTTTCTTTGTCTCTAACGAAAGACCACTTACTTGGTTGCCAACCTAAAGAATAAAGCCAATCTTTAATTTGACTTACACTACCAGGATTTCCAGGCTTATAGTCAGCGACATATTCTATAGTATCCATATACTCATACTCTCCAGTAACTCCATATTCCTCCTTGAATTGTAACCAATCTTTCCAAGATTTAGTATGTGTTACTCCATCTTTTAAGAATACCTGCTTAGGCCTATTTTTCTTTTTTACTACTTCCGCTTTAGGCATTGCAATAGTAAGTGCCTCTAATTTTACATTTAGTTCTTCGGTTAAAGAGGCTAAAGCTTTAGTGCACAAATCTACATCTAGAGGGATGCCTACTTGTAATTGATGCTCAATTATACGAAGCTTGTCTTGAAGGTAGTTGATTAAATTCCAAGCATTATCTTGCGTTCCATATATTTCAAGTAGTGCTTGTTTTTGCTCTTCCCATAAAATGTGATTGATTCTTGTATCTTTTTCACAACGCATTTTATAAGTTTCAATACCTTCTTTACCTAACTTCCAGTTCTCCACTATCACCTTATTTCCTCCTTGCTCAATTGCATAAGTCTCAAGTGAATGTTTTAGTCTTCTACACTGCAGGTACCAAGATAGGCTGATTGTATCTATAGCCTTACCTTTAGGTTCTATACCTAGTATGTATTTGATTGCAGGTAAATCGTAAAGGGATATATTATGTCCGATATAAATAGCTTCTTCTATTGAAAAGAAGTTTCGCATTTGATCATAATCTGTAATGGATATAACCTTTACTTTCCCTTTGCTATTAACCTTCAAGATACTCAATACATATATTTCAGTTAACCAGTCTTCAGGGTTAGGTGTAGAGTTAGGTAACAGTCCATCTGCCTCTATGTCAATTACGTATGCGTGTTTATCCCAATCTAAATTCATAACTTAAGCTCCCCCTTTTTATTTATCTTTCCGATACTCAGTACGTGTATTTTAGTTACGGTATCTAATAGACCGTCTGCCTCAATATCAAATACATATACGTTGTTTAAATCCATTATATCTTACAATTAAAAACGAATACCAAAAAATATTGGATGCTTTGGGGCACCTTTTATTTCCCTTTTCAATGATGCAATATCTTTAGTGAGTTCTTCTTTAGTATCCTTTAAAGTATCTATTTGTGTTTTCAGATAACTCATCTCTTTATTATAATCTTTAATAGATTCCTTTAATATATTGATTAATGCATTTATCGTTTCATCCGTTACATTTATCACTTCAGATTCTCTATAAGCAGGGTCATACTCTGGGTAACAATAGTGTTTAAATGTTTTCTCCCACAATAATACAGGACCTTTACTTACCTTATTTTCAATTTCTATTAACCTTTCGTGCTCTTCAAAAGGAAGTGTTACTGTTTTCATTATAATTTTACATTAAATTTTTCTTCAAATTCTTTTACTGTTGTTATTGAAGCTCCTAATTTATAAGGCTCCATTTGATAAGCGTCATCCCAGAAATAAATAACTTGGGTTGAATCAAACTTAACTACATGAAGAACTTCATCTTCAAACTCTGTGAGATATCTTTTACATTCTATTGATTGCAACTCTTTCATACTATATTATTTTTTGTGATTCCAAATGTTTCTTTTATCTCTTCCATGTCTATACCTACCCTTGGCAGGATAATAAGAGACTTGGTGCCTTTTATGTTATCGTACTCAATGATGTACTTATCATCAGATGTATAGAACATTACATAGTCCGGTGTCCATACTTCTGATTTAATAGGTACATGAAAACTAGGCTCTGTGTTGTTAGGATATACCTCTAGGTAGTGCTCTACATTATTATTTCCTAATTCAGATCTGGTAATAGAAATGAATGTTATGTTTTTGAGTTGGAAGGTCATAAAATTATTATTGATTGTTTTTGTCCTGACACTACTTTATCTGCTGGTACTACTTCCTCATATACATTAAACCCTAATTTATTTAATAGGAACCATTCTTCTTCATCATTAAACCATTTTTTGAAATCTTCTTTAGATTCAAACACAGATCTAAATTCTCTGAACTTTCTTTGGAATCCTTTACATAGTAAATCTTTTTTCCTTAGATTATACATTAGTACAGGATCATCAGAAAAACCTGGCCTGTGTAATCCAAATCTTCCTGGACAATGGTATAAATGTTCTCTATTTTTAATAAGAGCTTCTCTAATCCTACAGAATTTATCTAATGGTACACATTTCTGCCCCATCCACTCATGACTAATGTTTATTTCATCTAATTTACGTATGATAGGACAGTCTTCATCTTTAGTTCTTTCAAGAAATCGATAAGGACCTTCCTCCCAAAATCCCCCCTTAGCCACTCTGTATAACCTCTTTTTATTATTTCTTTTACACATAACTTTATGTTTGTTTTATTGAATATTAGTGCTACCAAACCCACCTTCTCCGCGTTCTGTCTGGTTTAACTCTTGTACTTCTACGAGTTGAATTCTAGGACAAGGAATGATAAGTAACTGAGCTATTCGATCTCCTTTTTTATAATGAGGTTGAGGATTACCTTCGGAAGTATCCTCTGAGGTATAACATATTTCTTTCAATCTTACTGATATCTCACCTCGGAAATCACTATCGAGGATCCCAATCGAGTTTCCAAGCATCATTCTAGTATTAGTAATACTGCTTCTAGGTGCTATGATTCCTACGTGCTCTTCAGGAACGGAGACTGCCAATCCGGTTTTATATTCGTAGTAATCTCCGTCTACATTATACACCCCATCTGTCGCTGCATATAAATCTAAAGCAGCAGCACCCTCAGATGCATAAATAGGTGTAGGAACTTCTCTTAGTTTTTTAAATTGTACTTTCATTTAATTTATTTTTTATCATTATCGTACGTTAATGAACTCATACATAAGAACCAGCAGATTGCTCCTGCAAGAAGAAATGCACTTCCTATAGAGATAGCTAGAATCTTTAGTAATTTAACTACCCAAGGTTCTATTCCTTTAGGGTTCCAAGCTAGGATTGGCCTAGCTAAATCTGTAATAAGTAAAAGGCAACTTGAGATGCCGGCAAAGAGGAATAAGTAAATCATAAATTAGTGTTTTACAAAGGTTGCATAAAGTTTAGGGGAATCAAACCCATTAATATCCTTTTCTAGGTGTATACCAATAGTCCCCTGCAGTAGCCACCCATCTGCTAATAACTTATTCATTTCAATTTCAAAATCTTCATAACCAGTTTCAAAAACAAATTCTACTTTCATAACGTTTTTTTTTATTTAGAATGCAAAGATAGGGATGTTTTTCAATTCACCAAAATTATTTTTCAATAAAAATCCCCTGCCTGGTTTAGTGGCAAGGGATAGGTTTGGTTGGTTTTAAGTATTGTCATCTATGTATTCGTATCCAGTGATACAAGCCGTTGATTATATTTTGAACTAAGTGATCGTGAGTCATAGAGTTATATCCTTGTAATTTCACATCCATTAACCCCAGAACAAGCCTGAGATGCATAATCTGAAATGTCCTTAAACTCAGGATTTTTTAAGATCTTTCCAAAGTTTACATCCTTGAATTGTCTATTTATTACATCCCATTTATGCATTAGGTGTATATCTTTCAAACAGTACACCATTCTTTGTAAGTCCCCTTTGAAGTAATTTTTAGCAAATTTTTTAGCCCTGCTTATCCAATACTTCTTCAGTAGTACTTGTTCTCTGGTTCCTACTATAGGTAATGATTTGTTTACAACACAATCACAAGCTTCCCATAAGTTCTGATTAAAGTAATGTACTCCGTCTACCACTAACCCTGATGCAAATAGTACCGCTCTCCCATATTGTTCTACAGCCTCTTCAAATGATAATACTGAAGTGAATGGGGCTTGATTAAAGTCCTTATCTCCAAAATCAGATAAGAAACTAACTGCCGTAAATAAATCTCTATTTTCCCATATGTAATCTATTATCTCTTTTTTGTCATCAATGATAACTGTATTGGAAACATTATGATTTACGTTAGGGTATAAACATAAATCCCTGTTAGTACCTTCGTTGACCCAATTGACTTGTACAAGCTTTATCAATTCAAGATGCTTCACACCTTTCATATCTGATTTGTAAAAACCTCCTTTAGGATTCTCTACTGGGACAAATACTACATAATCTGTTTTAGATGCACTCCAGACACTTTCTTCTAATAAGAATGGCATATTTTCAGATAGCCACTTAGCTGTCTCTGCTTCTTTATTTAACTGCATTATTCTAAAATATCTTTCAGAATGTTCTGGGTGTATGCCAGAGGCTGTCTCTAAAATTACAGAAGCATTTCCGCTAGGTTTCACGCATGTAGTTCTTGCAGCTTGATTGATACCTATTATTTGAGCCACCTCTTTGTTTAAATCCTTAACTAGGGTTGCGCCTTTTTTTAATAAGTCTGGATTAAATAACCTAGGGTTATTCATCCAACCTGTTATGGATATACCTAATAGAGATTCTCTTTTAACGATATCTTCAGTTACCTTTCCTAGATAAGGAAAAGATGTGTAGCCTGCTTGTAGTGTACCTAATATTGCAGCATCCTTACAAGCTTTAAGAAACCTCTCATCAGTAGAGCACTTCTCTCCATTAATCTCACACAGATTACAATACATTACTCCGAACCTCTGTTCATTACTGGCTGTGAATTCCAGTAAGTCTTCGTACTTTATAGATTGTAAATCAATACCTAGCCCTTCAATGTAAATAGGTAGTTTTAATATTTCAAAGCCAATTTTGTTACTCACTAAGTGAGGACTCGTCATTTCTGCAAGTCTCTACAGTTTCTTTTGTTATACTGTAAGTTCAGAATACACCACCATCCATTTTGGATGCCTATTGATACTCGTTAGCACCTCGCCATTACGCTTGTGTGTCGGGATTAACTGCTTCCAGCCTTCCCCCGATATTCTAGGTTATTCAAAGTAAGTCTCCTTACTAGGCCGCTACTTTTAACGGATTGAACATATCAAACCAACTATTCGCAAATACGAACCCTATATCATTCATCCCATCATTTAAGTTAACAATACTTTCGAACTGACTCTCTGTCACTAAACTCCTTAGCAGTAGAATTGAGTTGTTACTTCTTGCTCTTTGGGAATTTTCACTAAACCAGTTACCTGTTTTAGCCATTATCATTTCCTCATCATTCGGATCCACAATCATGTTGAGGGCACTTCTCCTAACCATTTATTGGACTATCTCTTAGCTTTTCAGCCACGGATTTCTTGGGGGTATTATTATCTAGTCTATTCAACCCCTAGTCTCTGAACCTTCTTGCTACTATAATGACTTTCACAAGAGTGGTAACGGATAACGTAATAACGCTTCCCCGTTTTAACCCGTTTAGGTGGCATTAGGAATGCACTAACGAAAGTATTTTATCTACCTGATACTGTTTGTGAAAAGGAGATAAAGTATCTTCCGTTAACCAATTAATCAATTTTAATACAGAGTCTTTACTTGACATTTTTAAATCCATACAGTTCTCATCTTTACGAGGGTTTATGAATGATGATACTCCGAATTCTTCATGCAAGAATTTTTGCACATATGATAGTAACGGTAGACTTGTATGTGTGATACCGAAGTTCATCCACACTCTATTTCTATCCTTTCTACGACCACTTGAAAAATGACCATCTGCATCTACTAACCCTCTTAGATAATACTTAAATAAGCTTTTACTTACATTTACACACCTTCTGTCAGCTTTAATACCCAGCACTCCGTATTTTTCAAACACAGGTGAGAATTTAGATGATAGTGGTAATATATAGCTTAAGTTCTTGCTTACTATATTTCTTGTTTTATTTACAGGTAATATACTCCTAATTGTAGAGTCCGGACAGAAATTTTCTGACACCCATTCAATTGTTTTTTTATCATTTGAACTTATAGTCATTTTTGACAACTTCTTATGAGTTCTTTTTGAGAATATACCATCCCCTGCTAAATACCCTACTAAATAGGCTGATTTAGGATCTAATTTGTCAAAGATATTCAATCTGAATTTCTTACTGTTTATTATGTACTCTTCCATAAGGTTTTCCATTTTATGTTATTGATTAATTGAATTTACCACCGGATAAAACTGCATCACTTGCATGACATATTATATCAAAAGCAAGTATAGGTCTTATTGTATCTCCTTCTCTATCTATCCAATTCTCAAGGAGAGTTTCTATTAATGATAAGGACTTTTGTAACCCTTCTGAACCTGGTGCTTTAAACCCTCCAGATATATAAGCTCCTTTAGGTCTTATTAATGAATAATCAAATTTAATCTCATACCCAGCATATTCAGGAAAGGGTTGCTTATCTTTAAAATAAGAAGACATTAAAACCCCTAGTGCATCTGCCCACCCTTCTATACTATCTGGGATCTGAAATGTTTTTGTCCCTTTAGTTCTTTTACTTATTTTACTAAGGTTATTCACAAATGGTTTTAATAAACTTACCCCTACTCCACAACCATTTAAAGCTAGAAAAAATACATCTTGAAATGCCTTATTTCTCATTAGGTGAGTAGAGGAACAATTGTAGATACGCGCGTTACTTCTTTTTATTTGAGGGGCTCTGTACTGAAGATTACGTTGCGAAGCTAATACTAGTTTACTCTTTTGACTTTCTAAGGCACTCTGCAAATAAGGTTCTAACTTATCTAAAACTGTGACATACTTTTCCCTGTGCCCCTGTATGATATCTTCTTGGGCTTCTTCCCAAGTCTCATACCTTTCCAGTAAAGGTTGCCACTTTAAATAGTCTGAATGAAGTTTTAATTCACTTAGAAACTTTTTTCCTTTTGAATTCATGTTCTGTTAATTTTTAATTTTAATTGTTTCCTCCCTTCAATATCGAAGGAGATATAAGTATCAGCAAGCAAGCAATTGTTATGTGTATATTTAAGGTAGTTATAAATCATCTAACTTTTTAAACCTTTTAATCATTCGTTCTTTTGTATCCGGTTTGTTCATATCTACTTCTTCATCAGGATTGTAAGGCTCTGAGTCCAGGACAATGTGACCGTTCTTACGATTGAAAGTGGATTTGAAACAGATGTCATCTTCTCCGTATCTGTTACCCATGATATACCAGATGTTAGTTTTCTTTGCAACTGTAAAGATAATATCTGCAATCATGAACTTCTCGTATGTGCCGGCAAGATGTTGTCCTTTTATCACATCTAACCCTTCTGCTGTTCTGTTTGCCTGTGCAGGAGACATTAAAGGTATATTTAGTATCTCAGCTAGGCCTTTGGCCTCTGTGAAGATATCAGAAGCATCTTCATTCTTATCCTTACGGTTCTTTGGGTTTCCTAATTTCTCTAGGTAGTCAATCACTAAAAATTCAGGGACGAAGTCCTCTTGAGTTTTCATTCTCCGGAGGTGATTTTCAATATGAGAAAGGGTAGTCTTTCCAGGTGGGTACTTTTTGATACGTATCCGGCCTTTTATCTCCATTATCTTGTCACTGATAATTTGTGTATTACCTTTTAGCTGATCTACATCTATTCCGGTAAAGTAAGCATCCAACCTTTTACCTACATAGTCTTCTGAAAGCTCTAGACTATAGTACATTACATTCTTACCTTCTCTGGCTGCTTCGGCTGCTGCTGCTATACATAGCCAGGATTTACCCCCTTTAGGTCCTGATACAGGTACTATAAGATCCCCTCCACCCATACCACCTTGAGTATACTCAGTTAAAGTCTTCCATGGGAATGCGACAGGGTTACGGGCATCTTCTCTGTACCTTGACTCCACATCTTTCTCATAGATGTGTATCTTATCCTTTGGTTTACCGGCTGCTACTGATTTTACAATCAGACTAGCTATTTGATCTGTGTCCATACCTGTATCCAACATGTCTACAGAAGATAGCAATGCTGATTTAACCTTTTGGATTGCACAGAACTTGTGGAACTCTTCTCTGACCCATTCGAAATCTTCAGCTTCACAGTTGTAGGCTTTCTTTACTTCCTCTTTTAAGGCAATCATTAATACCTTATCGGTCAATTTCTTAACTTCGATTACCAGGTATTCGGGTGTAGGGTAAGTGTTGTAGTTTTTGTAGTAGGCAAGAGTCTTATCTATGATCCATCGTTGTGATGCTGACTCAAAGTGGTCAGGGTCGATAATATCGGCCATGTCTTGTAAGAACTCCTTAGACGTAAGTAAACAGTGTATGGCTTTTACTCTGAAGTCGTAGCCATAAAATGAAAGCGATTTTGCAGTCAATTGACATAAATTTTAAATGTTAACGGATGATAAAACTGGTTGTGTAAAATATTAATCAAATAATCCTTGTGATTCTAATATTTTTTCTATCTCTGACCAAGTAGGTAAACCACCTAATTGTCTATCGTCGATATATGTATCTGCGCTGATTTTTCTAGTGTCGTTACCATATTTTTGTATTAGGTCAGGATGGTGTTCATTAAATCTGTGGTATTTTATTCCATGTTTTTCTAAGAACTCTTTAGCTAACTCTGCGGTATCTTCCCATCTACATGTCCATATAATAATGTAGTTACCGGCATCGTACAGTCTATTGACTACCTCTTTGGCACCTTCAATCAATTCTCCGCATTCAGGATAGTTAATTGTGCATAAGGTACCGTCAAAATCACATGCTATAATCTTCTTTCCATTTTCTAATGTCATATAATATTTTCTGTTTGGAGTATAACTCTTACCTTTTCAATCAAGTCCTCAATAGAACTATCATTGATAATGACATAATCCCAGTCTGTAATATGGTCTAGGCTAGTTTCAGATGGGTGAGTGTCTGTTGATACTAACGAAGGTCTTACTACTTTTATAGTGATTCCGTTTCTATCTCTAACAGCTTCTAATTCATTAGGAAAACGTGTATCTGATATTATCCATTTACTAGGGTTATACTCAGACATCTTAGGGGGTTTATATTCTGCTATAAGAGCATTCACCCAAGAGTTAGTATGTAAGCCATCTCGCATTGCGTTGGTGCCTAGTTTTTGAAGAAACTCTCTACCAGTCATTTTAGCTTTAGTATCTGGTCCCTCCCCTTTATTTAAAATGTTTTTATCCCAACACTCAGGTAGTATACTCTCCTTGAACTCTGTGGTGTATAGATATTGCTCATCCATACCTAGTAGAATAGCTGCTACCTTTCTTAAAGGGCCTGCCCATTTCTTGATTTGGTATGGTGATCTGGTAGGCTTTAATACATAATCTCCATTTTCTTTATAAGGTCTTCCAAACTCATCATATTCATACAAAAAAGGTTCAGGAGTTGTTAACTTCTGGATTATTTCAGCTACTGTATCTTTCCCTGAACCTGCATAGCCGCTACAACTGATTAGATTTTTATTCTTCATATTATTCATCATTTTTTAGTAAAAACTTGTTACTGATTACTTTAAAACTTAGGTTATCTTCTATACATCTTAGTACCACTCCTTCTCTTTCGGTGTTCTTATTCAATTTAGATTTACCTTCTGCGTACTTGAGTAGTTCCGGTAATGTGTGATTTAATTCAAACTGTTCTAAAAAGGGGCAACAAGGAATGTTATACTGAGTACATATTTGATAAAATGCATCTTGTGTGAGACGTTTACCATCTATTTGTATATTGAATAGTCTTATCTCATTGGTGGATAGTTTGTATTTATTACCCTGAGGCTTACCTATATATTCTCCTTGTACAACTACATTATTAGTATTAAAATGCTTCACAAGTAAATCAATGTATTGTTTGAAATTAGTGCTGACGAATACTTTGTACCATTCGTTGTCAGTATTAAATAATTCAAATCTTCTGCTGCAGATTCTATACTTACTTTTACTCCATTTCTTTTCATGGATAATAGTTATAGAACTACCATCAAGTTTCTCAGCAGCTACAAACATTTTACCTTTGTGAGTATCAAGTACTCTAGGAATATTTTGTATACGTTCCTCATCTGTAATTGACACTATATCTTTTGGAAACCCGTTCCTATTTACAGTTTTTAAACCTGGGAATAATTTAACTAATACATTATACTTTAGTACATACCACCATTTCTTATACCACACTTTAGGCATCTTAGGTCTAGGTTCTGGTACTTCTTTGTCTTTGGAATATTTCTTAATACCTAATATATCTGTTAGGTCATCACCTTCTTTCCAGACACCTTCGGGGAGAGGTACTATTAACCCTTGACTAATTTGACCACGCAGTTTTATTGTACGTACTCTGAAGCCTCTAGGTCTTAAAAACTCAAACTCTTCTATCTCAGGTACAACAGTGTCTGTCTGAATATAACCCACTAATTGCCCTACTTGGAATTCGTCCTTTTTAACTACAATGTCCCAACCTAAAAGAGTTGCCTTAACTATTGAATCTGCCCCTTCGATTGGGATTAAGGCTGTTATCCTTTCTACGGATGCTAATTTCATACACTTCTATTTTATGTTATTAAAAATATCTAACAATTTACCTATGTTAGGGATGGTATCGTATAACCTATCCTCCGAGTGCAAAGATAGGAACTTCCTGCGATCAAACAAATTTACTTTTGAATTAAATTCTGATAATACTTCTTCTCTATCTTGGTCCGATACATTTACATTATGGAGGTCCATGATTTTAAACATAGTCTCAAGGGTAGATTTACAGAATAGGATTCTATCGTATAAAACACTGTTTGTAGGCTTTTCCTGACATGTTTGGTATATCTCCTGTAAAGATACCTTCTTCGGCTCTTTTAAGGCTGGAAATAGCTTAGGAATAGTCTTTTCTCCTAATCCGTTAATGCCTGCTAAATTATCTGAAGTATCTCCATTCATTGCTTTGAATACAGAGAAGTTTACTGGATGTATATTATACTTTGCTAATACTTCTCTTTCAGTGATGAACTGCTTCTCTTTAGGTTTGTAGATAGTCACATTATCATTTACCAACTGATAGAAGTCCTGGTCTGTAGACATGATGTATGTGTGTGTATCTGGCTCATCTTGTAAGTGTTGAACTAGGATAGCTGCAATATCATCCATCTCCAGATTGGACTTTACAATCATGGTGAGAGGTAAGCAGTTTAGGTAGTCTACTAATCTAAGCAGTTGTCCTTGCTTACTTTCATCTTCTTCTGTCTTTGATTCAAAGATTCCTTTCTTAATGATGGAGGTATTATCTCTATTTGCCTTATAATCTCTACAGAGGTACTTCCTGGATTGTGATCCTTTTTCTCCATCCCATGCCACTATAATTTTAGTAGGTCGTATTTCTCTTACTGCAGATCCTAGACTTGTTAGGAATCCGGTTAGGCCGGATACTAAATGTCCTGTGAAGTTATGTTTGTTAAAGGCTGCGTAAGATCTCAAAAAAGTATTCATACCATCTACGACGAGTATACGATTCTTAGCAGTGAGATGTGGAGGTAGAACTTCGTCTTTATCAAGTGAATCAAATAAATTTAGTAACCGAGAGGAGGCACCCATTAACCTTCTATTTTAAAATGTTCAAATATTTCACTTTGATTTATTGAGTTGAGTATATCTTCAACACCAAAGTAATCAAGTATATCATCCATTCGAAGACTATCTAAAATATCTCCTTTATCTACATCTTTTAGTGATACTGATACTTCATTGTATCCTGATGGATTTATCACTGCCTCAATACAGGTAAGTTGGATATCTATTAGGTTATTCTTTGCCATAATTATTTATTTTAGATTGAGTAATTTATGATACCACTTTTTACCTTTCTCAATAGATAAGTCTTGGAGTGTTTTTAGTAAATGTTCAGTAACTCTATGTAACTTGCCTTGTAACTCTTCTATTTCAGTTTGCTCTATCTTACCAGTTTCAAGCTCTGTTATCTTATTAGTTAACTTTTTTACCTCTTCATCATGCTTACGTATAAGACTATTTATTTCTGAAGTATTAGAATTAGTTAAGTCATGAAGTCTTTCTGTTAGCTTCCTTACCTCAGTCTTTAAAGATAAGATTTCATTTTCATAATTCTTTTCTATCTGATTTCTGATTTCGATCTTAACATCATCAAAATTAACAAACTCAATTTGTCTCTCTTTTATAGATGGGCTAGGGATTACTGTTATAAATCTATCTAGGGTTGTGTTATTAAATGGATCCAATTTTGCTCGATAATTGTTAATAGCATGTCTTATGCCATACTCATCTATCTTGATAAGATAGTCCTCTTTCTTAAGGCCTACGTATTCTGTCAACTTCATCATACGTTTGTCAGAACGTACTTCTTGCAACTCTTTTGTAAGTTCCGTTACCTTAGCTTCTTTTTCTGTTATCTGATTACGGAGGTTATCTACCTCTGCCAGACTTAATGTTACTGTACCTGTTACTAAACTCATATATTGTTTGTTTTAAATTGTTAATTAATCTTCTTCTTGCAAGTCAGGGTGCGAAGATAGGTAATCTGAGTAATACTTCCAAATGAAACCCCCACAAGATTTTCTACGAATACCTTTTATGGCTGCGTAAAGATTGCTCTCTGAAATGCCTAGCTCTCTGGACGCAGCTCTGCCACCCTCATACCATATCTTTATTAACTGATTTGTCTCCATATCAATTTGACATATAATTTCTTTTTCATCATCTTCTGCATACTCCCATTTAAACCCTTTATAGCTAGGTCTTAATCCTTTACATGTTGCAGCAATTCTATTTTTATCCATATGTGGAATATATCTGCATATTTCGGCTGTACTCTCCCAAGTCTTAATTACTTCTAAAGTTTTAAGACATACTTGATTTACTTTTATACTCTGTAATTTTATAATTGTCTTTTCTATCTCAAGTATAGATTTATCAAACTCTGATTTATAGCGAAAATAATACCCAGCTACTTTATGTACTTTTGTATGACAGGCTCCACTAACAGAAGATGGGTGTCTATCTAAGTACTTTGCGGCACTCCTAGTGGAATCAAATTCCATTAATCTTTCTCCAGTTTCACTATACATAACTACTGCTTTACGGGCAGGCTTTCCTATTCTTTCTCTTGTTTCATCAGATACTTTCCTAGGTAAATCCTCAACACCTGGTAATACTAGATTCAAGCCTTTCTTTTTATCTAGTACATTTAACTCCATACCTAATAAGTGTTCCATTTTTAACATCAATTCAAGGTCACCTTCCCATATAACTTCATAAATATGATTCTCAGATCCATACTTTTTTAGTGAATTATATAGTTTTGTTTGTTCGTGGCAATTGCAGTTTTTGTAGTGTTTCCATCTATTTTCTACAGACATAGAAGTACTCCCTACATAAATTCTTCCACTAGGACTCGTTACCTTATAAACCTTCCCTAGACTTTCTTTTTTGGTAATTTTCTTTTGACTTGGCATCTAATCTTGATTTGTTTTTCCAGTAATATTTTTTACTGTACAAACGCTGACGTTCTGCCAATACTTCTTTTGATATCTCTTTCTTAAGCCTTCCCATAAGCATTTGTACTAGTAATAAATATAAACAAACTCAGATTAAAAAATAAGATTAATCTTCTTCAGGTGTGTCATCTACTTCTTTAGATGTTTCTGACTCCTCTACTATCTCAAAATCCCCACTACCTAGTACTGAAAGCCATTCATGTTTATGATCTTTTTTATATTGTTCAATTGCACTAGGGGTATCTTTTATAAATCCGTGCGGAGTTGCAACTACTTTAGTGGTTGTTGTTATACCGTTAAGGTGATTTTTCTCAATTTGACATTTTACTTTCTTACCAAACTCTACTTCCCTTTTATCTTTTACGGCTTTTATCTTAACTACCTGAGATGAGGTAAGTCCCCCAAAAAGAACAACAAGACTAGCATCTGAATATAATGTAAGTCCTCCTTTGTTTCTAAGGATTGGGGGGGAGAACATAGTACCTTTCTCTAGCCATACCTTATTCACTACTACTAAAT
>Ga0208620_1000071_pt1 | contig 17157 bp, 28 predicted proteins | sample CryBogCBH24Jun08_FD_184593 | JGI IMG/M metagenome (GOLD analysis project Ga0208620, IMG submission 184593) | Freshwater microbial communities from Crystal Bog, Wisconsin, USA - CBH24Jun08 (SPAdes) | ecosystem: Environmental > Aquatic > Freshwater > Lake | place: Crystal Bog, Wisconsin, USA... | reverse complement strand
ATGGTGGAGCTGTTTACCAGCTGATTATTGGCAATGTTTACTAGCGTACCGCCTAGTGTGAGATTACCAGACGTAGTAACGTTACCTGTAAGCGTAATACCGTTTACAGTACCGTTCCCCTGTACTTGCGTAACAGTTCCGTTGGTTGCAGTTCCAGTGATTACAGCTATAGTTTTTAACATATTAATGCTTTAGTATCAATCGCCATCTCCTGGCGTTATGTAAATAGTTGCCGTACTACTTGTTGCATTTGCAGAGAAGTACGCATTAGGTACAAACGTAATTATTTCATCTGTACCCGGAAGTAAAGGTAAGCAATTAGCCTGTGTGGTAGTTGGCACTACAGCTCCAGACGCAGCTAGAGCAGATGTTTGACCATATCCTAAAATAACGGTTACAGAACCGCTATTGATAATACGGTATTGATTACCTCCAAGCGTGTTAGAAGACACTTGTACAGGCGTGGTTGCAGTAGTTGTTGCAGATATAACTGCCGTGTTACCACAAGGAGAAAATGGTGCGGATACTGACATTACTGCTCCAAAAATTTAAGAAGAACAACGACAACTGAAATTACAACACCAGCTATCATTTGATGAACTGGAGTTAGTGGGAATTCCATTACAAAACCCTGTAATACGGATAGAACCGCAACGACCAAAGCCCATTGAACTGACTTTGTTTTTAGAAGTGTGATTAGTTGGTTCATGCTATGTTTGCTGCTTTAAGTCTTGCACGGAGAGATTGAATTTCTGCAACTAATACAGCCATAAATTCAGATGTTGAAAAATCACCCATTTGATAAACAGGAACAGTTCTTGTGCCCATTACAGCAGGAGTTGTAATATTTCCTTGCTCATCCTTTACCGCAGGAGTAACTTCGTATTCTTCTTCTTTTGTTTCGTTTGGCTGACCAGTAATTGCATTAGGAAATTGATTCTGATATTCGTCAGTAATAAATCCCATTGCAGTAGAACCATCTGCGTTCCAAGTAAACTTTCTTGGTAATAAAGCGTCAATAATTGGTCCACTATCTGCTGATGTTACGGATGTAATATTGGATTTTAATCTTCTGTCAGATGTAATGTTGTAAAGAACTCCAGTTGCTGATGATTGAGTAATACTTCCTGCATTATTTCCAAGATAATTTATAAAAGCAACAAAAGTGTTTCCCGTGTTATTTGTGTTATTTTGAATACCTAAACCATAAAATGAAGCAAGATTTCTATTTATGTAAACTCCGTATCCCGGATTTGATGCGCTAGAAACATTTAAATTACCACTATTATCTAGTGTCATTGCTTGGGTAGTTGTTGCAGTAGTTCCTGCTGTTCCAGATGGAGCGTAATACCATCTGTGTTGCCCTTGATATTGTGAATAGAAAGTTCCTGCGTATGAATTTAAATAAGTGAAGTTAGCAGTACTAGGATATCTATATAAATTGTTAGAAATTTCTAAAGAACTATTTGAAGTTGTACCAGAAGATATAAATCCTTGATTTCCTATTTGAAAATATGTATATAATGAATATACAGAAGGAGGAGTAGCTCCCAACCCCATGTTTTGAGATGTATCTATTGTTACCGCAGTAACTGCATTGTTAGATTGCAAAACTAAATTAGAACCAGAACCACTTGTAATGGTGTTAATGGTTGGCGTAACCAAAGTAACGCTGTTGATAGTTGTAATCGTATTACCAAGTTGTACTGCAGTATTACCAAGCGTAATAGGAGTAGCAAAGTTGGTGTCAAGATTAGCCAAAGGAATTGCAGATGTTGCACTAGCAAATGTATTTGGTACTGGCATTTTAGAACCTCACTCTTAATTCATGTTCAAATTCAAACGTGTTTACTGTAAATGCTGCATTATTAGAAGTCATGGTTAACCCCAAATACTTCCCGTACTGACTAGCATCACTCTTGTACAAATAATATCCAACAGACAATAACCACTGAATAATAGCTAAACTATTGTTTGTCCATGATATTACCTGATTACTGTTATTTATCCAAGTAACTCCTGAGTCACTTAAAACATAAGGCGTTGTAGACCCTTGTTCAGAATCCACCGTAACATTAAAAACACCACTTTGGGTAAGCGTTGCCTCTACTGCAAATTTTAACGCTTGCTTGGTTCTTATGGGGTCACCCATATCCATCAAAGCGGTCTGAATGTAACTGCTAATATTAGCTGAACTATTAGCGTAAAGTTGATATAAAGCGTTAGATTGTGTACCGTAAAGGTTTACTTTTCCAGACAGGGGCGCAGATGTAACATATTGCAATGTTCCTTGACTGGTAATAAACCATTTTTTCTCAAAAAATACCGCCTGTATGTACCTAGAACCGCCAGAGCCATAAGGAAAACTGGAGTTGACGTAAAAATTGAATACCGCACATAAAATATTGTTCAACAACGCCTGACCAGCCGTTACAGGCTTTGTAAAGTCAATATACGGGAAAATACCGTCAAGAGGGTCTGAAATCTTGGTGGTTGTAGAACCTACAAGCGCATATACACCGTAATCATTCATAAATAGCACAGAACGGAAATACGCAAATATGGCGTAAATACGTTTAGAACCTATAGACGCAGATACGTTGGTATTCGTAAATACAGTTGCACCAGTAGATGTAACCTGCAAATTAGAAAATACGTTGATAGAGTCATCACCAAAAATGTACAAGAAATTGTTAGCAGACAATAATGCTTGTATATTCCCGTGTAAGGTTGAGTCTGTCAAATTAAAAGCTACGGCAGATACGGACGTATAATCTGTAGGAGATACTGCAGAAGATGCGTAAACTGTACGCCCGGCTGCCACCCAAACCCGTCCCGAGAACGTTGCTACATCCACAATTCCTGTTGTATTCACAGTTGCGGTTATGTTTGCACCCGTTCCTGAACCTCCAATACTGACTGTTGGCGTGCTGGTATACCCTGAACCTGCGTTATTCATAATAACCTGGGTAATTACGTTGCCAGAAATCACTGCAGACGCATTTGCCCCCGACCCGCCACCTCCGCTAAAGGTAACGTAAATAGAGCCGTTAGCACCGTATCCTGTGCCCCCATTGTTGACTTGAACAGATACTGTACCCGTTGCAAATGTAACCAATTGCGCTATTGCCGTAGCGTTGTTACCACCACCGCCAGAAATAGTAACTGTAGGTTGTGATGTGTACCCACTACCCGCATTTGTCAAAACAATATAACTAACGGTATTAGACGTTGTAGTTCCCGCAACAGCTGTAGCTTGTCTACCTCCTGTTTGATTAGGAGGTGAAATAGTAACGTTGGGTGCGCTTGTATAGCCAGAACCAGGGTTAACTACCGCAATAATACCAACAGAACCGATAGCAACCAGATTAGCACCGTCCCAGGAATACAAACCTTTAGACGGGTCTCCTATAAATACGTTTGTGTTTTGATATTGCGCTAAACTGACACCCGAACTTGAAAAAGTACCTGCTGCAGCAACATTACCTTGTTTTAAAGTAATTAAATCAAAGTATTCCATCTGACCATTAGTTTCTGACGCAAGAATATAGTCATCAGTGACGTTTGCAGACGTTAAATAGCTAACTGTGTTGGAAAATACAACTGCTACGTTACCTACATTAGATACGGCAGAAGATGCTGGAGTTATTTTGATATTGCCAAACCCTATAGGCATGGCATTTTCTATCCAATTAAACTCATCTTTGTCTATAGCAGTGCGATTAGCTTTGGTATTTAAACCTTTAAACTGCTTAACAATTGCATAAGACTTTTTTTGCTCTGCGGATGCCATTATTAGCCTCCACTAGAGTAAGGGTCTGGAATCCTTCTGGTAAACGTACTATTAAGTACATTTAAGATATGTTTGTTATATTCTTGTTTAAATATTTCAGCTTCACCATAACTTTGTTCATAAAACTTAGCTTTATAAGCTGCGTAATATTGAACTGCCGTACTCCACGGGTCAATAATTTGGTCAACTACATTAGGATTTATAGTAGAAAGAGCAGTTGGCAATATATTTGTATCTATCTCAATGTAATATTGCTGGTCTGGAATAGGTGCTATGTACATGGCTTGTTGACCGTACATAGAAAAACAAATAGGTCTACCAATATAATTCTGCCAATATCTTAACTGTGCAGAGAAATTAGACCAGGGTAAATACCTAAGAGGTATTCTAGAATTACCCCAATAAAGGTTAACGCTGACAACGTCATAGGTTTGTATACCGTTTGGCAGTGCAGCAAAGTTAATAATTTCACCAGCAGATGTATATTGCAGTGTTGCCGTACCGTCAGCAAACGGAGTAGTAGGGGGAAATACGTTGTTTCCTGTAGGATAAGGAGGCGCAGTAGACCCAGATGTTCCGCCTGAAGTATAGGTATAAACAAAGATATTAGAAAAAACTACCTGACCTGCAGTTACAGTTGTGTTAGCAGTCCAGGGAGTAGCTACAGTACCCGTTGGTGTAATAGGTACTTGAGTTGTTTGAATGGTACGCAGACAACCGGTGTCTCTTACCGTTCTTTCTCTAGCTTCGTTGATGTAGGTTGTTAATTGAGACTGAGACCAAAAAACATTGTTGGAGTCATGCAACAGATTTTCAACCTGATTAAGATAATCCGTAAGCGTTGCCATGAAACTTCCATAGTTAAGCTACCCGTCTTTGAAAGGATTTTCCCCCAGCAGACTTTTCAATCCGCAGGGGTACTACGCCTACAGCCGAGGGTAACGAGCTGTTTTTTTCCGGTCTCTCAGTTGTTATTTCAAACTGGTCTAACTTCTTTAAACTTTCTTCAAGTTCGCTATGTAGTTTTATCCATCCATAACGAACCAAAATATGTTCTCTGTCTTCCAACTTGTAACCAAACAACTGCACAGCTCCTGCAAAAGGAATTTCTACAGTTTCGTTTTTCTTAAACTCATAAAGAACACCGTCATACCCTACCGTAAGTTCGGTGTTCCCCCTGTTGGTTACAAATACATTCATCAGAATTGAACTACGTCACCGTAAACTTGAATACTTGCAACGTTGGTATTTCCACTCGCCACTGCTACGTTGAAGTAGAGAGCTTGAGTTAAGTTACCAGTAATTGCAGTTGTTGTTGAATACGGTGTTGCAATTGTTAAGTCTTGGTATCTGCCTGCAGCCGTAATATTAGCCAAGTTAGTAGTAGCAACCACTGCGTTAGAAGTGTTGCCATCATTACTTGTTGTAATAGATACGTTCGCAGTAGACAAAGAACCAGTTGGATTGTTAATTGTGACTCTCCTCACAATAACAGCTCCAGAACCAGTAATGTTGCCTGAATTTGTCAAACCACCATTAACAAACGGTATAGTAACCACTGCGTTACCTACCGTTGCAAATGAAACAGCTTGAGCAGAACCAATACGACCATTCCCAAATGAATCCAAGTAATACTGACTGACTGAATCGGGATTAGCCATTTGTCACTCCTTAGACGTTGTTGTAAGTACCAGAAACTGGTTGTCCACCAGTAACCGTCAACATCACAACTGTTGTGTTAGATGTTGCATTGGCTGAGAAGTTCACACCGTCAGAGAAGACTAAACCACCAGTGTTGTTAGCTAAGAACAATGAGTAACCTGTGATGTTACCTGCTGCATTGATTGCTGTAGCTACGTTGATGGTTACGTTAGCAGTTGGTAAAACTGTATAAAGACCAGCAGGTATTGTGTTACCCACTGTTGTAGCAGTCATATTCGCAAACGTTACATACGCACCAGGCGTATTTGTGGTTGCCCCCGCAAGGATAATCTTATTAAGTGCTAATGACATTTGTAATTACTCCTTATAGTGACAAGTAGTTGTAGTTGGTAATCTTAGACATTGACTTGGGCTTTACAGACACCAATTCAGCAATCATAAGAACTGCACCAACATAACCAATTTGCCAGTTTGGAAGTGTGGACTCAAATCCTGTAAACACAAATGAACCTTGCTCATGGATGTAGAGCGACAAGTAGTTTGTATTGAGGAAGTACACAGTACCTTCTGGGCAATATGGGTCTGCGTAGATTGGAACACCAGCAACCATCAAAGCTCTAAATGCAGCTTGAGGACCGTTAGCATCACCATCAAAACCAGAACCAGGAGTGATGACATACTGCTCTTGACCTACAAAGTCTTGTGCTAGTAATGTCCATGTACCAAATCCGCAAACACCAAAGGTAGGTACTTCTGCACCTCTCTTCACTGTTCCAGAAATGTACTGAAGAATGTTTTGTCTTGTTGGGTTTACGTTACCTGCGTTGTAAACCTTAGACTGCCACCAAGTATAGGTGCTACGGTTGATGTTACCGTAAGTAGTCTGATATGTTGCACCACCTGTACCGTCATCCACAGCAGCTGGGAGTCCGATAAACTGTTGGTTGTTTGTGGTGTTGTTATACAAGGCAGTTGCCATTGCATCCATCATCACGTTTGTTGCATCATTCATACGAGCTTCAATCAATGGAATGATTGCAGCGTCTTGTTGAGCAACACCTTCCATACCGAGGAACGGTACGGGAGAAATCATCAATTTAAGGTCAAACTCAGCATTGAAAGCACCCTGTTGGACTGTTGGCTGGGCAAAAGAGCCAGAGTAGTCAGACCACTGAGCGTTAACAAACTGTGCGCCTTGAACTGGGACAGTTACAGAAGATACACCTCCAGATGCTTGCTGACTGTTGGCAATCAGCGCAGCCATGAGGGGCGTGGAGTTGTACAGTTGTACAACGAGTTTGGGAATAAAGGCTCTGCGAGTAACGTAAGTTAACTCAGTAAACTGAGAACTATTTGTTGAAGGCAGAATACCACCACCTATAGCCATATTAGCTCCTTAAAGATGGGCATTTCTGCCCCTACAAAACTTAATACCCTCTTACAAACCAATTGGACGTTGAGGCTTTCTCAAGTCCGCTAACGCATTTGCTGCTTCATTTCTAGCCGCACTTCTTGGGTCTTTCCAAAATGCTCCAAGGTTTAAACCCTTAATTGCACTTGGCTTGTACCCTGTAGGTGTAGGCTTTGCAGCTTGTTTCATGTACTCATAATACTCGGCAGCAGACTCATGGTTAGAGATGCCTTTTTCGAGCATTACTTTTTCAACCTGGTCAATCTCATCTTCTTTGACAAGACCTTTTTTAACCAAATTGTTTCTACGTTTTTGCAACTCTTCCATTGCCTCTTTTTCTCTGAGCTTGGCTTCTAAGGCTTGCACACGTTGGTCAGATGCAGTAATTGCTCTGTTGGTGTGGTCCTCAATATCCAACTCAGGAATAGGCATCCCAGGTTTGACTTTTTTGGTCATACGCAAGAAATCCTTGCGTGTATCTGGATTTTCCGCAAGCGTTTGAGCCAGACTAGCTAACTCATCTCTTGCTTCTAATGAAAGGTTTTCTAAAGACATTTTGTTACCCTCTTACCGTTGTTAAATAACTTTTTTACCGTCAGCTGGTTTTTCAACCCGCATACCATTTGTCGCAGCTTTTGTCGCACTTGTCAGACCACCAAACGTAGCATAACGTGGAGTGTTAACTACAACGCCATGTTTTTGATTGTTGTCTGTGGGATTGCGGGGTGAGGATGCGCCTCTTGGTTTATATAAATCCATGATAACTCCTTACATTGGGGGTGGGGTCATACCGCCACCAGGAGGTGGAGGTGGGGAAGGCATACCACCTGGAGGTGACATACCAGGAATTGGCGCAGCAGCCATTGCTTTACCTTCAGGCGTTCCGCCACCAGCTTGTGGAAGTGTTTGCAACATCTGAAGAATTTCTGACTGCTGAAGTTCGTTTGTTTTATTTTTTCTTGCACCAAGAATTTTATTGATTGCACTGATAGCTGCAAGAGTGGCTTTGCCCTCTTCTGAATCAGAACCCAGCGCAGGTAGGGATTGCTCTAGTAAATCTTGAGCCATACCTAAATTAATTCTTGCTGCTTCTTTTGAACCCATCTTTGGTTCTGGAGTAGACATAGGAGAACCCATTGGAGGAACTTCTGCGTCTGACATATTTGGTCCAGGCATAGAAGGAGTAACAGGCACAGGTGCACCAGCAGACTGACCGCCCTTCATTAACTCCATCAATTTATCACTTGGAACACTCATATTTTCTCCTTGCCCTAGTTTGTAACCACTTACAAACCTTTTGTCAATAGGGTGAGGGGTATTTTACGACAAACCCCTCAAGTCGGTTTAATCCTTGCGGATTACTTACGCTTGTGTTTACGAGCTTTACGTGCCATGGTATTTCTCCTTATAGCAAGTGGTCACCTACTTCACAGGGGAGGCAGCCACACCCTTTTTCTTCTCAGAAAATTATCTACGAGTCTTGCGACCTGTTTTTCCGTGTTTTTTGTACATGATGATTCCTTGTGTTAGTGCTAACTTCTGGCGTAAGACCGTTGTGTTCTACCGCCAGACTGGTTTTTAACATTACTTGTTCTGTATGTCAAGCCAGGTCCTGAAGATTCTTTTTTTAAAGTTTCTGAAGACACCCGTGGCTGGTCTGCCCTGGGCTGAGTTTGTGGTCCACCTACATTTTTTGTAGCCATCATCCCTCCTTCTTGTGCTCTACTTTACCGTGTTCTTTACCAGAAGAATGTTGGGGTTGTGAAGCCTGTTTTGCTTCCATCGTTTTAAGTCTCTCCAACAATTCTTCTTTCATAGGTGGCTCTATTAAATCAAGTAAAGATTTTTTGTCAATAGCCCCAGCTTTTAAAAGGTTAAACGCAAGAGTTCTGGTGTCCTCAGTAAAGATGGGCGAATTGGAGTGTCCGTCAACCTTGACAGTAAAGTGTTTAGTAAATTGTTCTGCAATAAACGGAACGCCATGCGTATCTTTAAAATGCGTGTCATCATAAAGCTGCAGTGCTTTTAAATAAAGAGAAGCTAACTTCTCTAATGAATCTTCAATGATGAGTGCACGTTTTTTAACTCTAGATGAACCCAGTCTAGCAAGTTGGCTTGCGTGTCCAGCAGAGCGTACTCCCGCCTCACCCTTGCCTTGTAAAACGTTGCCCACACCTGATGCTTCTTCAAACATTGCATCTACTTCCCTGATAACTTCAAAGAGGTCAGGAGGCATGGTTGGAGCCATTTTTTCTACTTTAGCGTTAGGCATATCTGTAGAAAGAAGTCCACCTGCTCGGTTAAGTGCAAAATTCTTTTCGTCAAGTATTCCCGTAAATCCAATCAAAGCAGTTGGTGGAGCAACTTGTTTTGAGAGCAGGTCAAGTATTTCTGACATTCTTTGGTTTCTAAGTCGTTGCAAGAAAATGAGTCTGTTGACTTCACTTCCTCCCCAGTAGTAGTCGTAGAGTGGGTTGGGGCATATTTGAACAAAAGGTAATTCACCCTTGATAAATACAGATTCACCTGGTCTGTCATAAATGATTACGTCTGGGTCTGCTTTTGTTATAACTCGGTAGTCAAGAATGTCATCATCCCAAACCCACAGCTCAGTCATCTCAACTGTATCTTCCCGAACTTCTGCTTTGTATCTATTGCCACCAGTCAAGTCTAAGTTGACGTTACCGTACATAGTACCGCCTTGTGTCCCCAGGTTAGATGCAGACATAAGTATGCGGTCAAGACCGTTTGCTATCTCTGTTCTTTCGTGGACCTGAGTGTTGATGCGTTCTAGTATTTTTTCTCTTCTAGGATGAGAGTAAAGTCTTGCGTAAAGTTCAGACTTGGTGATGTAGTATTTTTGAATGAGAGCTTCTTGCCTGTCGGTATAAGTGATGTCTTCTCTTAACACCCCCATAGACCCAGGCTCAATCATGTAAGGATGAATACCGTTATTGACAATCATCTTGACATAGGTTGTTCCGTACACCAGTGCCCAAGTCACAGCTGTAGAAAATACTTGGTCAGCGTTGCTATTTAACCACTCATTGTTCAACAACTTTGTTAAAGCAGGAATCTTGCGGTGTTCTTCTCCGTGAACCTCTGCCCCAAGGTTGATGGAGAAACGAGTAGTTTCTGCCGAGTAGAGGAAAGAAGTGACCTGGTCTAGATGCGGATATATTTTGTTGTAGATAGACGGAGCTTCATTCGGTCCGTTACCAAAGAGATACCAATTCCTTAGAGAGCCATAATCTGTTTTACGGTTCTCCAAGGAAACCTCGCACTTAAAAATAAGGTCGTTAAAGAACTCCTCTCTGTCTTGTGCGCCTTTTGGTATCTTCATTTATTACTCCAACTTTAAACCTTCATGGTCATTTTGAGTGCCTGGTCCTGGCATTGGGGGTCTAAATCTCCCGCCAGGAGCAACGTCACTGGGTAAAACGCTTACGGATTCATCACGGACAGGTTTAAACTGCCCGCCCATGACGGAATTGAGGTTGATATTACCACCATTACCCCACATTGCGCCACCTAATCTTTGTTTGACAATATTTTCCTCTTCCATCTTCTGATTATGAGCCATAGCCTCACCAGCTTGGGCAAATTCTTTGTCTGTGAGCTTATTATTGCGTTTTAAGTACCCAGTTTGGTGTTCACCTTCTTTTGTAGACTTAATATCGGTCATATTGAACTCTAAAGCGAGTTGTTCTATGTTTTTATCGTTTCTTTTGGTCTTTTCTGACTTTATAGCCACTGGTTGGAGAAAAATTACCGATAAATCCCCTTTACAGAACTTTATAGGGCATTTTGCCTCTCTAGATTCAAATACACCGTGTTCTGTACACATATAGTCTTTAAGAACTCCCATATCACCCCCTTTTTCAAGTTTTTAACAAAATATTGTCGAAATTTGCGTAATCGTGGCGGTTTAAAGGTTTGTTTTGTACTTTAAACCCCGTATTCGTCATAACCAACTTACTCATAGGTATCAAAGGTTGTACAGGTTCTTTCCTGTAATCAGGATAAGTTTCATTTGTACGCTTCTTCATTACCCGTATCTTTCCTTCTTTCCAATGCTTGTAGGCTCTATTTAGCCCCCTTTGGGTCTCTTCTGTTAGGGGCGCAGTACCCTCACGGAAGATGTAAAAGAACAATCGGTCAGATATACCTGCTAATTCACAGAAGTTTTTGATAGAAATGCCCCTGTCTTTGTCTTCTAAAAACAATTTCATCTCTACCATAAGTTGTTTCTTACTGAGGTTTTGTATCATTTCATTCTTCACAGGTTAATGACTAGACCCGTACATCCCTATCATTTTTAAATAATTGGAAACATTTTTTCCAACTGCAATTTGTTCAGGGGTGTATTCATCTTGTTTTGTTGACATCATCCTGGTAAGGCGTTGCGCTATCAATCTAGGTTGCACTTGTTCTGCCCATGCTATTGTTGCCAGTGCTGAAGCAATGACCCTGTCGTCTTTGCCACGACCAGGCGCACCTATGAATCCATTTTCACGAACAATGCCTTTCATCTCTTCTAAGGTGTCCATGCTGAATATACCCATCATGCCACGTTCAAAATAATCTTTCATGTAAGAGAGCATACGTTCTTTGGAAGAGCTTGTGGTCACAAATCCTATGGAGTTGGACAGACCACCCATAGAGTCTAAACGCCTCCAGATGTAATTAGACATAGAGCCGAGTACGTCCATGAGTCCACGACCAGTGCCTCCTTCCATAGCAGAGGCTAAACGTTTTAAGTTTCTGAGTTCGTTGATTACGGCTTGTCCTGGTCCGTTGACTTCGAGGTTAAGAGTCGAGTTTTTGTATGCTCCAGCAAGGTGAGCAATGACCCAAGCGAACTGGTAAGTGTTAAGCTCCGATGTGGCGAACTCAGCAACTTGGTCAAGTCCGTCTGCATAGACTCTAAAGACTTGTATGCAAAATCTGTCAGCCCAGTCTGAGCTGCCGTAAGCTGGGTCTGCCCCGATAACGTAGAAGGCGGTATCAACGGGTTGTTGCCATATCCGTAGCGTTGCCAAACGGTCTGTGGACGGTATGCACTCTGTGTCTTGGAAGAGTTGTCCAAAGGCGTATCTGAAGCACTCATAGTCTTTTCCTTTCGCAATTTTGGCTGCGTCTGTGCAGCGTGAGTTAGAGAAGAAGCTAGTACCTGTCATCACAAAAGCGTAGTCTTCTGTAGGTGGGAACTCTTGGTACATCAGGGTTTCATCCTTAATACCTTCATACATTTTCCACCTCCACCACGCCATTTGTCTAGAGTTTATCTCGACACCGTAGAGTTTTTTAATATCTTTAACCCATTCTTTTTCTTCAGGCTTGAGTTTTCCGTCCCAGTAGACTTTGTATTCTTTTGTCTCAGGACCTAGAGAATAATATTCGTTTCTCCACCAGCCACAAAATATTGCACGTTGTGTACGGGCTTTTTTAGCCGTTTTGTACATATCGTGAAACATATTAAAACCTTGGGCTGTGCTCTCAAACATATACAGGCGTTCAGGATTCTTTTCAGCTAAAGAGGCAATCAAAGATGCGAGTCCTTCTTCATTGCCCCAAGACGCTGTCTCAGTGCCGTGTAAGTAAGTGATAGCTTTACCTTGACCAAGTCTAGATTTGTTACCAGCGATTTGATAAAAGATTCTGGACCTGTTTTTGAGGACCATTTGATTGCGGTTGTGAGCAACCAAAGGAATCTTGTACTCCTTGGGTAAACCGTCAATATACATTCCCAGAGTTGACCGGAACATATCTCTGTTTTCTTCAGTATCGGCAACAAGAGTGCCCTGCCAACCAGGATGAGTAAATTGCCAATACAAATCAAGGGCAAGGCTAATAGTAGTAATACCCAGCTGACGACCTTTAAGAATAACAAAGAAATGTACATCCTCATTAAGTCCTTTTTGTATTTCTTCCATAACATAGGTTTGAGTCCCCAGGAGCTTACCCATTTTCTTGAGACCTTCTTCTTTTGTCTCAATTTTAAGTTCACTACAGAACTTGTAGAACTGCTGCAGATTGAAGTTCATGTAATTCCCAGTAGTTGTATGTTTTTAATCCGTCACCTATATCTGCTATGACTTTAGCGTGTTTAGGGATTTTCTTGCCGTGTTGTTGATAATGAAACGCAAGTGTTGTTGTGTAGTTAACTGTTGGTCTTAAAGACCTAGCCGTCTGTATACCAAACTGCTGGATGGCTTGCCAAAGCACTTTGTCATCTACTGCACACATATTCAAGTCTTTGAACATCCAGGTTGACAAGATGCCAAACACATTACGCTTGAACAAGAAACAGTTGGTGTCATTAAATGTCCAGCCATCTGACTCTATACACTCAGCCAAAAACTTACCCGAGCTTGTGTAGAGCTTTCTAGGGCAAGTGATGATGTCTCTGCCTGACTCCTTCATTACACCTACCATAGTTCTTATATGGTCTTTGTGATACCAACAATCTGCGTCCAGGTAAGCTACAGCATCAAAACCTTGTGCCCATGCAACAGCAGTAGCAACACCCCTGGGAGTGTCTCCAAAGTCTCTGCAGGGCGGTAATGATATGTGGGTAAAGTTAGCAGTGTAATCATCCATGTCATCAAAAGGATTTCCATCCGCAACTACAAAGTGATGTATGTCTTTGTATGTTTGTTTTTCTACGCTCTTAATACATTGATTGAGAGTAAATATACTTTCGTTGTAATAAGGCGTTATGACTGCTACTCTCATAATTTATCTAAATCCCACTTGGATATAACTTCTGCAGCATCTCTGTTTTTGGCACATCTGATAAGTTCGTTATAAACAACTTCAGAATATTTATCTTTCCATTCTTTTACCAAATACCTTTTAGACCCAGGACTAATGCAAGACAACGCTCTTTGCATCTCCCGCTTGAGTCTCAGTCTTGAGTTGTACAGACGCATCTGTGTATCCTCTGTTGTATCCATATGCCAACGCTTTCCCCATATTATTAATCAACGCTATCCTGTGATTCTCAGAAGTGAGCAAAGCCTCTACCAACAAATGGCAGTGCTCTCTAAGCTCATCCTCGTTCATCCACAGTAGTTCTATCATTTCACTCTTCGTATCCGTAATGTTTAAACAGATAAAAATACATTAATTTCTCCCACCTCATGTCAGGTTCATCTTGATGCCAGTCGTAACAACGCTCTGCCATTCTTATCCAGTAAGTAGGTCCAAACAACTTTCTCACGCTATTCTCCACACCCTCAGTAACTCACCCTCGGACTTGCTAGAAAACTTAAACCCTAACTTCTTACTAGCCCTGTAATTGGCATTAAGAACCTTAGCTCTCGCAACCACCGGCACAGTAAAACTATCCCCAACCTCCATACTCTCATACGGATATGCGTACACCACCCTTGGACTGGGTAACAACATACCCTTTTGTATCTCTAATATCTCCATATAATCACCTCTACCTATAACTTAATAATACCATAATCTAAAGGAGTAAGCAATGATTAGGACATTTAACGAATACCACCTGGGAGATAACCTCATACACTTAAACTATCTACGCAGACTAGGACTACCCGCTACCCACTACTGCCATCAGCACTATCACGACCAGCTGCTCCCCCTAATTGAAGACACAGACATTGTCCTCATAGACCTACCCGCTAAACCCGCAGACGCTATCAACGCCTGGATAGGCGCAAACAACACCTTCCAAACAAGACCCCCAGGCACAACCTGGTCAGAGTTCTACACCCATTGGTTTAGCAAGATGTCTGAACAACTAAACGTAGATAACCCCATCAAAAACAAAGACGACTTCCTCTTTGACTACCCAGAACTACAAAGAAAAGAATACCCACAATACGACTATCTAATCATCAATAGCGTACCCATGTCAGGTCAACTACCCGACTACAACCCCTGGTTCTTTGAAAAACTCATCAAAAAGTATTTAGAAGAAGGCTCAACAGTCATCACCACCCTACCCACAGGGCAATGCCAAAGCACCATAGAACTCAACATGTCCGTCACAGATATAGGCGCTCTAGCCAAATCCTGCAAAGCCATCACAGCCGTAGAAACAGGACCACTGTGGACAACCTACAACCCATACGCAAAACACCCAGCCAGAACCGTATTCACCCAAACACACACAATAGACCTGCTCAACACAACAACATACCCAACCCTACCAAATATGTAAATTTTTTTATGGGGGGGGACAAGTGGGGGGCACGCACACAACGCTACTCAGTCCCATTCAGTCTCCACGCACTCGCATGGTGATGACTACGCAATGATGACTAGGGGACAATTCCCTTGGGGAGAGGCATAGGGAAGGGCTATATACATTTCACATTGTGAAAGATAGGTGGTAGTAACCCTGACACTTTCTATCGTCCCTTATAAGTTACGTTTATATATATACTTATAAACATACATTTACTTATGTATTGTTTCTATATTGTATTAATACATATTCTAATTTATATAAATACATATTACAAGTTTAATACTTAATAACTCATACATAAAATCTATTGACTATTGATTATTAATAGAAATATTTATTTAATTTAGCTATTGACTTATAATTATCTAATCATATAATCATACATATGGAAGCAATGATGCTTACATAATCAATCAACTCTCACCTAAGGGGTAAAACATGAAGACATTTAAAGTCTATTTCAGGGGTACGGCTAACTTTGAGATTATCAAAGCAAAGAGCCATAAAGCAGCAACATTAATCATGGCGAATAAACACGGTTTAGTAACTACCGTTTATTTAAGAGCCGAACTATTGCAAGGGGTTTAATCATGAGCTTTGCATTTATTCCTAAAGGCAACTACAAAATTGGTCAAATTATCACTGTACACGGTGAAAAGATGAGAGTTGAGAGCTACACGCACACGGGTAAAAACGTAACTGTTCACACTTTATTGGGTGCACCACGTTTTAAGCGTATTGTGTGCATATGTACCGATTCTAAGCCTATTGAGGCGGTAACCGCTTAAAGTCTAGCGTACAGCCTCACGTGTGGGGTTGTGCGATACGCTTTTGTATCAATCCTAACTAATGAGGTTTTATTATGACTACAGATAACAAATATAACGGTTGGACTAATTACGAGACTTGGAGAGTAAATCTTGAGATATTTGACGGGTTTAACCCAAATGATTATTTTCAAGACGCGAATGGAGAGTTTGACGCTTGCGAGTTAGCAGATAATTTAAAAGAATGGGCGGATGAGTATGTTGTTGGAGACAATCATAATTTAATGGCGGACTATGCTCGAGCCTTTTTGCAAAACGTGAATTGGATAGAAATATCAAAGCATATGATAGATGAGTATGCTGAGGCTTAAATAACAGCTTCTAGAGGCTTCTATGAGGCTTCTAGGGGATGCTATTTTGCATCATCCTAACTTAAAGGTAATTATGAGAAAAATTAAACAATCCACGCTGCCTAAAATCCGCTATATTGAGCAAAATACCGTTGACCTATGGTTATCTCTCGGTACTATCAAAATAAGCGAACTAGGCGAGGAAAACACTTATTATGTTGACCAGTTCGACAATGAGTTTTACTGCAAGAATTACCCCAATAATAAATATGAGGTGGCAGCATGACATCTACAAAATGCACTGAAACTGGGTTCTTTTATGTCACTGGGTACAGTGGGCGCAAATACTGGGGGCATACCCCACGTGCTGCTGAACAACTCGCACAACTGTATTTTTACAAATAAGGGGGTAATTATGAAATATCATATTAGCGCGTGGCATAACTCAGCCACTGAGGGGATGCACCAATTCAAAATACTTTCAGCCAAAACCAAAAGTAAAGCGCTGAAAGATTTTACAAAAGAACTACAAAAGTCCCCACGCATGCGCAGCTTCTCGGACAAAAATAAAGTGTTTATGTGGAGCACTGAACACGGGCATATTATGGATTTGACTGCAATTAAGGAGCTGCACAATGTCTGAATTATCCGAAAATCAATTAGAGCAGCTGTACGAGTGGCTAGTAGAAGCGCATCAAATAGTGGTTGACCCTGATGCCGACCAATATTTTGCAGCCAATAGAATTGAAGCCCTGATTAGAAACTGTATTTTGACCCTTAAAGGAGACCCCTTATGAAATATTACGCTTACACAATCGGATTATGTGCGTCCCTGCTGGGTCTGCTACTGGTCTGCACGGGACTCTATAGCGAAGAGATGAGCAAAGGAGACGCTTTGGGTCTATGCTTCGTGTTTATCATCATGGCTATATTTTTCCTACATGAGC